>Ga0066610_10000890_pt1 | contig 19443 bp, 3 predicted proteins | sample SaaInlV_DNA_165m_FD_60375 | JGI IMG/M metagenome (GOLD analysis project Ga0066610, IMG submission 60375) | Marine microbial communities from expanding oxygen minimum zones in the Saanich Inlet - SI075_LV_DNA_165m | ecosystem: Environmental > Aquatic > Marine > Unclassified | place: British... | reverse complement strand
ATAAATATTTACCAAAAAAACTTGCTAATATGTACATGTGTGAATTTTTGCAAGCAGAAATAACAAAAGAAGCAATTAAAGTAGGGGCAGTTGGTGAAAAACGTGGAGCAAGAGATACAACATATTCAGACGACAAACCATGTGTATTTTATAGACCAGCAAAGTTATTTTTTGAATCTAAATTAGATAATGAAGTAATTGCAAGACTACAGGAACAAAAAATCACAAAAGAAGAAATGCAAAAGTTTCTTGCTTTTAGAACAATCACCCCTATTTCCATACAGATAAGTGAAGAAGGACAATATTTAGAAAGTAAATCATTTTGTGCAATGATGAGTATTGTAATTGAAAAAATCTCAAAAAAATTAATAAACAACAAAATAATTACTGAAAAAAAGCAAACAAAAAACTATTCACCAGAAGAATTAGTTGAGATACTAGAAAAAATGCAAGAAAAAGAACAAACCCAAAATCCACAAGAATACACCCCATACATTAAATCAGTACAGAGGGCAATTGGAAATATGTTCATTGGAACATTAAAACCATTTGATTGGTTTCAAGCACACCCAATGTATGCTAAAGAATACATTGAACATGTTAAGAAATTCATTAACAAAGCAATAGAATTAAATATCCCAGCAAAAGAACTAGGGAAATGTTGGGAAAGTGTATCTGCACTAAGAATTTGGCATTTTTATACATTATTAGATCTAAAAACAATAAAGATGCCTAAAGAAGAAAGAATGAAAATATCTAATTTCATGTATGATATAGTCATGAGTAGAATGGTTGCTGATCAGTTTGCTTTAAAATCAAACATAATTAGAAGAGATGAAGAAGTTTACAAACTAATCAAAAAAATAAAACCAAAAAAAGCAACACCTAATAAAGCAAAATTGTTAGGGAAGATATTTAATGCATTATACAACTTAGGAGCAGCAATTGATTTAGACATTTATTTAGATTATGGAATAGAAATGGAAGGACCATATGATGTATCACATATTTATGGACCTGGACACATATTAGTAATTAGAAGATTAATAGATTTACAAGCACCTGAATTATGGCCAGAGAGACAAGGTAATAAACCAGAGAATGTAAACATTTACACAATCTATAATAAAAATGTAAGTTTCAGAACTGATTTCATATCTGCACATGGAGTGTTAGAAGGAGACACAATTAATAACATGGAACATTTTATATTAGAAGTAGATGGAAAATTAATTAGTGATGAAGAAGAGCTAAAAGAACTGCTAAAAATATCTGAACAACAATCAATTGATCAATGGCAAAAAATTATGGCAATGACAAGTGAAGAACATAAAATAAAAGGTCAAGAATCAAGACTACTTCCGCTAAAAAACATGTGTAAATTACTTAATATAGATTGGAGACCAACAGCAGCGATGATAGAAGCAATCAAAAACAAACCATATGCAGATAACACTTTTTGGAAGATCCCAGAAACAGATGAGGAAAAAGAAAAATATTTCCTAAAACTCTATGATCCAAGAATAGATTTTTATCCTGGCGACAGTAATTAATACAAGACTAATTTTTTATTTTTTTCTAATAACTTTCTTTTTTACCTTTACAGGCCTATTTTTTCTATTGGTATTGCCCTTACTATAAACCTTACCTAAGACCTCACTTTTATTTCTTAATATATTTCTAAAATGAACCACCATCTTTTCAGTTCGTTCTTCTTCTTGAACAGGAATTACTCTCTTCTTTCTAGTTCCTTTATTGATTTTAAGACTTATTTTGTTAACTTTTCTTTTTTTATTCCTACTTTTATTTTTCGTTATTATTTCTTTTTTCTTTTTAAGAGGTTTTTTCTTTTTAATATTCTTAGGCTTCGTTTTATTAATATTACTCATAGTTGCCACAGTTTTTTTAGGAAAAGATTCTTTATTTTGATGCATCTTATTTATTTCCTCTTCACCTCCTTGCCCTCTCTTCAAAAATACAAATAAACCAATTAACATAAACATTAATGATAAATAAATTATAATCCTTGAAAGCCCTTTATTTACATTACGTTTTTTTGTTGACAAACCAACTAAATCTTTTTCTTCATCAGCGATATTTTTAACTTCCCCCTCCTCAAATAGATAAGTAATTTCTTCTAATAATTGCATACTCTCGTCTTCCTCTTCTTCAGTTGGTTGTTCTTCTGTTTCCATATTATCCCAACTATCAAGTATATCTTGTAATGATGGACCTTCATCTTCTTCAACAACTTCCTCTTCAGTATCACCACCACCAGTTCTATCAACTGGTTGATTTGGATTGGGAGTAGGAGTTGTGGTTGGGGTTGGAGTAGATGAACTAGAAACAGATCCACGAACAGCAGAGTATTGTAAATTTTCAACTCTGAGTGTAGTACCTTCATCAACACAAGTTATGCCCTCAATTGTAACCCCCGTATTATTCCCAATGCATTCTACAAAATCATATTCAGAATCTCCAACACAACCATCAGTCATTTCAGATACATCTGCAATCTCACTATCCTTAACACATAAACCTGTAAAACTAGCATCTGTTATGTAAATTGTTTTATTTTCCGAAAGCTGATTTGAATGATTTATCAGAATATAAGATGAATTTTTCTTGATAGTGAAATTATTTAAATCTAGTTTTGAACTTGAAAAATTATAGGTGAAATTTACTATTAAATTTGATCCGTCGTAGATTAATACAAGTTTTGAATCATTAAAACTCGTTAGATTACTATCGCCATCTACCGTAATATCTAAACTACTAGTTCCATTTTGAGTTATATTATCCTCTGTACCAATAAGGTTATCAATAGTATTATGGAAGTTATCACCATCATCATCCACCCAATCTGGAGTGAATATTATGCCCGAAGGATTATTAAGATTACTTGCATTATCCCAACATGTTACATTCCAAGTATAATCTTTCCAACTTAAACCACCCACAGTATAGTTGCAATTGGAATTATTAAGACATAATACATCAGATTTAATAACTGCACCATCTATAGAAAGATTACAATACAATGAGGAAACAATATTATCAATAGCGGTCCAATTAAAATTAATACTTGTTGCATTTGTACGAATATTTGATCCAGGATAATTAAGAGTAACACTTGGGGGAGTTGAATCTACAACAAATGATGTTGAGGTAGTTCTGCTATTTTCTGCTGCATCCTGTGCATATAATGTAATATTATATGTGCCGTCTAAAAGGGAAGAAATATCAATTGTATCTAACCAAGAATGCAAAGCAGTATTGCTTGGATAAGATGATGAATTTGAAACCGCGGTAGTAAGCACAGTATAATTTGTATAATTAAGAGTAATATCCTGGACAATTGCATTCAGAGTAAAGTTTGAACCATAATAAGCAGTTACAACCGGTGGTGCAACCAACTGTATTGTAGGATTTTCATTATCAAGTAAAAAAGTATTATTGATAGAGTATGAATTCCCTAAAGTATCATTGGCAGTTACTTTAAATGTCACATTCCATTCTGCGCTTGGATAAACTGAAGAGTTCCATACTGCATCCCAATTATTACTTAAATTCAATGAACCATTTGCTAAATTCTGTGATGTATTTGAAGCATTAAGCATAAAATATGTTGCAGTATCAATATCTGTTAAGCCATCTGATATTTCTGTATAGATATAAACATTATATCCAATTATGTCAGTTTCTCTAGGAGTAGTAAGAGTAACAGAAGGTGCTACTTGATCAATTGTAATAGTTCTTTGTGTTGAAATATTACTATTCCCAGCTGCATCTGAGCAATTTATATGCCATGTATGTGTTCTGTTAATTAGATTTGGTGCATTTAATGTTGTATTAACAGATGATGCAACACTGGCATTTGTATCAATTGATTGATTACCGACATAACCCAACTTATCCATGTAAAGGATACAATTCATAACACTTGTATCTGTTGTATTAAATGTAAAATTTTGATTTATGGATGTTGAATTAAAAGTATCTACTGGAGACACAATTGATATTCTTGGTGGGATTGTATCTAAGACAATTGTTCTTGTTGCTAAAGTTACATTGTTTGAAGAAGTATCATTTGCAGTTGCATTTACATAATAAGTTCCATCAGAAAGATTAAGATAGTTTAAAGTAACAGTAGAATTAGTTGATGTTGTTGTGTTTATTGCTGAACCTGTTGAATTGAAGAGATATACAATAACAGTATCAAGGTATTCATCAGTTGCAGTAACCTCTGCATTTATTGAAGATTGAGATAAGTTTGAAGAAGCTGTTGTTGAGGAAGTAAAATTAATTGATGGAGATAAAGTATCAGCTGCAGGACCAAGATACAACACATAAATTGCGCCTTCTCCAGATTCACTGTTCTCATCTTTATATGCGCCTACAACAAGATCCTGAACACCATTTCCATCCAAATCACCTAAATTTGTAATGCCTGATCCAAAGTAATCACCGCCGTCAAGAAGGTCAGGACCAAATCCACCCAAACCATCTGAAATTTTAACATTACTTTTTACACCACCAGTAGAATTTAGATACAATAGGTACATTGCTCCCTCTAAGCTATCAGTATTTTCATCAAAGTAGGCCCCAACAGCAAGATCAACTATACCGTCGCTATCTAAATCACCCATGTTTTCAATAGACCAACCAAAATAATCCCCGCCTTCAAGACCATCTCCATCAAACCCTAACAAACCATCTGAAATTTTAACATGGCTTTTTACCCCGCCACTTATATTCATAAACATAATGTAAATTGCACCTTCTATACTTTTCAAGTACTCATCTTTATGTGCACCAACTGCTAAATCAACAACACCATCCCCATCTAGATCACCAATACTTGTTACAGATGATCCCAAATAATCATACTTATCCAAATTAGTTGGATTAAAACCTGCTAAACCATCTGAGATCTTAACATTGCTTTTAACTCCCCCTGTACTGTTTAAGAATAATATATAGAGGGCACCTTCTTTATCTTGAGAGCTAGTAGCCTCATCATAAGTTGCACCAACTGCTAAATCAACAATACCATCCCCATCTAGATCACCAATGTTTGCAATAGACGAACCAAAAGAATCAAAAAATCCTAAATTATCTGGACTAAAACCTCCTACACTATCGGTAATTTTAACATTACTCTTAACTCCACCTGTTGTATTCATAAATAAGATATAAATTGCACCTTCATTATAATCTTCATTCCCGTCATCCTCGTCATAAAAAGCACCGACTGCTAAATCAACAACACCATCATTATCTAAATCACCAATATTTGCTAAAGACCACCCAAAATAATCTACAGAATCTAATCCAGAAGGATTAAAGCCTGCTAAACCATCTGAAATCTTAACATTACTCTTTACTCCACCAGTTGAATTCATAAATAAGATATAAATCGCACCCTCTGAAGTTTGGGAATTTTCATCAAATGCAGCACCGACTGCTAAGTCTTGTATTCCATCATTATCTAAATCCCCAATATTAGTAACATCAAATCCAAAATAATCATTACTTCCTAATCCAGATGGTGTAAACCCGGCTAAACCATCTGAGATTTTTACATAAGATTCAACATTAGCTCCGTTTCCATCTGGACTAACTAAGATATTTCTTGTATGGTTAGTTGAATTACTTGATAAGCTACCAAAAGTTGTAGCATTAAAATAATAAACACCACCACTTAATCCTGTAAAATTAAATATGTATGGGTTAGATGTTGAGTTTGAAGTATTAACTAATACTTTAGATGAATTATAAAGATAAACTGTAACATTATCTCCAGAGAAAGTAGTATTTATAGTAATATAAGTTTGCATTTTAATTATATCGCCAGATTTTGGAGTAGAGGTAGAAAAATTAACAGAGATATTTGCTGCCGCCACCACTGCTTCTGCCAAAGTTATAGTCCATTCATCAGTCTGATTTGTGTTTCCAGCCGTATCATTTACATACCAAGTCCAATTAATTGTTCCACTGCTAACATTTATTGTTTTAACAACTTCAATCTCTTGTCCGTCTGTATAAGCTACAGCACTATCATTTAACCAATCTGTTGAGTTGTAGAAACTAAAAATATAACTATCGGGATTTGTTTCATTCAAAGTAATATTGAAATAAACTTTGTTATTTGTTGTTGCACTTGTTGTTAAGTTTGTTTCATTGTCTTGCCATAATGGATTAACATTATCTAAACTAATTGTCCATTCATCAGTCTGATTTGTGTTTCCAGCTGTATCATTAATATACCAGGTCCAATTAATTGTTCCATTACTTACATTAATTGTTTTAACAATCTCAATTTCTTGTCCATCTATATATACTGCAGCACTATCATTAACCCAATCTGTTGAATTGTAGAAACTAAAGATATAACTATCAGGATTAGTTTCATTCAAAGTAATATTGAAATAAACTTTATCATTAGTTGTTGCTGAAGTTGTTATGTTAGTTTCATTACTTTCCCACAAAGGATTTGTTGGATCAACTGTAAATAAAATAAATTCTGAAGCCATATTACTTAATGTATCATTACAATAGATTGTTAGATTATGATTACCATCATCCAAAGTTAAGGTTTTGTTTGCTTGATTACCACCTGTTCCAGAATAACTGATAACAACTAAACCATCGCCACCATCTGTTCCATCACTTGTATCTGAAATACCACCTTCTCCCCTACCAATAATATAATTATCACTATTGTTCATTGGAGCAGTAGGCCCTATAATATCACTTGTAACTCCACCAAAGCTACCATTGATTAAATTACCATTTGTAATCCTAGATGAATTAAGGTGACCACTACCACCGCCACCACCTCTAGCATCACCACAACCACCAGCTCCACCAAAGTAACCTGCACCGCCTCCACCCCCGTCATAAGATGAAGAGGAAGTTCTTGAACCTCCGCCATCACCATTGCCACCTTGCAATTCTGAACCTGAAGAGCTACAACTATTTGTTCCACCTGCAATTTGTGTTCCGCCACCACCACAAGCAGAAGACGAACGGCTAGGATGATCTGCACAAGAACCCCCAACATAACCACCACCAAAACCACCAGGATAATAACCAGTTCCTCCTCCACCAGCTCCTGCAATTATTAAAGCAGTTCCTTGACTTACTGATTCTGAGAATATACCTGAATAACCTCCTCCACCTCCACCAGAAGCATCACCAGCTGTACCATAACCTCCACCAGGATAACCGCCTAATCCACCATAATCTGGAGAACCTGGTGCAACATCCCCCCCACAACCAACATTTACAATTAATGTTTCTCCTGGTGTAACGCTTAAAGTACCATTTGCATAACCACCAGAAGCACCATCACCACTATAAGACCATGATTTTGATCCTCCTCCACCAGCACCCCACATTTCAACAGTTACAGAAGTTACTCCCGAAGGTACTGTCCAGTTTTGAGTATTTTCTGTACAATTATATACTAAAGTTTGAGCCATGAGCATTATAGAAGTATCATTAGCTCCTTCATCAAGACTGTATGCACACCAAGATATATTATCATCATCAAATGCAGACCAGTTTAAGTCCAAAGCAGAGGTTAAATAATTAGTATTATTTAAAGGAGAATAGATTGAAATATTTGGAGCAGTTAAATCTAGAAATAAATTAATACTCCACTCATCACTTTGATTAATATTTCCAGCAGTATCATTAATATACCATGTCCAATTAATTGTTCCACTACTAACATTAATTGTTTTCACGACTTCAATTTCTTGTCCGTCCGTATAACTTACTGCTGAATCATTTAACCAATCTGTAGAGTTGTAAAAACTGAAGATATAACTGTCTGGATTTGTTTCATTCAAAGTGATATTGAAATAAACTTTATCATTTGCCACTGCAGATATAGTCAAGTTTGTTTCATTATCTTGCCATTTAGGATTTATTGTTTCTGTTGTTAAACTTCTAATTTCTGTGTCATTCCAATTACCACTTGTATCAGAAGCATATGCTTGATAGGTATAATTACCATCTGGTAAAGCATCGGTTGCATTTAATGACTGATTTACATAAAGATACCATTGTGTTGAATTGAATTTATTTAAATTTGACAAATATTGTTGAGAGATTTCATCTGCTGTTAAGCTTCTGTTCCAAACTCTTACTTCATCTATTGTACCGTTAAAAGGATATTCATTATTACTTGTACCAATATAAAATGAATTTGTATTTCCATAAATACTGTTTATAGTAGATGTTTGATTAGCTGTTTGTACCCCATTTCTGTAAATTTTCATACCATTAGTATTAGTAGTGCCATCCCATGTAGCAGCAATATGCTGCCAACTATTTAAAGTAAAATTAGCATTCTCTGTTGCTTGTGTTCCTGAAGATTCTCCTGCAATAATAAAAATAGGTTGTTTAGATAGTGTTCCAATGTAATAGTTCACCGTCTCATAACCACCTAAATCAGCACTAGTCTTTCCAAGTATATGTGAATGATCAGAAGTACCATATCCCTTCATATAAACCCATGCAGAAATTGTTAGTGCCCCAGTTATATTCAAGCTATCACTACTACTTATATTGATACCGTCCCCATTACCACCAAATTCAAAACCACCACCATACTTTCCAGAAAGATTATACTGAGCATCATTAAATGCAGTCCCATTATTACCATATTCACTAACATCAACAACATAAGTATTATTCTCTCCTAAATTACTAATATTATCAAAGTTCATCATTAGAACTAATGAGTCATTATAATAAGTATAATTAGTTCCATTCCAGTTATATTTAACTTCATTAAGGTTTGTTTCTGTTATTGAAAAGTTCATCTCAATTGAAGTATTATCTGTAAGGGTATTATTTGCAGGAGTTAAACCTAGAACATCAATTTGAGGAGAAGCAATTACAAAGTAAACACTTCCAAGAACTACTAACATAAAGAACAAACAAATTAAAACTTGTTTTAAGTGGGTTTTATTAGCTATCATTTAGCCCACCCCTTATTCTTCTTATTTAAAATCAGACTTTTATTTCTTAATATATTTCTAAAGTGAACCACCATCTTTTCAGTTCGTTCTTCTTCTTGAACTGGAAATATTCTCTTTTTTCTGGTTCCTTTATTGATTTTTAGACCTATTTTGTTAACTTTTCTCTTTTTGTTCCTACTTTTATTTTTCTTTATTATTTCTTTTTTCTTTTTAATTGGTTTTTTCTTTTTAATTTTCTTAGGTTTTCCTTTATTAGTCTTGTTTATAGTAACTTTGGTTTTTTTATGGGAAGAAATTATTACTTCTTCTTCGCCTTCTTGCCCTCTCTTTAAGAATACAAATAAACCAACCAACATAAACATTAATGATAAATAAATTACAACCCTCGAAAGCCCTTTATTTACATTACGTTTTTTTGTTGATAAACCAACTAAATCTTTTTCTTCATCAGCAATATTTTTAACTTCCCCCTCATCAAACAAATAAGTAGTTTCTTCTAAAAGTTCCATACTTTCATCTTCTTCTTCAATTAGTTGTTCTTCTATTTCCACATTATCCCAACTATCAAGTATATCTTGTAACGATGGACTTTCATCTTCTTCAACAACTTCTTCTTCTATCCCTCCACCCCCTGTTCTATCCACTGGTTGATTTGGATTTGGTGTTGGAGTTGGGGTTGTATCAGGTGCTGATGGATCAGAAGTACCTAAAACTGCAGAGTATTGTAAATTCTCAACTCTGATGGTAGTTCCTTCATCCACGCATTTTATTCCACTTATTGTAACACCCGTACTATTTCCCAAACAAGTTGAAAAATTAATTTCACCAGCAGAATTACATGTATCTGACAATTCTGAAATTTCACTTATTTCAGCATCTTTAACACACAAATCAATGAAACTGTTGTCAGTAATATACAGGGTTTTATTATTTTGAAGTTGAGAGGAATGATTGATTAAAATATAGCTGGAATTCTTTTTAATTGAAACATTAGTTAAATCTAAAATACCATCTGAGAAATTATGTGTAAAATTAACTATTAGTTCTGAATCATCATAAAATAATACCTCTTTTGAATCATTAAATGTGCTTAGGTTATCGTCACCACCAACAGTTATTTCTAAACTAGTAGTACCATTTTGAGTTATGTTATCTTCAGTTCCAATTAAATTATCTAAATTATCATGAACATTATCATTATCATCATCTGTCCAATCTGGAGTAAATACTATTCCCGAAGGATCATTTAAGTTGGAAGCATTATCCCAGCAACTAGCATTCCATGTATAATCTGCCCAAGTCAAGCTATTAATTGTATAAGTGCACTCCGTGTTATTAATACACAAAACATCATTAGCCCTAACAACATCATTGATTGTTAAATTACAATATATTAGGGATGCAATATTATCTGTTACTGTCCAATTAAATGCAATACTAGTGGCATTTATTTTCAAATTACTAGTTGGATAATTTTGTACAACTATTGGAGGCGTTATATCTAATACAAATAATGTTGATGAATTTTTAGTATTTGTTGCGGCATCTCCTGCAAAGATAGAAAAGTTGTATGTTCCGTCAGGAATACCAGTTCTATTGAACAAGTCATCCCAAACATGAATTGTTACATTACTTGGGTAAGTGGTGGAGTTTGACAACACAACTGAAGAACCAGTAATACTAAAATTAGTATCATTTAGTGAAAAGTCTTGAACAATTGCATTTAAACTAAAGTTAGAATTATAATAAGTTAGACCAACTGGTGGTGCAATTAACTGAATAGTTGGATTTACATTATCTAAAGTAAAATTATAACTAGTTGTATAAACATTTCCCAATGTATCATTAACTGTTAAGTTAAATGTTACATTCCATTCTGCATTTGTATAATTAGATGAGTTCCAGATTGCATCCCAGTTACTAGTTGAATTTAATGGCCCTTCATTTAATACTTGAGAAGTATTTGAAGCATTTAAGAAATAATAAGTTGCATTATCAATTTCCATAAGATTATCAGTTATTTCAGTGTATACATAAACATTATAACCTAAGAAATCACTTGCTTTAGGGGTTGCTATTGTAACTGTTGGTGGCACTTGATCAACAGTAATGTTTCTTGGAGTTGTAATATTAGTATTTCCTGCCGCATCTGTACAATTAATATGCCAACTATGAGTTCTATTCTCAAGATTAGATGCATTTAAACTTGTGTTTACATTTGATATTACACTTGCATTTGTGTTTATAGATGCATTTGTAAGGTAACCTGGTTTGTCCATAAACAAGACACAACTAATTGAATTATTATCTGATGCATTAAATGAAAAGTTTTGGTTTACTAAAGTAGTATTAACTCCATTTGCTGGCGACAATGCAGTAACTCTTGGAGGAATTGTATCTAAAACAATTGTTCTTGTTGCAGTAAAGTTTAGATTTTCAGAAGTATCGTTTGCAGTCGCATTAATATAATAAGTCTCATCCTGAAGATTAAAGAATGTTACTGTAAATGAACCTGAATCAGAGGATGAATTTACTAATCCAGTATCATTGTAGATATATGCGATTGCTGTATCAAGATATTGATCTGTTGCTGCTACTTGTACAACTATTGATGTTTGTGATTTATTACCCTGTCCGGTTGTAGCTGGTCCAAATGAAACTGCAGGAGCAATGTTATCTGACTTTACTTGAACCGACCAGACATTTGTCTGATTTTCATTTCCAGATGTATCATTAATATACCAGGTCCAGTTGATTGTGCCGCTGCTAACATTTATTGTTTTAACAACTTTTATCTCTTGTCCATCTGTATAACTTGTAGCACTATCATTTATCCAAATAGTACTATTGTAGAAACTAAAGATATAACTATCAGGATTAGTTTCATTCAAAGTAATATTGAAATAAACATGAGTTCCTTGTATTGTTGAACTAGTTATATTTGTTTCATTATCCTGCCATAATGGATTTATGTTATCACCCAAGGTTATTGTCCATTCATCTGTCTGATTTATATTTCCAGAAGTATCATTTACATACCATGTCCAGTTAATTGTTCCACTGCTAACATTAATTGTTTTCACGACTTCAATTTCTTGTCCGTCAGTATAACTTACTGCTGAATCATTAACCCAATCTGTTGAGTTGTAAAAACTAAAAATATAACTATCAGGATTTGTTTCATTCAAAGTAATGTTGAAATAAACTTTATCATTAGTTGTAGCACTTGCTGTCATATTAGTTTCATTATCCTGCCAGTTAGGATTTGTTGTATCTATTGTTACAGTTCTAACTTCTGTATTATTCCAATTGTTGTTTGTATCTGCAGCAAATGTTTGATAAGTATAATCTCCTTCAGGCAAAGAATCAGTTGCATTTAATGATTGATTAACATAAAAATACCATTGAGAGGAATTAAATTTATTCAAGTTAGAAATATATTGTTGGTAAACTTCATCTGCTGTAAATGATGTGTTCCAGATTCTTACTTCATCAATGGATCCATTGAAATTTCTTCCAGCGCTAAGTGTATCATATCCAACACCTAAATTTTGCCCAGTTGAATCAGGAGTAGAATCCCAAGTATCGGTAATATCTAAAATACCATTAACATAAGTATTTACAGCCGAACCAGATTTAACAATAACAAGATTATACCAAAGATCATTGTTAATTGTAATTGAACCTGTTCCAACTCCACTATTTCCTAAGTATAAGTCCACTGCATTGTCTTGAACATATGCAAAAATCCCACCATTACCGCTAGATTCCTTATCAAGAATACAATTAGCATATAAGGTGTTTTGCTCAGCATTATTATTTTTTATCCATACAGACCAAGTAGCATTTCCACTTTCAACACTAACAGAAGAACTGTCACCCACCATAATTTGATCATCACTACCGTCAAATTCAAAGGCCCCATTATATTTTCCAGTTGAATTCCAAATACTTCCGGTTACAGTTCCATTGTTTCCGTTATCACTTAAATCAGCAACAAGAGTATCATTTTCTCCTAAATCACTAACATTATCAAAGTTCATCATTAACACTAATGAATTATCATAATAAGTATAATTAGTTCCATTCCAATTATGGGTTACATTTCCAAGATTAGATTCATTAATTGAAATGTTTATTCCAACAAATGTTTCTGATTGGTTTGTTGTATTAGTTGGTGTTGATGAGATAAATCCAACAAATGGTGGAGTAGTATCAGCTACACTTAAAGTTATTGTCCATTCATCTGTTTGATTTGTATTTCCTGCCGTATCATTAATATACCAAGTCCAATTAATTGTTCCACTGCTAACATTTATTGTTTTCACGACTTCAATTTCTTGTCCATCTGTATAATTTACCGCACTATCATTTACCCAATCACTATTATTATAGAAACTAAAGATATAACTATCGGGATTAGTTTCATTCAAAGTAATGTTAAAATAAACTCTATCATTAATTGTTGTTGAAGTAGTTATATTTGTTTCATTATCTTGCCATTGAGGATAGGTTGAATCACTAGACAAGGTAATATTCCATTCATCTGTTTGATTAGTATTTCCGGCCGTATCATTAAAATACCAAGTCCAATTGATTGTTCCTTCACTAACATTTATTGTTTTTACGATTTCTATCTCTTGGCCATTTGTATAACTAACAGCAGTATCATTCACCCAATCTGTACTATTATAGAAACTAAAGATATAACTATCTGGATTTGTTTCATTCAAAGTAATGTTAAAGTAAGCATAATCTCCCAAAGTTGCATTTGTTGTTAAATTGGTTTCATTATCTTGCCATAATGGATAAGTAAGATCTAGAGTAATATTTCTTACTTCTGTATTATTCCAATTATCTCTTATATCAGAAGCAAATGCTTGGTAAGAATAATTTCCTTCTGGTAATTCATCTGTTGCATTTAATGATTGGTTAACATAAAGATACCATTGTGAGGAATTGTATTTTTGTAAATTTGATAAATATTGTTGAGAAATCTCCTCTGCTGTTAAACTTCTATTCCAGATTCTAACTTCATCGATTGAGCCATCAAATAACATACCATTATTTCTTTTTCCAATATAAAGATCATTATTAGAATCTTCATAAATTGTTCCAGATGTGGCTACAACACCATCTGCAACACCATCCAAATAAAATTGTGCTTGATTATTTGAATAAACCACAGTAATACTATGCCAAATATTATTGCTTAATGTTGTATCTGCTACAACTGTTGTCCAATCTGTACTAAAATCAGATGAATAAAATGCAATTTCATTTCCTTCATATAAATAAAATTCATATTGTGCATCTGCATGTGAATTTGCTTTTGCTATAATCATAGGATAGCTACCACCCGCCAGCCCCCCTCTTTTGTTTATCCATGCAGATAAAGTAAAATTATTAGTTAAACTATTAGTTTCATTATGATTAATTAGTAAGTAATCATTTATTCCATCAAGATGAACCCCACCATTATACTTCCCACTTGAATTAATTATTGCGCCACTAAAAAGAGTACCATTATTATTTCCATTTTCACTTAAATCAGCAACAAGCGTATCATTCTCTCCTAAATCACTAACATTATCAAAATTCATCATCAAAACCAAACTACTATTATACATAGTATAATTAGTTCCATTCCAATTATAGGTTACATTTCCTAACTCTGATTCATTAATTGAAACATTGATCTCGACAAATGGTGATGAATGATTTGTTGCATTTTCTGGTGTAGAGGAAATAAATTCTATAAATGGAGGGATGTTCTCAGTTGTAATTAGTGAAAATGGAAAATCACAAGAAGTATCATTCCAATTATTAAAGCTGTCATTTGCATAAATACACCAACTTACATTAATGTCAAGAGTTGTATTCAATGTTTTTGTTACATTTGACCATGCTGCTTCTGATGAAGGTGTTTCTTCTTCTCCCCAAACACCATGCGCAGGTTCAGGATCTACATATTCCCTAACAGCAAACCAATCTGTGTAAATATAGGCCGCCCCACCTGCCCCCGCATCTATACCAAAACCAGCCACCAATGGAATTGTAGATATTAATGTAACATTTGAGATTAAACTTTCATTAACACCATCATACAATAATTGAACAAAAGAATCACCCCATCTTTGTTCAACTATGCTCCAAGAATCTCTATTATTAGTAATAGAATTATACTGAGACAAACTATTATTAAAAGAAGCAAAATGCTGATAAGGGGAACCGCCTCCAACCCAACTATATCTCTTTAGTTCTTGATGAAGGCTTTCAGATATTCCCCCACTAACATAAGAAGGAATTCCTGAATCCAAAAATCCTGAATAAGACATTATATTAGCTGATGACTGAGCATAATATTGTTTGGTTCTAATTGCAGAACCTGGTGAAAAGGATTTTTTTGTTCGGAAATAACCTGTATTCCAAGTGCCTGATGAAGATCCTGTAAGTTTTCCAGAACCTCCTGACTCTACAATAGATACAGTTGCACCACTAGTAGAATTCCATTTATCTGAATCAATTGATCCATCATCAAAGTTATCAAAGAATTGGAATGTATTTGTACCATTACTGACATTTGTTTGAGTTGGATTTCCATAATAAATGTAAATTGTTTGATTTCCAAGTGAAAGATTGCTGTCAAGCCTTACCCAGAATGTTGCATTAATCTTTTCATTAACTTCTTCTATCCAATAACTCAAAAGAGTTCCTGATGCATCTGTAAATCTAACATCACCAAAATCTTTTCTTGTTCTTGGTAATAAAGTAGAGTTGAGATAAACAAAATTTTCACTATCAGTACCTGTTGCATTTATGACTGTGATTGAAACTGTATAATTTAATCCTGCATCAGTATTATTTTGAATTGTATGAGTCTTTCTATAATTCCAACCACTTGTTTCATCCAATGTATAAGTTTTAAAATCAACCCAACTATCATTTGTCCAGCTTCCAGTATTATTTGTTGAGAATATATAACCACCTAATTCAGATGTATCATTCCAATAAAGACTAAATAAAGTTTGCTGTCCAGCTAAACTAGAATTAGAAGAATTTAATGAGTATTGTGGAGGAGCTGCAATTATTAAGTCTCTTGTCTCTGTACTGTTCCAATTGCCTAAGTTATCAGAAGCATATGCTACATAAGTATAATTACCATCCGCAAGTCCATGCGTTGCATTTCTTTTTTGATTAACATAAAGATACCATTGTGAAGAATTGAATTTCTGTAAATTTGAAGCATATTGTTGAGAGATTTCATCTGCAGATAATATTCTATTCCAAAGCCTCACTTCATCAATTGTTCCATTAAACCATCTTGCAACCGAGTCAGAACTTGTCCATGCCCCTATTGTTAGATTCCTAGATGAATCATCTCTTGCATCTCCTGAAGGAGTTGAATATTCAACTATTGTTTGCTCTATACCATTTAAATAAATTTTAGGGTCATTACTGACATTAGTATTGTTGTACGTTACAGTTACACAATACCATTTGTTTAGTTCAATTGAATCATTTGCTAAACGCCAACCACCATCAGTTGAATCAAAATCTTGTCTGTATTGAAGTGTATTATTATATGTAGAATCACTTGCAATTTCAGTCAACATAAGTTGCCAACCAAAACCATTACCACTTGATTTACTTACAATTCTTCCCCAACCACCAGACGCAGGCGATCCAGCTATTTGGCCCCAGCCTTTAGCATAAAACCAAGCAGATACTGTTTTAACTGAGAGATTATTAATGACGCTTTCATTTAAAACATTAATATAATCATTTGTTCCATCAAACTCATATGCACCACTATATTTTCCTGCGGTTGAATTAAATGTTGCTCCATCTACCGAACCATTATTACCATTTCCACTTATATCAAATATTAAAGCATCATTTTCATTTAACGACGAAACATTATCAAAGTTCATCATTAAAATCAGTGAATCATTATAATAAGTGTAATTTGTTCCATTCCAATTATAAGTTAAGTTACCTAAATTAGATTCATTAATTGAAACATTTATCTCAACATATACGTTTGTATAGTTTGTTGCATTAGCTGGGGTTGAGTTAATAAAGCCAATAAACGGTGGTGTTGCATCTGCTTGTAAAGTAATTGTTCTCTCCCCACCACTAATCCAAGTAGTTAAGTTCTTTGCATACACATCATAGGTATAGTCACCAAAACCTAAGCCATTTGTTGCATCTTGACTTTGGTTAACAAAAAGATTCCATTGTGTTGAATTAAATTTCTGTAAATTTGAAATATATAATTGATAAATCTCTGTATTTGTTAATGTTCTATTCCAAAGGAAGACCTCGTCTAGAGAACCATTAAAATAATAGATCACACTATTAGCACCACCCGCACCAATATATAGAGAATCATCATTTGCACTTCCTCCTAATTCAACATCAAAAGCAGTAGTACTATCAAGTGTTCCATTGATATAATAATTAACATGTGTCCCATTAGAAGTAATAACTACGTGATGCCATTGGTTTATCTTGATTGGTTTGCTTGACGATATTGCTTGTCCACCACCAGAATCATAACCATACAATCTTAAGTTAGGAGCAGAATACCAATCCAAGCCCCAATTTCCTTCTTCTTCTGAATTATCATATCTTTGTGAGAAAATAAAATTAGAAGTGTCTTGATTATAAGTTTTCATCCAAAAAGATAATGTTCTAACAACAGGAATATATGCTCCTGTACTAAAATATCCACTTCCATTAAATTCATATGCACTGCCATAATAACCATCAGCAATTGTTGGTGAACCAGAAGTATACATAACTCTTTCTTGAGCTGAAGCATCTACAACAACACCATCTGATTCATCTAATGCAGAAAGATTATCAAAATTCAACATTAAGTTTAGGGATTCATTATAATAAGTATAATTTGTACCATTCCAGTTATAGACTAAAGAATCTAAACTGTTTTCAACAATAGAAACATTTACTAAAACACTTGTTTCTGATTGAGAGGAAGCATTTTCTGGAGTATTTGTTGTATAATTTATTTCAGGAGTAACATCTATTGCATCTCCTGAGATAATAATTGTTCTTTCTTCAGTTAAGTTTTCATTCCCTATAGTATCAGCTGCAAATGCTTTATAAGTATAATTTCCTAAATCTAATCCGTCTCTCAAACTTTTAGACTGATTAATATACAAATACCACTGTGTTGAATTAAATTTCTGCAAATTAGAAGCATATATTTGATATATTTCGTTATCTGTTAATGTTCTATTCCAAACAAACACTTCATCAAGTGAACCATTAAAATTATAGACTGCATCATTAGCTCCACCAGCACCAATGTATAAAGGATCATTATTTGTGCCCCCTCCTAATATAGTATCAAAAGCAACCTTGTTATTTAGCTCACCATTAACATAGATTCTCATGTTAGTTCCATCTGTAGTCAAAGAAATATGATACCATTCATTTACATTTATATCAGAGTTTGTTGGAATTGCAAAGCCCCCAGCAGAATCATATGCATAAATTCTTAGACGAGGAGAAGCATACCAATCAATACACCAGTTCCCATCTTCCTCAGTGCCATCGTATCTTTGTGAAAAAATGTAATGAGATGTATCTCTATCATAAGTTTTCATCCAGAAGGAAATTGTTTTTATGAGAGGTATGTAGGATCCTGTACTAAAATAACCATTACCATTAAATTGATACCCTCCTCTGTAATAACCTGTTTCATTAACTGTTGGAGCTGTTCCTACTGTTGAAATTGAATGATTAAATATAGAATGATCCATTACAACACCATCAGATTCATCTAATGAAGATTCATTATCAAAGTTCATCATTAAGATTAATGAATCATTATAATAAGTGTAATTTGTTCCATTCCAATTATAAGTTAGATTTCCAAGATTAGATTCATTTATTGAAATATTGATCTCTACAAATGTATCTGTTTGATTTGTATTATTTACAGGTGTTGAAGCTAAAAAATCCATTTGAGGAGAAGCAATTACAAAGTAAACACTTCCAAGAACTACTAAAATAAAGAACAAACTAACGAAAACTTGTTTTAGATGGGTTTTATTAATCACTTAACCCACCTCTTGTTCTTCTTATAAACTTCAATTAATACCAACAAAATCTTATCAAATGTGTGTTTTCTAACAAAGTCTAGATTTTCTAGTTTTTCTTTAGTTTCTTTGCTTATACGAATAGTTGTAGAACTAGAAACTTCAGTTTTAACGTCCATAGAAATAGTTTTTTTCTTTCTTTTATTGTATATATCCATTAATTTAAGCATAATCTCATCAAAAGTATGTTTTCTAACAAAGTCCAAATTCTCTAGAACTTCCTTGGTAGACCTATTTATACGAATAGTTGTAGACTTTGCATGCATAATGGACATTATATACTTTGTAGACTAATGGCTTTTTAAAGGTTTTGGTTT
>Ga0066610_10000866_pt1 | contig 19744 bp, 15 predicted proteins | sample SaaInlV_DNA_165m_FD_60375 | JGI IMG/M metagenome (GOLD analysis project Ga0066610, IMG submission 60375) | Marine microbial communities from expanding oxygen minimum zones in the Saanich Inlet - SI075_LV_DNA_165m | ecosystem: Environmental > Aquatic > Marine > Unclassified | place: British... | reverse complement strand
GCTAAACCTTTCTCTATCAATATCATTAACTTTAGCTTTCTTTTTTATCCCTACAGCTTTTTTCCAAAAGCCTAGTGTCTCTTGTATGCTAGTGCTTAAATTTCCTTTTCCTGATGTTTTTTCTTGTACCCAAGTATGAAACTTTGGATAAGCAACCTTCGGGACGCCTTTATCTAAACCAACAAAGTCATGCCATGTTAAACATCTTACACTTGGATTATCAACAAAACCTGCTCTTACTTCATCAACAAGCCTACCTTCTTTAGAGATATACAATAAATCAGTATCACCTTCATTTAACTTGTCCATTAAGATTTGGCATATGGTTATAGTCTTACCTGAGCCAGGACCACCTATAATTAGCTTATGGGACTGCCCACTTTTTTCAAGTATTTTATTTTGTTCATTATTAAGTGTTAATAAATTGCCTTGAATACATCTAAGTACAGGCTCTTGAGCATGTGTGACAGACTCAAGAACTAAGGGAGCAAGATTACCATCCTCATCACGCTCTACATTAACTTTAACAATAGGAGCATCATCTCTACACATCTCTCTTAAAAGAGCATTATTACCTTTGCCCATAACATGCAGTCGGTCATATTTATGATTATCCATCTCTCCTAACAAAACCAGCTTGCCATTTGTGATAGTGAAGATTAATCTTTCTTTACCATTTATTTTAGCAGAGTAAATATTTTTACAACCAACCTTTTTATCCAGTTTAATTCTAGTTAAAACATCATCTAGTGTTTCAAAATTATCTGTCAAAACAGACACTAAATCACTATTAGCTAGATAAAAAACGTTATCGTATCTCATGTGCACTCACTTATTAGAATTATAATTATTGTTTATTTTTCGACATTAGATATCAAACTAACTGCTCGGTCAACAATTAAATTCATTTTTCTTTTATTTATCAACACAGTAATAAATAAGCATTTAACATATCAACGACATAGACTGAATCATGCTGTAATATAGATGGGAACACAATAATGTCGCACTTCCATTTTATGTTTATATGAATAAATTGGTTGAAACACTGCCTTATTATAAAAAGCTACTGCCTCAAGACATCTAAGTGATTACTTGACTAATTGTATGTGCAAAATGAAACACAACTACTTTACTTGGGTTGTTCTTCAACGAAATCATTAATTACTTCTGATCTTAATTTAAGATTCAATATATAAGTTACTACCTATGTGACACCCACAGTTTATTTTTTCTTGGTTGCTTAAATTAACATTCTAGTGTTACAACTTTCACTTATTGGAAAATTTAGGAGTACCTGTAAATGCCTTACGATTTTGATGCTGCTGTTGGTTATACAGCCCCCAATTATACTACAACTAATTCATATCTAGATTATCAAATAAACAGTGTTACTGATGTTCAACTAACTAATATAATGTCTTTTAGAAAAGTAAACGTAGATGGACCAAACACTTTAACATTAAATGGATTTTCCAAGCCCATAGAAGTTCCAGATGCTAGTGTGACAGCTCCAATTGTAACGGCACTATTATCAGTAGAGATTAAAGTTGGTGATGCTGATTTTACAGATGTAGAGCTTGAGTTCAATGCTGATACTAATGAGTATACTCTCGCAGATGCCCCAAGTGAGAAATTCCACCTCCGCGTGAAAACCAAATTAAATCCAGCTGCTAACACAACAGGTGAAGGACTATATGTTGGTGATCCTGAAAATAATATCCTCTCAACTCAAGGTGAATCACAGGGCTTTAGGGAGCAAACTTTGTTTCAAGATACTCCTGACATACGCTGCCCATTTTCCATGAGCATTTCTGCTGATAAGCTTGATTTTCCTACTTTATTAGGTAATGGCAACGTAATGGTACCTTATTAACTATATTGAGATTTTTCTTATATTACGAATATAAATCAGGAAATTTCAACATATAAGAACATTAGAGAGAAAGATCGAGTATATACATCAATAGAATTATTAATAATAAAAACATAATAATAATTAAAAACATAACCAACGTAAAAAGGTGCTTAATTGCCATTTATAAATGAACTAAAAAAGACAAACAATGAATTTTTAATAAGAATTTTTCATGGTGACATGTCTGTTTTCAAAGGTGTAGGTGAAAATGCTCACAGATTAACTGAAAACACCCTGATAGATGGAGCCTCACATTCTCCAATAACCATCGCAGGAATTTCAGGAAATATAAAACCATTTGTAAAACTATTAAATTACCCTGCGGTTACAAATAGACTTATAGGCTCTAAAGCTAGTTTTCTATTGAACATTATAGTTAATTATGATCACTTAGAACTTTTCAATAAGTTATTAGAACAAAACAATAACGGCTCTTATAAATATCCTGAAATTGCAGCCAACATTAACTGCAGCAACAATGAAATTCTGGTTAGCGCAATAAGATTGAAGAGATCAAGTATAGCCAGTAGATTGTTATCTAGGCCAGAGATTGCAAATGGTATTCTTCCTATGGTGAAGTCTGCATTTGAATTAGGAAAATTTTCTCTTATAGATAACTTCTTAACCAAATGTAAAAATGGTTCATATTTATACCCACAAATAGTAGATGTTATAAATCTACATGGAAACGATTTTTTACAAATATTAGCAAGAAAAGGGAGTTTAACTTTAATTAAAAGACTGTTGGGAGTAAAAGAAGATGGGAAACCAGAATTCCCAAACATTACAAATACAATTAACGATGATGAAGGAGCTGTACTATGGAGCGCCGCCACTCAAAACAACGATAAAGTGGTTTCATTTCTTTTATCCATAGATGACATGGATCCCAGCTTAGATTCTTATGCAGTCTTTGATAATGCATTGCGTTTTGGTCGGAGAAAAATAATTGAAGCCTTTTTAAATTGTAATAGAAATGACATCGATGTTATACATCTTATAAAATTGGTACAAGAATATAAAACACCATCAAGCTATAGTAACCCAGGCTTGGAATCTGCAAAAATATATGCTGGTAATTATTTACGTGCGATGAATAATGAAAAAGTATTACTGCATTCAGAATTAAAACACATAGCTGGAAGCCCTCTGGCTAAATTATGTTCTGTTGGAGCGAATCCACAATCAAATAAAACGACATTTGTGGAAACTAAAGTTAATGCATCTATTAGAGATCTGGAACGTTGGCTTGCAGATAAATATCACCTTAATCCAGCTAACAATAGACAAGATAAAGCTCTACCATTAGAATTTGATCCCAAATTAATGGCTATATCAAGTAATCGTGAACAGTATCTTAACTCTAAGGAATATGTAGTTTGGTGTTATTTTAAAGGGATCTGCAAACCTACAATAATAGACGGTGCTGACGAAACCTCTGAAAACAATTTAATACATATCGAAACTTTAGATAGTGCTGGTTTTTTTCAGTTACCTCAGATAGACAAAGAATTATTAGCAATGATATGGTTATCAGTCAAAAATCATATTGATGAAAATGCATATAACGCAAATGATGTTGCAACATCATTTATAGATGGTCTATACGAATATATATCTAATTATAAAGAACCAGAGAACGAAACTCATGATTTGACTAATATTAAATTAATTCAAAAATTAATTAGAAACCTAAACATGCACCCTATTTCAGCCATGCAAACAGCTCAACCTCTAGATGAAGAGGCTTTATTTGATATAATTGAAAATCATGTTCGCGAAATGTTATTGGGATATTCAAGTACAGAAATTGCGAAACTGAAGTATGCATATCAAGGACAATATCCTAAACAATATATGGATGAATTAAAATGGGAGCTTGATGATAATATACGTTCCCTTGCAGTCGATATAAGGATGTCTTGTTACACTAGATTTGGAATGAAATACGCTAAAGAGCGCATAATTATTAACGGGTGTTTATATGAGAATGCAAATGAGTATGTAACTTCTTTTTTGAATGATGGAAATCCAACTCCGATCATTGCTCTACAAGATGCCATATCCAATTTCCTTAAAAATGTACAAGTTTCAGACTATATTGCAGAAGAAATAGAAGCAGCCTCTTGTGGAGTTTCATCCCCCACTACTGCTAGAACATTATGTGAGACTCCATCAATCAGCTTAGGCAGCTCTAGAGGCCAAGTAAATTATAGCTCTATGTCATCGCTACTAGAAAACATGTACAGCTTACGTCGTACTCCAAGCCCAGTATATAGTAGCGCACAGCCATCACTATTCGAAAACATGATGTCCTGCTGTAGAAGACCCAAAATTGGAACTTATTAATCTAATAGATGTTACCTTGCCATCATTGCTTTAGATTATAGCAACAAAAACATCGCTATATATGTAAAATATTTTATGGCTCTAGGTAACATCTAATTATCCTATGGCGAAAAAACATTTAAATCTGTTTTTTACAACATTATTTTCAAAGACAGACAGCGCAGCTATGCTTCAAAATATTTCAAATACTATTAGTTTATTTACTTTGATACGCATCTCTTTGTTTTGTATTTACTTTTCGCTGTGATGTCTTTAGATGTTTTTGATTAATCTCTGGTTTACGCTGCACATTACCCATTTTACGTTTATTTTTTGGAGCTGGGGATTTATGTTTCTTAACTGCTCTTTGTGTATTAGGAGCTGCTCTTTGATTTTTTTCTTTCTTATGCATTGCATTCTTTGTCGCACCTGTAGACATTTGTCTTGAGCCATTACCTTTCATATTGTGTGTTTTTTTCTGAGTTCCAGAAGCTGCAGCTCCTTGGTTATTTTTCTTGGCACTACCACGATGCATTTTATCTTGTCGCTCATCTTTATGAACAACAGCTGCTTTTTTAGCTCCAGAAAAAGTACTTACCTCATTTTCATTATTACTATAATTACTTGCGGCTTCGCCTCTACCTTTAGCAGATTGCCCATGACCTTGATTATTAGCGTTACTAGCTTGCCCTATAGCTATATCATCATCACGTTGAGCATAGACTTTACTTGATACTTGTTTTAATTCCTTATCTAGCTCTGGTTCGGAAATTTTCATTTCCTTTCCTTGTGCATATGCACAAGAGACTGTAAAGGTCATAACCAGTATGAACTGGATAAATTTACTCATGTAATCATTCCTTGATTTTCATATTACCTAACGATTAGGTCCACGTCGTATAGTGTTATCATTAATAATATGATTGTTATCATAAACGTTATCATGAACAACAGCGCCCTTCCAAGGATTATCAACGTTATCAATATTATTATTCACAGCTTTATTCTTTATAATTGGAGCAGCAGGAACCGTTCTTCTGATAACAGGAACCGTTTTTCTAACAACTGGAACTGTTTTCCTAACAACAGGAACTGTTTTTCTAGCAACTGGAACCGTTTTCCTAGCAACAGGAACCGCTTTCCTAGCAACAGGAACCGCTTTTCTTGTAGCGGGAGCCGTTCTCCTGACAGCCGGAACCGTTTTCCTAGCAACGGGAACCGTTTTCACCGTTCTCCTAGCAGCCGGAGCAGCTCGCCCTCTTCGTGCATAGACATCATCTTGTTTTAACACTAGCTCTTGATCTAATTTAACAGAAGTTAACTCTATTCCTTGTGCAGGCATGCAAGAAATTGCAAATACTACAATCAATATATACCGGGAAATTTTTATCATTTTCATCTCTCAAAATTAACAACTTTAGTAAGTTTAGCATCTTAATAAACTGTTTTTATTGTAAGTCCTCCACAAAAGACACCTTAGCTAACTACACTTTGCTTTGCGTCCACTAGGGAATAAACTATCAAGCCATTACAGTTATGACATTAAGGATACTCCTACTCTATATTTACCCTATAAAAGCCACAGTTATCACATGTATATCAATAATCAGCTTTAGCCATTTATTTAATTACAAAAAATAATTCACTGAAATTTTCTAGGAACTGTACATCCACATTAGTTTCAATCAAATATGAAAATTTATTAATAGTATTTATAGGTTATTTATTTTGAACAAATAGATAATATAATTAAATTAACTTTTAAATACTCTGGGTAAATTAGTCATTATTATTAATACTTTATATATCCAAATATCTTTTTCTATATATCCTTTCTGGCATATATTTCCAAGCATCATATGATGATTCTATTAAATTATTATCACATATGCTCTCTTTAGATATTTTTATTTCCGTATCAGGATTATTATTTATACCATGGTTCATTCCAGCAATATATTGTGAATGAATATTTGAGTTTTTCATCTGGAAATTCGTTGCCCTAAGTAAATAAAGACAAGTCATTAAGAGAAAACATCCAATCAGAATAAACTATTATTCCTGTATGGACATATCTAATGTTTGTATTTTTGATAACTCAGCCTGCAAAGAATCCAATTTTTTCTTTAGACCTCTATTCTCCCATCGCAATTTTATTATTGAACCAATGCCTATTAATGCCCCAGCAATAACCCCAATAACCAGGATCACGATAAGCAACATTGATAATGGCATTTCGATAGAACTAACATAATAGTTTAAGTGTACTGACTCAGAATTAAGAGCCGTTATGCCTATACCTGCAATTAGAAAAAAAACACATAGTAGAAAAGTACTTAGTCTCATAATAATACCTTAGAAAATAGCGATACTTTGAAAGTATATAATGTGAAGCAGAATTTAAAAAGGCTATTATGTTTTTCTTTTTAACAAAAAAATGGGGACTTAAAAGCCCCCATTTTAGATCAACATAATTTATATTGATTATTCTTCACTAGCAGATGGTGTAATCTGACTTTTCAGTAAATCACCAAATTTAGTGCTTGTAGATGTATCAGAAGAATCCTTAAGTATTTTTAATGCTTCTCGCTCATCTTCAACATCTTTAGCCTTGATAGATAGTAAAATCGCACGATTTTTTCTATCTAAGCCAATAACCTTAGCTTCTACACTATCACCAACATTTAAGTGTGTTCTCGCATCTTCAACACGATCTCTACTTAATTCAGTTGCTTTTAGCTGACCATCAATGCCTTCAGCAAGGTTAATCGTTGCACCTTTAGCATTAACTTCAGTAACAGTACCATTCACAATACTACCTTTATTGTTATCTGCTAAGTAGTGTGCAAATGGATCATTTTCTAGTTGTTTAATGCCTAGAGAAATTCTTTCTCTATCTGCATCTACAGCTAAGATCATGGCTTCAACTACATCACCTTTCTTATACTTTCTTAGTAATTGCTCATTACCTTCTTCCCAAGTAATATCAGAAAGATGTACTAGGCCATCAATAGCGCCATCTAGGCCAATAAAGATACCAAAGTCTGTTATGGACTTAATTGCGCCAGATACTTTGTCACCTTTAGAGAATGCCTGGGCAAAAACTTCCCATGGATTTTCACGACACTGTTTAATACCTAGAGAAATGCGTCTTCTCTCTTCATCAATATCTAAAACTTGTACGTTAACTTCAGAACCAAGTTGAACAACTTTGCTTGGATGAATATTTTTGTTAGTCCAGTCCATTTCTGATACGTGAACAAGACCTTCAACACCCTCTTCAATTTCAACAAAACAACCATAATCAGTTACATTAGTTACAATACCTTGCAAACGTAAGCTTTCAGGATATCTAGCTTTGATATCAACCCAAGGATCTTCGCCTAATTGTTTCAAACCTAAAGATACTCTAGTTTTCTCTCTATCAAACTTAAGAACTTTTAAAGATAGCTCTTGGCCAACATTTACAACTTCACTTGGATGTTTAACCCGCTTCCAGGCCATATCAGTAATATGTAATAGACCATCGACACCACCAAGATCAACAAATGCACCATAGTCAGTAAGGTTTTTAACGATACCTTTAACAACCTGGCCTTCTTGCAAGTTTCCAAGCAATGCTTCACGTTCAACACTGTTTTCTGCTTCTACAACAGAACGTCTTGAAACTACAACATTATTACGTTTTTTATCTAGTTTAATTATTTTCAGTTCAACTTCTTTGCCTTCAAGCTCATAGTTATCTTTAACTGGTCTAACATCAACCAATGAACCTGGCAAAAATGCTCTAATAGAATCAATCTCTACAGTAAAACCACCTTTAACTCTACCGCTTACCAAACCCATAACAATTTCGTTAGCTTCAAATGATTTGGCTAATCTATTCCAAGCTTCTTGCCTTTTCGCCTTTTCTCTTGATAGTCTGGTTTCACCCCAGCCATTTTCAAGTGCTTCAATAGCAACTTCGACTAATTCACCTACTTCTACTTCTAATGCACCGTCAATATTAAAAAATTGATCTTTAGGAATAGCACCTTCTGATTTCAATCCGGCATTTACGGTAACAAATTCATCATCAATATCAATGATCTTACCGCGTACAATAGCTCCAGGAATAAGTTTATCAGATTGACTCTGTTCTAATAGGGCTGCAAATGATTCAGACATATATATACCTTAAATTTTCTCTACTTGTCTTAGTAACAAATAGGCTTAAATTAAATAAGTTATGCTCCCATTGCGAAAAACATAACAAAAAAAAATCACTTAATGCCAGCACTGCTGGCATGAACAAGTACCGTATTTAGTACCTCTTCAATACTCATATCAGATGAGTCTATTTCTATGGCATCTTGGGCTGGCTTTAAAGGTGACGTTGCACGTTTAATATCACGCTCATCCCGATGCTTGATCTCATCGATAAGAGCCGAAATTGTAACACTTGGGTCAGTGTTTCTCAACTGCTCGAAACGCCTCCGTCCTCTTTCCTTAGCTGATGCTTTCAGAAAAATTTTCAAATTTGCATCAGGAAAAACAACTGTTCCCATATCTCGACCATCCGCAACCAAGCCAGGCGCCTGCCTGAATTCTTTTTGACTCTGTAATAAGCTGGCTCTTATTATTGGTGATACCGCAATTTTTGATGCCCAACCTCCACAGCGTTCATGCCGAACTTCGCTACTTACATCATCTCCATCAATTAATATTTTATCACGGATAAATTTAAGCTCATATTTTCCAATAAGAGCATTAACTGCCGTTAAATCTTCCAAATCAACATTTGTATGGTTCGCATACCAACCAAGAGCCCTATATATAGCTCCACTATCTAAAAAATGCCAACCAAGATGATCAGCTAATGCGATGGAAGTTGTGCCCTTGCCTACACCACTTGGACCATCAACAGTTATAACTTTCACATTACTCAACATTTATAGACTCCTTAACCTTGAGACAAAAACCCAGACTTTCCATGGTAGAAAAAAATTCTGGATATGAAGTTGTAATGCTATCACAACCGTCAACTATAATTTCATCTCTAGATAATGCTCCTGCAACCAAAAAAGCCATAGCAACTCGATGATCGCCACAACTAGATATCTTGGCACCACTAAAAAACTCTTGACCTTTAATCTCCAAGCCATCCTTGTGTTGAATAACATTAACACCTATTTTATCTAAACCTTTTGCCATAACATCTAGTCTATCTGATTCTTTTACTCTTAATTCTCCAGCCCCACTTACTCTAGTAACACCTTTTGCATTAGCTGCTGCAATAAACAAAATTGGCATTTCATCAATAATATTTGCCACCCATCTAGAGTTTATATTTATACCATGAAGCTGTGAATGTTGTACCTTTACCCAACCAATTGGCTCATATCCATTGGTTGTGACCACTTTATAGCTGATATTAGCGCCCATTTCCATTAGAACTTCTAAGAAACCTATTCTAGTTGGGTTTAACCCAACACCTTCAATCATAAGCTCTGAATTTGGCACAATTAATGCTGCCACTATTAAAAATGCTGCTGAAGATATATCACCTGGAATAGTTATTGATAATGCCCCCTTATTTTGTGTCTTTGAGAATGCCCCCCAATTATCAACAAAATATTTAAACATTAGCTCACTATGATTTCTAACTATTGCTGGAAGAGTAAATTTACTCTCCCCAATAGCATAAAGAGATGCTAGCTGTAGTGAGCTTTGTACTTGTGCACTAGCCACAGGAATATCATAGTTTATAGCAGACAATGGCCCTTGTAATATCTCTAATGGAGCACAACCAGAGTAAGAATTAATTCTTGCCCCCATTTGTTTTAAGGGGGCAATAATTCTTTGCATTGGTCTAGTGCTTAGTGATACATCTCCAGTTAAAATAGTATTAAATTTTTGCCCTGCAAGAAGCCCGCATAAAAGACGCATTGATGTTCCTGAGTTACCCAAATACAAAGGAATGGGACTCTGCTTTAATCCATGCAATCCTTGCCCATGAACTGTATTTCCTCTAATTTTCACACCTAATAACTTAAGTGCTTGACGAGTACTCTCAACATCTTGGCCCCGATTAATACCCGTTATTTCAACTGTCCCGCTTGATATAGAAGATATAATTAAAGCTCTATGGCTAATCGATTTGTCACCAGGTACAGAAACCGTAGCATTAATACCAAATTTAATACTGGAGCTAGATATTATTTTTTGTATCATATGGTTATTAAACTTTTATCAAAAAAATTGTAAATTCATATACATACCCTAATAAAAACATATAGAACATCATACGGTTGCAGTGCTTTTACAAGCTCATTAAAGCTCATTCTGTTTAATAGAAATTAGCTAACTATTTTCTATTTTTTCTAACTCTTCTTTTATTTCTTCTAGCTTTGCATATGCATGCGTTAGATTTTGTAAATTAATGTCACTTGGCTCTTGCTCATAGTCTTTCTTTAGAACTTCAAGAGATGCCTCGATAGTCTGTTTTTTCTCCATTAGTTCACATGGACATCCATCAGCCATCGCTGCCTGGACATTGAATATATAAAAAAGTATTATCAGTCGACACATCACAGATCTCATGTTTGCCAGTCTCATTTTAGCCCACGCCCCTATAAGAAATAAGAAATAAAGTATGCTATTTTCACACAGTTATCAGTTAATTTACACAATAGTCTATAATTATAGTTAGATAGATTGCACGCGAGCAAGCATGAAAGAAAAACCACAAATAACCGAAGACGAAATGTATCAACTGCTGCGGTCGCAAAATATACAAGAATTCAATGAGAAACTAGAAGCAGGCTTGCCATGCGATTTAACAAACTGTGATTTTCGTAGTTTAGATCTTAGAGGCATCAATGCTAGTAACCTTAATTTACGCAATGCTTATTTTAGAAATACTGATTTACGTGGAATTGACTTAAGAACAGCAGATATAGAAGGCGCAACCTTTGCCAGCGCTAAAATTTCTGGCTGCTATTTTCCAGATAACATTTCTGCAACAGAAATACAGCTTTCTGTTGAGCATGGTACAAGAATAAGAGTCATCCCGGTAACAAAATGAACAATTAAAACTACAGATATACTATAACTCTTGAGCATTAAGCCAATGGTTAAAAGATTATGCTCACCTGCTAAACAACCCATTCTTACAACCTCAAACCCACAATTAGTTAGTAATCAAATATAGATTTAGCAAACTTTAGGATAAATATTTAAGATCTATGTTTCGGTCTATAGCTAGTTGTGCCAACAATTGTATCTAGAAACATTAGATAGAGTGAAAAATATATACAAAAGCATAAAACATCTGTAAATTTCTAAATTATAAAAGTAATACATTAGATCTTCCCTTTAAACCAACAGGTCTTTAAATAAAAATAACTCTAGGAGATATGAAAATGTTATCTTTCAAAGAAGCATACGAAAACTATGAGCACAATCTTATGTTAGCCATGTCACTACATGGTAAGCTACACAAGCTTCTTCAAATGATAAAAAGAGATATTCCTGGAATTTTAATAGCCATAGAAAAAAATTTCCCGGACTCTGCCTATGAAAAAACTAACTTGTATAAAAGAACTGCAAGCGTATCTCGTAGTTTAAAAAAATCAGAATCTATTCTTAATGGTACTGAAGGACTTAGCGATGAAGATAGTATAAAAAATATTGCTAATGAATGTATGGCTTATGCACAACATATTAGATTTTATTTTAGGTTTATAGAATCACTAACAACAATAGCTCAAGAAACGCAATACTCAGATACAGTTCGCACAAATATATTAATGCTAAATAGTAGTATCAATACTCAAAATGCTCCAATTTTAAAACCTAAAAACTCCGCTACTTATGAACAATTCACTAGTCAGATTATATCTGCAACCAGTGCACACTCGCATAGTAGTAGTTCAATTAAGGATGAAGCACCTAAAGGTCCCATAATATTACAGTTATCAGATTCAGTTCAAAGATCTATAAGAAAGAAAGTATCAATGCCAGCCCCCAAACGCTCAGAGAGAATCTTAATGAAAAAAAAGATTACTCCTCAACAACGACCTGGAAAGAAAGCAAAATTATCAAAAATATAATGATAGACTGACTCTGACAGATACCACCGAGGAAATAAGCAGCAATGTCTAATGATTTAAATATTTCATGAAATATCAAATTCTAGCTTTGCAAGTTCTTATGACTTCCAGTTTCTTAATATCTTAATTGGTTGTACTACAGTAACTTTACAAAATCAAAGCTTATCAATGAATTTTATATTTATGCAGCAATTATCAGAAAAAACTAACAACCTTTTCCTATCTAACAATATAAATCTTTGCTGTTTTTTAACTTATCATTTCTTGATTAGATGCAAAGGTCCATAACCATATATGTTTTCATCAGCTGAGCTAAACTTACTAAATCACCTTATGTGTCAAAATTATCTTTTATTCAACCAATTAACGCTTTTAATGCCCTTATTAAGATAGAGCGTTCCGTCAAAACTGAGTCGGAAAAAGAGCAATCTTATGTTAACTCCTTAATTTTAAGCTTCTGTTGAAAGTAAATTATTAAGCTCTTGAAATCTAGGCATAATTACCTTGCGACACTGGGCTCTGGATTTATTTTTCATCCTGAAAAATTGTTTTATCTCTTCAAATGCCGTACAGAATATTAGTGCAGAAAATGGATTTTTGAATCCTTTCGTAACATTGTAATGTAATTTTATCCCTCGGTGATTTTGTTCTATCTTGTTATTCATGTACTTGCTATCTCTGTGTTTTGTATCTGGAAAAACATTCTCAATTGCTGGGTATAACGCAGGCTCTTTATCTGTTGTAATTTGAATTGGTATCACTCCAGTTGTTACTTGTGCTTGTTTGAAGAAATTTTCTGCAGCTTTTTTGTCTCTTGTATCACTTAAATAAACATCAACTAAATTACCTTGCTTATCTATTACTCTATATAAATAACGCCAATTCCCAGCTATCTTTACATAAGTGGCATCAACATGCCACTTACTACCAGACTTACCTTTACGACGTGCACGCAATTTAATACCTAATTCAATGCCAAAAATTTGTACCCAATTATGAACTGTTTGATGAGAAAGATATAATCCACGGATAGCCATAAGCTCTACAACATCATCAAGATTTACTTTAAATCGATAATAATAATGTACTGCTAACATCACAACTTCATTAGGGATGCGATGAAATTAAATAAAGTTTCTGTGCGTTCATTATATTGTCTCTTACAATCTTTACAATAACATTCCAAATATCCTAGATTTGTTCTTGTTCTACAAGCTATAATATTGTTAGAATTGCAATGTGGACATTCCATTCTCTTACCTTTATCTATAATTAGAGTAGTTTAATTATAATACGAGATTAGGTCAGAGCAAATACAGACTGAGTCTTTACAACACCACTTGATCGAACAAGACCATAGGTTTATCAAGAAAATAACGAGGCCAACTTTAGGGTTTAAAGCATTTTATTCAGCATCAGCAACACTTGACGGAATCGAATTGCATCATATGTTAAGGAAAGGGCAACATGTTAATGCTGCAAACCAAACTGTGTTTGAACAATTTTATGCTTTGGCTGCTTAATTATGCATGGGGTTTAACGCCCATAAAAAATTTAGGTTATTTTGATCTTTGCGACAGAGCCTCATGATCATGAGCATTAAATGGTGTCAACGCCATCAAAGTAGCAACCTTCGTTGCCATGAACTTTTTCTATGGGGGGGCGGGGTTGACTTCGCTTCATCATATAAACACTTCTTTTTTTTAGTTGCATGCTCGAAAACCCAGGTAATGCTTTTAGTGCGAGTTAATCTTTCGTTCAAGCTAAACCCTATATCATCCCATGGTTTTGGTTCTGATAGCCAGGCGCTAGTTCCTAAAGATTGCTGTACTGTTCGTAGTGGCTGACCAATAAAACCAATTTCCTTTGCCTGTAAATGACCATGGATTTCAGGTGAAACCAGGTTGATAACCTGTGGTGATGCTGTTACTGCAACGGTGAAAATATTATATCTTTGTAGTGCTAAAATAAACAATCCCGCCAATGAGCCTTTTTCAAAAGGCTGATCATTTGCAACGCTAGTTTCAAAGGTTGCTCTTTCCTTAAAGTGAGACAAAAGAGGAAACATATGCATCATTCTTCTAGCATTATATTCAATACTTTCTGATTTGAAGCTGACTTGCCTTTCGTTTAAGGTTATACTTTTATTAACAACACCAGTAAAGCATGCCCCTAAAATAACATGATCAATTTTACTGTTAGTACAATTAATTTCTTCAGCAAGTATCTGAGCATGAGCACGAACTGTTTTCTTTCCCCATATGCCCATACTTGCATACATTGCAGGGTCACAATCATCACCATCCCAGTGGCCGTCAATAATTAATGTGGTGCCAGGTAAGCATTTAGATAAAGCTGCATTAAAAGCTGATCTTGTAGTGACAACAACAGGATTGTCTTCTGCATGACGTAAATAAGTATGAGGTATGCCTTCCATCACCTCTAGTGCAGAATGGAATTCTCGAGTTTGGTGCACATCTATTTGTGCTTTCCTGTTTGTTTTCGAAATAGACATTCTTGATTCTTTTGCTAATTGTATGTCATTAGGGTTGATCACATGAATACGTCGTGTTCCCTCTATCATCCATTGTTTTTGCTGTGTTGGGATATCAAAATCAGTACTCAGCTGTAAATCATTATAATACCAGCGGATCACGTCCCTCCATTCATCAGCACTAGGTCCTTTTATGAAGTCATAATCAATGTTCAAATGATCACACAACTCAATAAGGTTACGCTTTTCAATTAATAGAGCAGAATTTAATATAGGAGTGATTTTTTCTTTTTTAAATTTACCATTAGAAGCACTACATTGACCAAATTTAAATTTATGTATGCCCGGTCCAATTTCACACCTAGAGATAGCAGCCATAATATCTTGCATATTAAAATCTACCTCTGGTGTTAGGCTATGAAAATATAATGTCATCCCACGTCGAGTTAAGGATAAGTCTTTTTCAATTACTTCATCACTCCCTCTCGCAAATGGCTCATGTCTAACGTCAGCTCCAGAACTACTTAAATGAGAATTTGATTGATCTTTAGATGTAAAATTTACTCTTGAAGAATCATTATAAGATGCTGCTGCTGCATTTAATAAAGAACCTTTAACATTTGAAAGAATTATTTTTTTTGTAGTTTTTGATAAAAATAGTTTTTCTGTCTGAGGTTTTGACTCTGCTGCCCCTGAAAGTGAGGACTGCACTGTTCTCTTTGCTACAGCAGCTGAATCTTTTTTTGATGATGACATCATAATTGGTGCCTAATATTATTATTAGAGCGATACTATACAGCAATTAGTCTGGCAACTCAAGGGGCTTGATAAGGCTTTGTCGCAAATACACATTTCCAAATAACTAAAAAACAGCGTTTCGTCAAAACTCAATCATAACTTGTTTTGTCGCAAAGACATCCACTATGATATAATTCGTTCTGTCAAAACTCAGCCAATAACAAGTTAAATATTATTGTTTCCTATCAGTCTATTCTGCATTAGCTAACAAATTATTAAACTTTTTAAATCTAGGCATAATTAAGCCTCGGCACTCTGCTCTGGTTTTATTCTTTGCACGATGGAGTTGCCTTGTTTGTCTCCTTCCAATAAGCGTCTATAGATAATATAAGCCCATAAAGTGTAACGTTAACTCCGTGTTTTAATTAATATTGGAGTTGTTATGAGTCTACCAACACTACAGTTCTTAAGTGTTGAGCTTGATGGTGTCCTTCGTTTCCTTCCAGCAGGCGTGTATAGATAACAAAATTTATCTGCTGATATATATGGCATTATTGTTCTCTACTTTTAATAAAATAATATTATGAATGATTATTTTCTTGTGTATAGATATCTACATGAGGGAACTATTAGGTTTGGCTGGACTGTGTACAACAATTGCACCCTCACCATATCCTGCTTCTTCTCGTCTTTCTTTTTGTGATTCTTTTTGTCCTTTTTCATATGCAGCTTGAAATGTTTTATGAACTAATGATGAATACACCATATCACTGAAATTTTTATAACATTGAAGGTCCCAGTAGGTTTTCTGTTGCTGCAACCTGCCTTTGTCAGGATTTCCATTCATGTAAACATTTAATGCACTTGTTATTTCTGTGTGCCCCATTATAGATGCGATATCAAGAAGAGATATTTGTGTCTTCTCCCTATATTGAATAAGACCTGACTCATCTTGAAGTTTTTCTTTCATTCTTTTTTCCACTTCAATGTTATATTCAGATGCAAGCGTAACAAGCTCTTCATTAAGACTTATTAAAGGATGCAGCGAAACCTCGCGACAAGAAAGTAAAAACTGTACTACATTTAAATGACCATATTGACAGGCAATCCACAAAGGGGTAGCGTCGCCAGCACCCAGACCATTAACAAGGCGAGGCTGCATAGTATTACCAGTCGAGATTCCTAACAGAGCCTTAAGCACTTCCAAGCTGCCATTTCTTGCTACAACATGCATGGGGCCATACCCAAAGTCATCCTGAATAAAACAGTCGGCACCAATAGATAAAAGGTATTCAGCCATATCTTTTTTGTCATGCTTGCATGCCAAAAATAAAGGTGTTTCACCATTATCTGACTGCTTATTTACAAACTCATTTCTTGACGAATCATCAGGTAAACTTTCAATGATAAGCTTGAGTATTTCAAGGTTACCTTTTTCACATGCAACATGAGTGATACTCCAGCCCCCCCTTGTGCAAATATTATAATCGGCACCAATAGATAAAAGGTATTTAGCTATATCTTTTTTACCATGCTGGCATGCCAAAAATAAAGGTGTTATGCCGCTATCTGACTTCTTATTTATGAATTCACTTCTTGATTTACCATCCGGCAAGCTTTCAATGATAAGCTTTAGTATTCCAAGGTTACCCTGCTCACATATAACATGAGCTACATTCCAGCCACCCTTTGTGCAAATATTATAATCGGCACCAACAGATAAAAGGTATTTAACTATGTCATCTCTGCCATGCCTGCATGCGAAATATAAAGGGGTTATACCACTAGGTGATTGCTTATTTATAATCTCTCGTCTAGATGCATCATCAGGCAAGGATTCAACGACAATCCTAGGCGCCTCAAGATGACCATGCTCACTGGCAACATGCACAACACTCCAGCCATTTTTTTTACAAATATTATGGTCCGCCCCAACAGATAGCAGGTATTTAACCATGTCATCTCTGCCATGCCTGCATGCCCAATATAAAGGTGTTTCACCGTTATCTGATTGCTTATTTATAAGCTCTCATCAGGCAAGGATTCAACGACAATCCTAAGCGCCTCAAGATGCCCATACTCACTGGTTACATGCGCCACATTCCAGCCATCTTTTTTGCTAATCTTATGGTCCGCCCCAACAGATAACAGGTATTTAACCATGTCATCTTTGCCATGGCAGCATGCCAAAAAAAAAGGTGTTTCACCTTTATCAGATTGATTATTTATAAGAACGCGTCTAGTTGCATCATCAGGCAAGGATTCAATGACGATCCTAAGCGCCTCAAGATGCCCATACTCACTGGCAATATTAGCCACATTCCAGCCACCTTCTGTGCAAATCTTCTGGTCAGCCCCAACAGATAACAGATATTGAACCATGTCATTTTTGCCATGCCCGCATGCCAAAAATAAAGGTGTTTCACCGTTATCTGATTGATTATTTATAAGCTCGCGCCTTGAGGCGTCATCTGGCAAGGATTCAAAGATTACTTTAAGAACGTTAAGGTGTCCATACTTAATAGCGACATGCACCGTACTCAATCCATATTCTGTGCAATTCTTATAGTCAGCCCCAACAGTTAATAGATATTTAACCATGTCACTTCTACCTTTCCTGCATGCAAAAAATAAAGGGGTTATGTCGATACATGATTTATTATTTATAAGCTCGCGTCTAGATGCATCATCAGGAAATGATTCAATGATAAGTTTAAGTGCCTCAAGATGTCCAGCTTCAATGGCAGCATGCACAACACCCCATCCATCTTTTTTGCACAAATTACAGTCTGCCCCTATCAATAATAGGTATTCAACCATGCCTTTCATATCATTCATGCATGCCACCAGTAAAGGGGTTTCACCGCTATCTGACTGCTTATTTATAAGCTCACGCCTACATTCATCATCAGGCAAGGATTCAATGACAATCCTAAGCGCCTCAAGATCCCCCAGGTGGCTAATAATATGGGCAACACTCCAGCCACCAGGTTCAGCATAACTATTTATAACTTCATATCTTATCGACTCGGGTATGATTTCAATGAAAAACTTAAGGTTGGCCGCATCTTTAATAAATGGCATAATGTCTGCCTCAGGTGCTCCTTGAATGCTAACGAACAAAAATCCAGATACTTTTTTAAATCTTCCTGTTATGGCACGCCTAAATATATCATTTCCCTGTAATGCCCCCTTCAGCACTTCTTTCTCAGTTTCGCCACAGCTGATAACAAGCTTGGCTTTATCAATTTTTTGTAGCAACTTTTCTAATGATTCTAGCCCTAATGTAGAGCTCAAGTAATGATTTATCACGCTCCTTGACGACGAAACTATCCTAACTGCAAACTTTATTATTTGCTTTTCTGTTAAGTGCTTATGGGCTGCACCAAACCTATTTTTATCTTTTTTGTTACTCAGTATTTTATTTATTTTGCCTGCATGAGTAGCTATTGCTTTGTTAATTCTTTCTTCTTTTTCAGTTCTTTTTTCTTTTGTAGTTCTTTCTTCTTTTGTAGTTACTGTGGGCTCAGGCTTACTCTCAGCTTCGACAACTAAACTTGTTTTTTGATGATGACCTCCTGTCTCTTCATATTTATCATTTTTAGCAGATGATAACCGTTTAGCATCAGTGAGAGCTCCAATAATACCTGGGTAGGACATCCATTTCGATTGCTGTATTGCTTTAGATGTAAGCTCAATGTCTATTTTTTTATTTGTAATTAATGATGATATAACATCTTCATTTGCATGAGGGCTTAATACTATTGCTCTTAACAGCAAATTGTTTGTCTTATTGGAACCTTGAATCTGAAGATGGCTAAATGCCATTTCCATTGTGACCGAATCTGAATTTTCATGAGTGCAAATAAATGCTGAAACCTCTATGTGTCCCTCGAGAAAACATCTGCCAGCAAGAACATTCAGTGTGTCTGCACTTGAAAATTTATTTTTAGATATTTTAAAGTGAACAGCTCCAATCATATCTGCGCTCATTATCAGGCTAACAAACAGCATGTTAAGCTCAGCGCTAACCCTTTCAATGGTGCCATGCAAAGCTGATGCTTCAACAGACCTTAACGTACCCTTTAGCTCTTGAGCCCTAGCTGACATTTCCTCTAAAACAGTTGTTTTAAAATCTATTTTCATCTCATCTGAGGTTAATACATCTTCACG
>Ga0066610_10000863_pt1 | contig 19796 bp, 20 predicted proteins | sample SaaInlV_DNA_165m_FD_60375 | JGI IMG/M metagenome (GOLD analysis project Ga0066610, IMG submission 60375) | Marine microbial communities from expanding oxygen minimum zones in the Saanich Inlet - SI075_LV_DNA_165m | ecosystem: Environmental > Aquatic > Marine > Unclassified | place: British... | reverse complement strand
ACTGGAAATCAAGCATATATGGCATTCTGGTTGCCAATCATAAATATAATAACAGCCTGCTTTTACCTTATTATAACGACTACCACTGTTTTTCTTTTTATATTCATGACGAAATTAGCTGGATTAACCATGCTCTGGGATGAATTTACAAATATCACCTTTATAAAAGCCTACCTACCTATAATTTTTTCAACATTCCTATGGTTTATTTACAAACACCCGGATACATCAGGAAATATATTAAAAGGAGCTTCATATTTAGCGCATCATTTATATTGGCTGGTCGCACCTTTAGGGCTTGTGTTTCTACTAAGTGAAATTATCTCTATAATAACCCACTTTTCTCTACCAGATATAAACTATCGCCCCTTATTTGCAATATGCATAATATCAATAGCTCTATTTCAACTAGCTAATTCGCCCAATGAAAACGAAACCAAGTCTAATAAAATTATTGAAAAAATAGTAGTGTACTACAATAATTTACTGCCTTTAATACCCGTAACTTATCTATATAAAATATTTACAAATTTCTCCGAGCAAAACGGCGATTTAATGTGTAATGCAGCAGTACTTGAAACTGGCATAAACTGGGGTAACTTTACACCCTTGCTTGCGGCCATATCACTTTTATATCTAACTGTAGTCCAGGCATATTATACCAACCAAGATAGAAGTGTAATGCAGCAAGACCTTGCAAAAACATCATGGTGGTGGTGTGCTATTTTCACAATTATATGCCTAATTGCATACAACCCGTATTTTAGTATTGAAGAAGACAATAACCATTACAACCTAAACTGCCACCATTTTAAAAAGCACACACTAACAACATTACAAAGCAGGAATTTAGCATAAAATAAACAAGCTATTTTTAAAGACGTAATTTTGCCATTATATCTTCTTCGATAATACGAGCTTTTTCTTCTGGATAAAAAAGTCTGTAACCAAGTGATTTAGCATACTCTACAGCTGCTGCTGGCATAAAATCATATAAAAGCATCTTTGCATCATCTGGATCCTCTGGTGTAGTGCAGTAATTAGCCAGCATTGCTGCACTAAAAACAGATATATAAGCAATATTAGCTATAAAAGCCACACTAAAACTTGTAGTAACTAGCATTATGCTGCCTACAGCAGATATAACGCACGCTAACAATATAGATGCCAAACAAAGTTCAGCAAAATACAGGCCAATTTTTAGCATTATCAAGCCAGATTCGTCACTTTTGAAATCAAAACCAGCCTCAAATTTGCTCTGATAAAACAAACAAGCCATGTATATTGAACATAGCAATACATAAATAACACTCATAATCACTATAGGAACAACTAAAGACTTAAGTACTAATAAAATTGATGCTGTATGAGGAAAAAGAAAAGAACACATTATCATAGCTAAATTATTTGGCGAAACAGATTTGAACCCATCCCAAGATTTCGCAATAACAGCAGTTGGATCACTCATTATTTTAGATGTATCAGACATAAGTTTGGTTAAACCTAAGCCTATGACAACCCCCCCATATTTTATGGCGGAAATTAAATGTGGAATAATATTAAAATCAAGCACAAGACACCCTAATTAATTAACTTAACATGATTGTATTATAAAAAAACATGATTTTCTAGTATAACAATTTTAAATAATGCATAATAAACGACTATGTTCTATATTTAATGGAGTTATTAATGTCACAAGCGTGTGCTGAAAATAAAAAAATAATAACATCAAAGGATCTGCCACTTAGCTGCCCTATGCCAAATCAAAGCATTAAAAATGCACACCCAAAAGTATATCTTCCAATAGAAAAAACAAAACGTGAAGTATGCAAGTACTGCTCTACTGAATATATTTTAAAAGAGGACAATTAGTTTTTCAAAAGCACCATAATTTACAAGGGGAAAATTAAAGTGCAAAATAGCAAGCAAAATTCGTTTTATAAACGCAGCATAATACCTTTTATTATAGTTGCAATTAGCGCAACATTTTATTTGTATGAATTTTTTCTAAGAGTCCTACCAGGGGTTCTAAGCTATGAAATAATGCGTGATATGAAAATTAATGCTGCCACTTTAAGCATGATTGGCACTAGCTTTTATTATGGTTATATCTCAATGCAAATACCAATTGGGCTGTTATGTGATAGATTTGGCCCAAAGAAGCTTCTAACAGCGTCAGTTGCAACATGCAGTATGGCAACTATAGTTTTTGCTTATAGTAACAGTGTATTATTATCAGCAACAGCAAGAGCAATAGTTGGCGTAGCTTCAGCCTCAGCTTTTATTGCGCCTCTAACCCTTGCAACGAAGTGGTATGATAAAAAATATTTTGCTCTAATTACAGGAATGATACAACTTTTAGGATGTGTAGGTGCGATCTGTGGTGGGGCACCTATTGCAGCACTAACTCAGCACACTAGTTGGCGTCAAAGCATATTGTGGTCAGCTGCTATTGGAGGAATTTTAACAATTCTCTATATTCTAATAATAAAAGATAGCCCGAACAAAGAAGACAACTATAAAAAACAAAGATCTTTTACAGAAGAACTACGAAAAGTAAAAAAAGTTGCTGCGAATATACAAAATTGGTATACAGGAATAGCAGTAATGTGCTGCTGGGCTCCTATTGCAATTTTTTCAGAACTATGGGGAGTTCCATTCCTTATGGACCTGCAAAAAATAGATAGCACCGCTGCAGCTAGCGAAGCCGCGTGGGTGTGGTATGGAATTGCTTTGGGAAGCCCTATTATTGGGTGGCTTTCAGACAGGATTTCATCAAGACGAATTCCTATAATACTATGCGCAATAATAGGCCTTGTAAGCGCTACAATGCTAATTTATGCACACGTTGAATCAGTAATAACCATAGAAACCCTTTTGTTTTTCTTTGGACTTTCTGCTGCATCACAACCAGTTACTTTTGGACTTATTGTAGACAACAACCCTAATGAAATAATTGGGACAGCAATTGGGTTTAATAATATGGCTGCCATCTCTGGAGCCCTTCTTCAAGTCTTAGTTGGCATATTAATTAGCACAATGTGGCAGGGGAAAATGATATCTGGCACCCCTATTTATACCATCTACGAATTTAAATATGCTTTTGCAGTAATACCATGCATATCTTTAATTGCAATTTTCACATCGATATTTCTAATCAAAGAGACTAACTGTAAAAAAATAGAAGTATAGCTTAGGATAACCACATGAAAAAAAATGTGTCTTTTAGAAATCCATATACCGTAATATCTGTTGCCGCACTATTTTATTTATATGAGTTTTTCATAAGAGTTTCGCCAAGTGTTATAACCAATGAATTGATGCATGACTTTAGCATTAATGCTGGAGAACTAGGGTTTTTATCTAGCCTATTCTATTATTCCTACACAATCATGCAAATACCAGCAGGATTATTAGGCGACAAATTCGGCCCGAGAAAAGTGCTTGCGATCGCAGCATTAATATGTTCAGCATCGCTAATATTACTAGCTTATGCAGAGCACGCACCAATAATTGGACTATCTAGATTTTTAACAGGGATTGCATGTTCATTTGGCTATATTGGGCCTCTTATGTTAGCTAGCGTTTGGTTTCCTAAAAAAAGGTTCGCTTTTATAACTGGTATGATCCAGGCCCTGGGATGCCTGGGAGCGACTATGGGAACAGGGCCTATATCAAATTTAACTTCAGCATTTGGGTGGAGGGCAGTTATATTTATAAGTGGCTTAATTGGCATTATTCTATCCTTACTATTTATAGTTTTTGTGCGGGATAGACCGACAAAGAAAAAAGAATTAAAAAAAATTAAAACTAAAAAAACTTCTGAATTTCAAAAATTAAAATATGTAATATCAAACAAGCAGACTTGGGCTTCTGGCTTGCTAGGATTCTGTTTTTGGTCTCCAATAGCTGTATTTGCAGAGCTATGGGGGGTCCCTTTTTTAATGGAAATACATCATACAAGTGCGTCCGATGTATCTCAGTACATAATATGGGTTTGGTTTGGGATAGCTTTAGGAGCTCCATTATTTGGCTGGTACTCAAATTTTATATCCTCTAGAAAAATACCTATTTATATTGGCTTCATTTTAGGGTTTATATCAACATGTGGAATTGTTTTTTGGCATCCTGAATCTAGCTGTCCTATGGATATATTAATGTTTGCCTTTGGATTAAGCGGTTCAGTCATGGTAGTAACATTTGGAGTTGTAAGCGACAATAATCCCAAGTATGTTGCAGGTACGGCTATCGGGTTTAACAATATGTCGGTTATATTAGGCGCCACCATTCTACAGCCTATAACAGGATATATATTAAACTTTTTTTGGGATGGCAAATTAGTTGATTCACACCCAGTATACGGTCTTGATGGCTATGTTTATGCATTTTCTATTTTGCCCATTTTCTCCTTATTTGGTTTGATAATCTGCTGGCTATTTTTAAAAGAAACTAATTGCGCAAAACAATATAAATAAAAACTACATAAAGAGATATCTTTGATGTAATATAAACTTATCTTTGTTATTGTCTATTTAATAAGGAAAATAACTATTATGAACACAGATAATAAAAATTTTAAGAACATACTACTATTTGTTAGGAAAACAAAAACAACTATAACAAAAAGTTTGCAAGAGATATCCATTCAGTTAAAGCAACATGGATATAATGTTTTTATAGACAAAGAAACAACCAAGTTTATCCCAAAAACTGAGATAGCTATTATTGAAGAAAAAAGCATAAATGATATAAATCTAATCGTTGCAATAGGTGGTGATGGTACGATATTAAAAGCAGCACAAATTTCTAGTGACAACAACATTCCATTGCTTGGAATAAATTGTGGTAAAATAGGATTTTTAACAGATATAAATACTCAGGAGATAAAATCCTTAACCAATATTTTAAATGGCCAATATGAGCAAGAACAACGCTTAATGTTAAATTGTAGTATAGTTAAGGGCCAGGAAAAAACATTTATTGGCAATGCATTAAATGAAGTATCATTAATGCGTGGCGACATAGTGAAAATATTAGAGTTTGATATTTTCATTAATAACAAATTCGTTTGCAGCCAAAGATCTGACGGATTGATTATATCTACCCCTACAGGATCCACGGCATATTCACTATCAGCTGGTGGGCCAATAATACAGCCCAGCCTAAAAACTATTAGCTTGATTCCAATATGTGCTCATAATTTAAATACTAGGCCAATAGTAATAGAGCCACACAACACTATAAGCATAAAATTTAATGAAGACATAATAAGCTCTCCTTGCATAAGCTGTGACGGTCAAGATAAGCATTTAATACAAACAGGCCAAACTATTGAAATAAGCCAAGCAAAAAACAGCCTAACGTTAGTACACCCGCTAAATTATCATTATTTTGAAACACTAAAAAATAAGCTCCATTGGGAGAAGAAGCCAGATGCTAAATCATCTACAAATTAAAAATTTCACTCTAATAGAGCAGCAGGATATAGAATTCACAAATGGACTTAGCGTGATAACCGGAGAAACAGGATCTGGTAAGTCACTAATTTTTGACGCTCTATACTTAATTTTAGGCAGTAAAGTTAATCAAAAGTTAATAAGGCCTGGTAGTGATTCTTGCATAATCACAGCACAATTTGACTTAAGCACAAATACCCGAGCAAAAAATGTGTTAGTCCTGCATGATCTAGGCACACAAGAGTGCATCATTAGAAGAATTATTTACAAAAACAAGCCTACAAAATGTGAAATAAATGGGCAATTAGTAAGTTTAAAACAACTAAAAGAATTAACAGCCACCCTTATGCATATTCATAGCCAACATGCCAGCTATAAATTATGTGATAACTTGTTCCAAAAGAAATTAATTGATGATTTTGGCAATTGTAAGGAAGAATTAGCGCTAATTGCCACTTCATATAAAGATTTAAAAAGCACCAGACAAGAAATAGACAAGTTAGAAAATATTGCGAAGGAGCAGCAAGAGCGCCTTGCTATTATTAATTATCACCTAGATGAGCTATACAAGCTTAACATAGATGAAGAACCATACGAGCATGTGAAAAGTGAATATAATAAGCAAAAGCAATCCACTGATTTTCAAAAGCATTTACAAAACTCTTTGTATGAAATAGACAATAAGCAAGGCGCAATTATACCAAGCTTAACTAAAACAATATTAACTGCTGATAAATTTTCCGATACATTTCCAGAAAGTTCTGAAAGTACTGAGCTTTTAAACTCAGCCATTATTCAGCTTGAAGAAGCATGTCGCAGCATAAAAACCATGAGCAATTCATTAGAGTACAACTCTAGCGAAATAGATAGGCTACAACAACAAATAGACTTACATAATGACCTTGCGAGAAAGCACAATACTCAACCTGAAAATTTACACTTAAAAATAATAGAACTAGAGAATCGAAAAAAAGAGCTACTACAAATAGAAGAAAAACTTGCATCATTGGTGCAGCTAGACAAGCAACAGTCAATTCACTACAAAAAATTATCGATTAAATTACATGAAAAAAGGTCTGCAGCTGCAATACAAGTAGCGTCACAAGTCCAAAAAATGTTGCCAAAATTAGGCATCCCACAGGGAGTGTTTAAAATAGAGGTTAGGCATGAACAAAACTCCTTAAATGTAGATGGCTGCGATAGCATTGATTTTTTCTTTAGCGCTAACCCGGGTCATGCGCCTGCCCTTCTAAAAGAAACCGCATCTGGTGGGGAGTTATCAAGGATAAGCTTAATCATTGAGTTAATAACCTTAACTCAGAATGAAAGAACTACTATTCTTTTTGATGAAGTAGATACAGGGGTTAGTGGTAAAGTTGCACGTGATATTGGCAATATTTTAAAAGAAATCAGTGCAAAAACTCAGGTAATGTGTATAACTCACTTACCACAAATAGCATCACTTGCAGATAATCACTATACCGTGGCCAAATATATAACAGACAATGAAACTCATTCAAAAATAGTTAATCTAGATAAAGAGCATAAAATAATAGAAATAGCCAGATTGCTAGGCGGAGATAAGATCGAGGAAACTGCAATCAAGCAAGCAAAAGCGCTATGCGAAGATATACATTAGCGGCAATCACTACAAGTTCCATATAGTACTAAGCGATGCCCTGACATTAAAAAGCTATGCTCATCAAGAACCTTGCCCTTTCTTTTATCTATATCTCCATCAACAAAGTCTATTACTCTTGAACACTTGTTGCATACCATATGATCATGATGCTCATCATCGTGTAATTCGTACAAAGCCTTCTCATCATCGAATTCATGACGCTGCAATAATCCAGCTTCTTCAAACTGGCCTAAAACTCTGTATATAGTTGCTAGTGATATTTCAATATTGGCCTGTTTTAAACTATCTTGAATATTATACGCACTTAAATGCTTATCTTGTTCTTGCTCAAAAACACCAAAAATAGCGAGCCTTGCATTAGTGATTTTCAGCCCTGTATTTTTCAGCTTTTCACTAGACATATTACTATATCTCCTGTTACGATAAATCCTTAAGTGGATTATAGTACTATTTTCCACATAATAACAAGTAATGTAAGTGAGATAAGCGGCTATGACAAAATTGTTAAAAAATTCCATTTTAATTATCGCAACTATAATAATATCTAGCTGCTCTAGCATTATATATAAAGAAAGAATATCCCAAGGATATTTCCCTGACAGTCAAGCAGTTAAAAAACTTAAATTAGGTATGACAGAAAGTACTGTAAAAGATTTACTTGGTAATCCTAACTTAACAAACCCTCTATACCCAAACAAGTGGGCTTATGTGTTTACCGAATCTATGGGCTATGAACAAAAAGAAATAAAAACTTTAGCTCTAACATTCAAGAAAGGCAAATTAAGCAACATAAACAATAAGTCTAACTAGTTTTCTTTTGAGCACGTAGTTTTCTAGCTTCCATCGGTGAAATATTTAGTGGTCGATAAATTTCTAGCCGATCCAGGTGTTGAAGCACATACTCACTAGTAACCTTTCTTGCAAAAACTCCAAGCTTTAAATTAGCTTTATCAAGCTCACTAAATTTTTCAAAAACACCACTGATTGCTAAGGCCTCTATTGCTTTGGTGCCTTGCTGCAGCTTCAATGATACAAAAAAAACATCTTGGTTTTTTGTGGCATAACAAACTTCAATTACGATATTATCCATATACCTGCCCTGCTCTAGAGACAAAAGCCATTAGAATATCATTACTAACCTTAGCTATAACTGTATCGGCAACAGCTGCATAAATATTATTACTAACTTCATATTCAATATGTAAGGTTATTTTAGAGCTTGTAGCTGATAATTGCTTAAATACCCACTTGCCATTTAAACTTTCTAAAGGACCACCTTTTAGCTTCATGCTGATGGTCTCGCTAGGCACCATGGCATTTGTCGTGGTAAATTTTTTTATTATGCCATGGAAATTAAGTTCAATTGAAGCTACCACCTCTTTTTCACTATCTTTTTCAATTATAGTTGAGTGACAATATGGTACAAAATCTGGGTATGAGCTAATATTTGCAACTAAACTATACATATCACTAGCTAAATAAGGTATAATTTTTTCTTTATAGACAGTTTTCATGTTTTTCCATGAATTGTTACAGTTTGGATATTTATTATAGCAGTAAAAAAATGGGTAAAAAACCAAAACAAGCATTAAATGTGATAGCTACAAATAAAAAAGCTAGCCATGATTACAGTTTTGAACAAAAATTTGAAGCTGGAATAATGCTACAAGGCTGGGAACTTAAAAGTATTAGAGCTGGAAAAACTCAATTAAAAGAAAGTTATGTTGTAATAAAACATAACGAAGCTTTTTTAATTGGCTGTCATATAAGCCCTCTTAAAAGTGCATCTACCCATGTAGAAGCAGATGCAACTAGAACAAGAAAATTATTAATGCACCGAAAAGAATTAAACACATTAATAGGCGCTGTGCAAAAAAAAGGATTCACAGTAGTGCCGGTTAATCTACACTGGAAAAAACATTTAGTGAAGATAACCATAGCACTAGGAAAGGGTAAAAAGCTATATGACAAAAGAGCAAGCGCTAAAGAAGCTGACTGGAAACGTAGCAAAGATAGAATTACAAAACAAATAAACCGAAGTTAATTAGCTCTATTATTTAAAAACCAACTAGAATTGGTGAAATCTTCTCTATACTTAGATAGGTATCTCTTTATTAAGGCTGCCACTGGAATTGCAAACAACATACCCCAAAGGCCCATTAAATTACCCCCAATTATCAAAGACAACATGACGCCTAGTGAGTTTAGACCTACTTTTCCACCAACCAAAAATGGGGTCAAAACAAAGCTATCTACAGTATATGCTATTAAAAATATAACCAAAATACCAGAAACCATACCAAAACCAGCGCCAGTTGCTATTGCCACAACTAATGAACTAAATAATCCTAGTGAAAACCCAACATAAGGGATTATGCTTAAAAAACCGGTACAAAAGCCAATAACAATACAAAAATTAAGATCAATTAGAGATAAAGCTAAACTGTAATAACAAGCAAGAATTGAAGCTATTACTATTTGGCCTCGCAAAAAACCACCTAGAACGTCATCTACAGCAACTTCAAACTCTTCAAATACCACTAAATATCTTCCTGGAATCCACGCATATAATGTTTTTTCAATATTTTTATGGTAAATAGACACATAAAAGAAAAACACAGGGAATAAAAATACAGATATTATACTTAAGATTGTATAGACTATGTTCGTTAGTGCCGATTGGAATGCAGAACCTACCCATACCAAAGATTTTGCTGAAACCTTTGGCAGATATGACTTAATAAAAGTAAGTAGTGAGAAATCATTTAATTCTATATTAATATTATGACTGGCAAGTAAATTAGTAATATTTTTTACAAAATCAACAACAAGCTGTGGAAAATCTTCTAAGAAGAACTGTAATTCAGAAACTAAGTACGGTATAAAAATAAATAAAATTGATAAAATCACAAATAAAATAAGCAGTAATATCACAAAAGCTGAGTACTTCCTTTTGATGCCAAAACATTCAAATTTATTAAATGCAGGTATGCAAAAATAGGATAAAGCCCAAGCAGCTATTAGTGGCTTTAATGTGGTATCTAAGCCGATAACAGCAAGAGTCACCATAACAAGCATGGTCGCTAAAAATATCATTACTGCCCTTTTTTCCATATTCAATCCCTACTCTTAAACAACTCCAATAATATTAATTAATAATAAACAAAATAACTGAGCATAACAATAACCTCTATTCTAAATGCAATGAATATTTTGAATAGAAACAATATTTATGTTAAAATATAATTATTCGGGGGTGACTTGGCTTCGACGCGAGTTACAAGGCCCTAGGAGCATGTCGAGAAGGTAACGCCACTCGTAAAAATGCATTACAAACAATAGTTGCAAATAATAGCACTAAACCTGTCGCAGTAGCCGCTTAATAAAGCTACTTACGCTGCCTATGTGCAGCCGACCCATTGCCAACTGTCTGCCAGTAAGCGGTTGAGTTCTTCGGAACATTGTAATGGTCATATTTTACTGGATCGCAGCGCGGTTATCTTATGGCCAAACTGTTAAAAATTACATAAGTCCGCTAGCTAAGATCCTGTCTACTGGAGCTTAGAAAGTTAAATAAAAGGTAGACTAAACATGTAGTGCCGACGGTTACGGACTTACGGACGCGGGTTCAATTCCCGCCACCTCCACCATAGTGATGCTAGTTAATCTATACTGATCTATTGTTATGTTAAATTATTTTCAGTAATCTTGAATATAAGAATTATTATGAGAGATGCATTCATAATATACATAAAGAAATGATTGGGGTTTTTATGAAAGAATACTATGAGCAAACAAAAGGCAGGTCGACTCGTCCTCTACTAATGGAATTTTTAAAATATATTCCTTCAGATGTTTCTAATTATACAGCCTATGACTTAGGTTGTGGAGTGGGCAATGATACAAACTTTATGAGCGAGAATGGATATAGAGTTAAAGCTGTCGATATTTCAGCTGATGCCTTTGTTTATATGAATAAAAAATTTGGTAAGCTTGAACATGTTGAACAAATAGTATCTTCTCTTGAGGATCTCACGCTTGAGCCATGTAACTTGGTTAATGCTTCGCTTGTTCTTCCATTTGTTAAGAGTAGTGATTTTGATGTTGTATTAGAGAGAATAGCTGTTGCTATAAAATCAAAAGGTTTTTTTGTTGGAAATTTTTTCGGGCCCAAGGATGACTGGAAGAATAAGTTCGTTGTTAAGTCAGTAGATGAGGTTAAGTCATACGTTAAGAGTTTTGATATTTTATATATTAAAGAAACTGAAGTTGATGCACCATCTGCAGGCGGGCCAGTAAAACATTGGCATATTATTGATATAATTTGCCAAAAAAAATAGCCTTTTGTAGTACTCTGTAGTCCTTTCAAAAAAATACTCAACAAAACAAATAGGTTAGGACATACTGACAACTTCCACCACATTACAATGGTGACCATAGTCATATTGATAATGGTATTTTTGAAATTGGCTATCAATGGATTGCGGTTGCGGCAAAAAGTTGTTGTGGTAACTACCTAGCCCGTCATTGCGAGGAGCCAACACGTTCCGAAGCGTTAGCGTAGGCAGGTTACGACATCGCAATCCATTTTAAAATAATGCTTGGCCTGGGTAACACAACAGGGGGATTGGCGCACAGCTGTGACCACCCAATTATGAGCCTATCCCCTATAACTATCGAAAGAACCAGGATGGATGGATTGCGACGTCGCTACGCTCCTCGCAATGACGGGCTGGGGGAGAATGTCCTACTCGAAATGACGAGGCGGGGGAGAATGCCCTACTCGCAATGACGGGCTGAGGGAGAATGCCCTACTCGAAATGACGAGGCGGGGGAGAATGCCCTCCTCGCAATGACGAGACCGGGAGAACACCATCCTTGCAATGACGGGGCTCGGGAGAGTACGTTACTTGGAATGATTTGTGCAGTAGCACCCATTATAAAAGATGGATTGCGACGTCGCTACGCTCCTCGCAATGACGGGGGGTGGTGGGTCGCTGCGATATAGATTATATATTATTAAACTCATAACCTCTAAAGTAACCACATACACGAGCTAGATTAAATGCCAGACCACAGCCTAAACTTCAATAAAATTGTCGATCTAAATATAACTGGCCCACCTCCGTCATTGCGAGGAGCTAACACCTTCCGAAGCGTTAGCGTAGGCAGGTTGCGACGTCGCAATCCATTTTAAAATAATGCTGCCTGGGTAACACAACAGGAGGATTCCCGCGCAGCTGTGACCACCCAATTATGAGCCTATCCCCTATAACTATCGAAAGAACCAGGATGGCTGGATTGCGACGTCGCTACGCTCCTCGCAATGACAAAGCCGGGGAGGACGGCCTACTCGCAATAGCGAGCTGAGGATAGCACCATACTCCAATGACAAGACTGGACAGCTCAATCATTTCCCCCTCTTAGCAAATAGCGTGTTACTGACGAGGGAAAACTAGCCGCGTCTATTCTTTTTGATCTTAGATAATAAAATTTTACGCTTTACTGGACTTAGGTAATCTAAAAAGGTAATGCCATTTAGATAATCAACTTCATGCTGAATAACGCGCGCCAAGAGACCTGTTGCTGCAAGTTCAATCTTCGCCCCTGCTTCATCATAATATACTACTTCTATATGCTCTGGTCGCTCTATTTTGGCCTTTATACCAGGAAAAGATAATGAAGCCTCAATCATTTCTACCTTATTACTCGATTTATTAATAATTTCTGGGTTAACCATTTTATAGAGCTGCTTTTTTTTATCTTCTTGCAAATCTACAACAACAAGACGCTGCAATATGCCTAGCATATTGGCGCCAATACCTAGAGCATTATGAAAATATAATGTATCTGCCATATCTTGCAAAGTTTTACTAAGCGCAGCATCATAAACAGTTACCATATCAGCATGCTTTCGAAAAATAGGGTCAGGGCCATAAACTAGTTTCAATGTGCTCATTGATTTTCTCTTATATTACTGCCATGTTTTGGCATTAACATAAATGTAGATACACTCATCAAAAAGCAAGATACTAATAAAAACATGCTGAAATTACCATAACCAGATATAGTTAGCAGTATAACTGACAGAATTGGCGTAGCATACGCTAAATTCGCTAATGTCGCTGGCGCAGTATTTTTCACCGCATAATCCCAGGCTTGATAGGCAAACCACTGCGAGAAAAAACCCATAGATAGTAGTAATATGATTTCAGTTTTATTTGGTATTACAGTTGGTTCAAATAAAAAGTGTAGCGACACAATAAATACAGCGCCCACTCCACAGTATATACCCATCATTTCATGGATAATATCAGATTTATGCTTAGTATATAGATTATAGCATGTCCAAGTTATAGCAGCAGCAAAAACAGTCATATAGCCCAAGTTAAAGCTAAAACCATAACTCCATTGCTGGTTATCAAAATGCAGCATAAATAATGCAATTATGCTAACTAATACAGATGACAGGGCTTTAATAGAAAATTTTTCACCAAAAAAAATCACATTACCTAACAATACCAAAACAGGCCAAACATACATAATTAGCTCTACATGTACAGGTGGCGCAAGTTTAAATGAATATATATATAAAGCAGAAGTTCCAGCTACCGCAAATGAACCTACAAGTAACATAAGCGGTGATATACTCAACTTAGACCATTTTTTTCTTATAGTTAAATCGGTACAAGTACAAGCAAATGCAATTAAAAGTGAACATGAAAGCATCTCTAAAGTTGGAATTCTATGTAAGCCTACAACTATAACAGCCATTGCTGCCCAAATAAAAACAGCTACTGCACCTCTTATTAGCGGGTTATCATAATATAATCTTATATTTTTATTCATCTAACTCCGGGTCTTCCAATGTCATAAGAGAAGTATTACCACCAACTGCTGCTGTATTAATAGTCGTGGTACGCTCATGACAAAGTCGCTTCAGATAATTTGGGCCACCTGCTTTTGGTCCTGTCCCAGATAATCCTTCGCCGCCAAATGGCTGTACTCCAACTACAGCCCCTATAATATTACGATTTATGTACACATTACCAACATTAACTCTACTTTTTATATAAGATGCCTTTTGATCCAAGCGAGAATGTATGCCAAATGTTAAACCAAAGCTAGTATTATTAATATCATTAATAACTTTGTCTAAATCCTTATTCTTATATCTAATTATATGGAGAACAGGACCAAACACTTCTTCTTTCAATAAATTTATACCCTCTATCTCATATGCTCTTGGCATAAAAAAAGTACCCTTTTTATGCTTAGATAAATTTGGCACCTGGTATACAAGCTTCGCATTAATGCTAGATAAGTACTCTAAGTGCTTGTCTAAAAAACCTTTAGCCCTATCATCTATTACAGGACCTACATCTGTTTGCAGTAGAGCTGGATCTCCAACTACTAACTCCTGCATTGCCCCTTGCAACATTGTTATTGTCTTATCTGCAACTTCATCTTGAATAAAAACAACTCTAAGAGCTGAACAACGCTGACCAGCACTTTGAAAAGCTGAATCTACCATGTCTTGAACAACTTGCTCTGTTAAAGCGGTAGAGTCGACAATCATAGCATTCATACCACCAGTTTCAGCTATCAAAGGGATAATGGCACCATCTCTAGCTGCTAATTTCGCATATATTGCCTTTGCAGTTGCATTTGAACCTGTAAGCATAACAGCGTCTACGCGATTATCAGACACAACTTTTTCACCGGCGACATCAGTACTACCTGGAATTAACTGCATAACATCTTGTGGAACTCCAGCATCATATAGTAACTCAACAAACTTAGTTGCAGTTAGAACTGTTTGTGATGCTGGCTTCGCTAAAACTGTATTACCAGCAACTAATGCTGCTGCTATCTGCCCACAAAAAATAGCTAATGGGAAATTCCATGGACTTATACAAAATACTACTCCACGTCCATGATATCCGAGTTGATTTAACTCACCAGTAGGACCTGGCAAGGTTGTAACACCTAAATCTTCAACAGCCCTGACCGCATAATAACGAAGAAAGTCTACAGCTTCTCGCACCTCATCAACTGCATCTTGCCATAGTTTGCCTGCTTCTTTGATAGCAAGATTCATAAATAATGGTGTTGCTTCTTCAAGCTTATCAGCAACCTCATGCAACATATTAGCTCTATCGACAACATCAACGTTTGCCCATGACTCTCTACACTGATAAGCACTATCTATCGCAATCGAAACAGCTTCAGAATCAACCTCATGATAATACCCTATGACCTCATCTCTATCAGCTGGATTAGTTACAGTTATCTTCTTTAGTTCGTTTAATTTTTGCTTGCCTGTATATACAAGTGGCTCAACTATAATAGTCGTTTTTATGCTATGTTCCATATCCAAAGATAATTTAGCCAAGATTACGGGATTTTTAAGATCAAAACCTTTCGAGTTCAACCGCTCTTTGCCAAATAAATTTCGAGGCAATGGGATATTAGGGTGATATGAGCTACTACAAGACTTGGCAATTTTAATAGGGTCTTTGAGCATACTGTCTATAGCTATATTTTTATCAATAATCCTATTTACAAAAGAAGTATTTGCACCATTTTCAAGTAGTCGTCTTACCAGGTATGGCAATAACTCTTTATGATTACCAACTGGAGCGTACACACGACACGCAACATCATTCTCACTAACTAAAATAGCATCATATAAAGAGCGCCCCATACCATGCAAGCATTGGAATTCGAAATCACGTCGCTCTCCATATATTTCAAGTACAGCCGCAACTGTATGTGCGTTATGGGTTGCAAATTGTCCATAAAAAGCACCTTGTGCCTTTGCTATTTTTTCAACACAAGCTAGATAACTAAGATCAGTATTAAATTTACGTGTAAAAACAGGGTAATCATCATACCCCATAACCTGAGACTCCTTTACCTCAGTATCCCAATATGCACCCTTTACTAAACGCAGCAATATTTTTGAATCATAATCTAGCGCTAATTTCTCAAGATGATCTATTACAAAAGAAGCACGCTTTTGATAGGCCTGAACAGCCAAACCAAAACCGCCCCACTCATGAATATCTGGCTCACTAAATACTTTTGAAAATATTGCTAAAGATAATTCTAACCTATCAGCTTCTTCTGCATCTAAAGTAACCGTAATATTAGCATCCTGTGCAAGACGCACTAAAGTTAAAACTTTTGCGGAAATATCTGTTACACAACTGTCATACTGTGACATCTCATACCTTGGATGTAATGCTGATAATTTTATTGATATTCCGGGGCGCTGCAGTAATTCTTCTTTAGAATTAATATCAATCAAAGCTGTGATTGAGTCCTTGTAATCTTCAAAATATTTTTCCGCATCACTGGCTGTTTTTGCAGCCTCTCCTAACATATCATAAGAATACAGATAAGATGAATTTTCCTTTCGACCAGCGCGAATAACAGCTTGTTTAATTGATTTTCCTAAAATGAACTGTTCTCCAAGCACTCCCATAGCCTGCTTTACAGACTTTCGAACTACTGGCTCACCTAACCTGCCGACCATATCTTTTAATAACTGTGCGCGGCTTCTAGATTTTTTCTTGCCACCATATAGCTTGTCAGTTACAACAAGACCCCAAGTAGCGGCATTTACGAACCAAGACTCACTGGTTTTTGTATGCTCTTCCCAATTTAAATCTATTAATTTATCTTTAATAAGGGCGTCCATATTTTTTTTATCTGGGATACGCAACATGGCTTCAGCCAAACACATTAAAGCTATACCCTCTTGACTCGATAGGTCATACTGAATGAAAAAGGCATCAAGCCCTAAGCCACCCAGCCTTTTTGAACGTACTTTCTCAACATATCCTTTAGCTTTGCTGTATATATTTTGCTGCTGTAAGTCTGAAAAATTGGTAAATTTAGCCAAATATGAAACTATTTCTGTTTCATTTGCTCTATAATATTTATTTAGCTCCAAACTATCATTATTAAAATGACGAAATTGCTCATTGAATTTAAACACTGAAACTCCTTATCAGTAAAAAATGGTTTCCATACAAAGTAATTATTGCAATTAACTACATTTCTTTAAAAACAATTAAAAACAACAATATCTACCCATATAACTTAAAGATTTATGTTGCTTTTGTAAACAAAAATGATATCATTTATTTTATTTACTGATTGAGATTAAATATGAAAATTAGAATAATATCAGCGCTCACATTAATGTTATGCCTTGTTCTAAACCAAGTAAAAGCTGACACACTTAATCTTAATATAACCAATATGAGTAGTTATGATTTCAGTATAGCATATGAATTAAACTCAACAAAAGCAGATGTTAAAATATCTCATCCAAAAGAACTACTAAGCAAAAGTGAAAGCACATCCTTTACCATATTATCAGATGACAATAAAACTACAGGGAAGATTATATTATCTGACAAAAAAAAGCATGTAATTAATATATTAATAGATGGCGCCCAGAATATAAGATATGAAAACAACACAGATAAGCTAAAAATATCTATTATGAACTCGGTAAACAGCACTTCCATTGTTATAAACAATACATAAGGCTAAATAGTGGGCATAGCAATAGAAAAACCTGTAATAGGAATCATTGGCGGCGCAGGACCAGATGCTACTGTTGATTTACAAGTCCATTTAAATAAGCAAATGAAAATACAATTACGCGCAGTTTCTGACCAAGATCATTATCGTGTGATTGTTGACAACTATACCTGCATGCCAGACCGTAGCCTTGCGTTACGTAACAAAGGCCCAAGCCCACTGCAACATATGCAAACGGCAGCTAAAAACCTTGAAAAACTTGGCGCTACAATTATTACATATCCATGCAATACGGCACATGCATATATACAAGAGATACAAAACTCTATTTCAATACCAATACTAGATATGGTGGATATAACCTGCTCTCATATCATAAATAATAACAGCAAAATAAAAAACATAGGTGTATTATGCACAAATATGACTATGCTGTTAGATTTATATAAAATACCAGAGATGGGTATAATTTATCCAGACCAAAAACACCAAACGCTAGTAATGCAAGCTATCTTTGCAGCAAAGGCTGGGTATACAGACACCAACATAAAAGATAGAGCTACTACAGAAAAATTAGTACAATATTTAAGTAATGTTATTAACGCACCTGTAAGCAATCTTGATTTTTCAAAATCAGCACAACAAATATTCACATTGTGCATAAAACAACTCTGCGATCAAGGTGCAGAAGCGATTATCCTAGGATGCACAGAAATACCTTTATGCATAGATACCGCAGTAATTTCACAAAAATTTAATGTGCCAATATTTAATCCAACTGCTATATTAGCAGCAGCTACCATAAATCGCAGTAAGAATCACTTAGAAGAGAATATGATCGCAGAAACTATTTGCTAAGAATCGCTGTTAAAAGCCGCTACCGCATCAATTATTTCTTTTGTTGCTGCCTCTCTATCTAGCCACTTTTCAACTTTTACCCACTTATTCTTTTCAAGAGCTTTATAATTCTCAAAAAAATGAGAAATGCTATCAAGCAAAGCTATAGGCAAGTCTTCTACTTCTTTTACATTGTGATATAGGCGTGATAGTTTATCTATAGGCACAGCAATTACTTTGTTATCCACACCAGCTTCATCAGTCATCGATAAAACCCCTACTGGACGACATTGAATAACACTGCCACTTAACAATGGAAATGGGGTTACAACCAGAACATCAACTGGGTCACCATCACCACAAAGAGTTTGAGGAACATAACCATAGTTACAAGGGTAATGCATTGGTGTTGATAAAAATCTATCTACTTGTAATACACCTGCGTCTTTCATCACCTCGTACTTAACTGGATTACTATTTGCAGATATCTCAATAATTACGTTAATATTATTTGGTACATCATTACCTGCAGTTACATTGTTTAAACTCATAAAAGTTTCCTAAAAGTTAAAATAAAGCCGCTAGAGATTAACACCTTTTTAAGGAAATTTCAAATTAGTCAATTTCGCTTAGCTTTAAAAAAAGTTTGTAGTAATGATTTCGCCTGGGCTGCCATGATTCCAGATTTAAAATCAACCTTATGATTTACCCCTGCAGCTGAAGCTGAAACAAGGCCGCAGCTCTCAACTCCAGACTTCGGATCACTAGCCGCATAGATGCAGTTTGCAACCCTAGCATGCACCATTGCCCCATAGCACATCAAACATGGCTCTAAAGTAACATATAAAGTAGCCCCTACAAGACGATAATTGTCGATACTTTGTGCCGCCTTATTCAAGGCTAAAATTTCAGCATGTGCAGTTGGTGATGTGGTTGTAATTGGCATGTTATGTGAGGCCGCAACTAGTTTATCATCAATGACCACAACCGCGCCCACTGGCACTTCATCAGCTGCAAATGCAAGCTCTGCCTGCTCTAGAGCAAGCTGCATCCATTTTTCATTTTCAAACGTCATAACCAACATCCTAGAGAACTATTTAACCTCTTAAAGTTTAATGCAAAATTAAAGTCATTTCAACATCTTACAAACGCAATATTGACATGACAAACCTCAGAGATTATAATTAACACTCGATATTTTAAACATGAGATAGCACGTGCGAATAATAGAAAAAATTAAATTAACTTTAAACAACTACATAGACAAAATAAATGCTAGAGAAAAAAGAATTGATATA
>Ga0066610_10000850_pt1 | contig 19982 bp, 19 predicted proteins | sample SaaInlV_DNA_165m_FD_60375 | JGI IMG/M metagenome (GOLD analysis project Ga0066610, IMG submission 60375) | Marine microbial communities from expanding oxygen minimum zones in the Saanich Inlet - SI075_LV_DNA_165m | ecosystem: Environmental > Aquatic > Marine > Unclassified | place: British... | reverse complement strand
CGGTCAACAGATGTAATGACTACATATTTTAGTTCCATTTTTTGGATGGTTTCAGCTAGGTTTTGGGGTTCGTTAGGGTCAAGAGCGTCTGGCCGCCCATGAGCAACATCACAGAATGTGCAGCGCCTTGTACACTTGTCACCCATGATCATAAAAGTTGCGGTGCCATGGCTGTAGCATTCATAAATGTTTGGGCAGCTAGCTTCTTCACAAACGGTTACTAAGCTTTTAGATTTTATTTTTTCTTTTAGCATCTGTACTTTATCATCTGAAGGAAGCTTAATTCTTATCCAATCAGGTTTTGGTAGTGTTTGTTGATTTGGCGTAATTTTAACAGGGATTCTAGATAGTTTCTGTTGTGCCCTTGCTACTCTATTTTGTTCTGCAGACATTTATAGTTTCCCTTATAATTTCAATATTATCATACTCAAATTGAGCACGGCCATGCTGTATGATTTTAGTATGAATTTGTGCTGGGGTAAAGTTATTCCCGTAATCATGAATGTTTGCTATTTGCAGATTGCTAATGCCGCATGGATTTATATGGGTAAATGCCTTAGCATTAGTAGATAAATTTAGCGCAAAACCATGGTAGCTACGGTATTTTTTTACTTTAAGACCTATGGAGGCTATTTTTTTTTGCCCGACATAAACGCCTCTGCCTAACTCTGAGTTTTGGGATGCTATAATGCCACAATCATTTAGAGTGGCTATTATTAGTGCTTCTGTTTTGTCTATTAGGTCTATTATAGATAGATTTTTGCGTTTAATGTCTATAAGCAAATAACACATTATTTGACCAGGGTCATGAAATGTTATTTGGCCACCACGGTCTGTATTTACTAATGGAAATGGTAGTTTAGACTTTATATGCTCTGGTTTTCCAGCGAGCCCTTGGGTGTAAGTTGGGTTGTGCTGTAATAACCATATTTCATCAGATTGATGTTGGCGTTTTTCTGTGAAATTTTGCATAGCCAAAAATATGTCAGAATAATTTTGTGCTGAACTATATGTTCTTACTATAAGGCTATTATCGTTGCTCATTTTTTTAAGATGTATATCTGTGCCACAGCTCAGAAACTTTATCAGATGATCTTTGCCAAATGCTGCCATTTTCATTTTCTGCTAATGTAAATAGCGGCTTTGTTATGATCACTTGTTCGCCTAGTTTTACTTCCATTTGGCCAAACTCCTGTCCTCTTTTTATCGGTGCGTGTGTGTCCTGTGCAATTTTAGCAGCTATGTTAATATTGTTTGCCTGGCCTTTGGGAACAGTTACATATAAGTCTTCATTAATTCCAAGAGGTGTGTATTTGTAGCTACCACCCCAGACCCTAACTTTAGCTGTCTTTTTAAACATGCTTTGAGCTAACTTAGTTTCATAAAAACGCATGCCCCATGTTAGAACGGCTTGAGTGTTGTTAGTTCTAGAGCTGTCTGAGGGTGCGCCAAGTTGTACGTTTATTAGTCTCATAGTGCCATCTTGGGCAGCAGCAATTAGGCAGTAGCCTGCTTCGTCAGTGTGGCCTGTCTTAATCCCATCTACTTTATTATTTCTCCAGAGCAGTCTGTTTCTGTTTGGCTGTTTTATGTGGTTGTATTCTATCCATTTTTGTTTGTATATGTGGTATTCTTCAGGGAAGTCTTTTATGACAGCTTTTGCTAATATTGAAAGATCTTTAGCGGTAGTGTAGTGGTCTTTGTGTGGCAGACCAGTTGCATTAACAAAATGTGAATTTTTCATTCCAAGTCTTTGTGCTGTAATATTCATCATTTCAGCAAAAGAATCTTCGCTGCCAGCTATGTGTTCTGCCAATGCGATTGTCGCGTCATTTCCAGATGCAATGACAATCCCATTTATTAGTTCTTTTATTTCAACATTTGATCCTTGTTTAACAAACATGCGCGCACCTTCTGCTTGCCATGCTTTTTTGCTAATATGCACTTTGTCTGTTGCTTTGATTTGGCCATTTTTTAATGCTTCAGAGGCGATATACATAGTCATAACTTTAGTCAAGCTTGCAGGTGGCAGTATTTGTTCTGAGTTCTTTTCTGCTATTACCTGGTCACTATTTGCTTCAATTAAGATATATGCTTTTGAATTAACTTGCGGCGCAGCAGGTATCATGCTTTGCATGCTGGTTTGCTTGATGTCACTTGTAGGGTTTGCAAAAATTATGCAGGGTATTAACGCTAATCCGACAATTAATTTTGTTAATAAAAGCTTTTGTTTTGACATTTTATCCTCTCTTTCAAATTGGCGCGCACACTTACGATAGTTATTATATTCAAGTAAGTTTCTAAATTATAATCAGTAAATTATACTGAAATAAAGTATGTTTGTACAGAAAAAAATAAAAACTTAAGGCTGTAATTTAAGAAGAAAAAGTTATTTCTTTTGCTAGGTTCTTTTTAAGAATCAGCTCTTTTGCCCCGTTTGCGGTTTTAAAGTCCGAAAAAGGCCCAATTTTAACTTTATAAAATGTTTTATTATCTTTGGTGTTGTTTTCAATCTTACTTAAGAAGAGTGAGTTTTCCAGTATTGTTTTTTGCAATTCTTTTGCACTGCCGGCATCTTGAATGTTTGACACCTGTAAATATAGAGAGGGCGTTTTATTTTTAGCGGTTTTTATGGTTTTTTTTGTTGCTACATGTATTTGTTGGTGCTGCTCTTTTGTTTGTGGTGATTTAGGGTCAATAGCTTTAACTCGTACTTTTGCAGTTCCTGTGGCTACCACTCCAAGTTTTTGTGCGGCGGCGTAAGATAGGTCTATGATTCTGTTGCTTACAAAAGGCCCGCGGTCATTGACTTTTACTATTACTTTGCGGTTGTTTTTTAGGTTTGTTACTTCGGCATAGCAAGGTATTGGTAGTTCTTTGTTTGCTGCGCTCATACTGGTCATATCGTATGTTTCACCAGTGGAGGTTAATTTTCCATGAAATTTGGTGCCATACCATGATGCCGTACCTATTTTGTCATATCCTTTGGCTGTGCTTAGCACGTAGTAGCGTTTGCCGCGGACCACATATGAGCTAGGGTTTACTCTTTTGTTTATTTTTTCAACTTTAGGGATGGCATCTGGGATATTACTATAGTTTATATTTCTTCTTGGAGCACCATCGCTGCTTGAGCATGCGTTTAGCACCATTATAGCTGCGACTAAAAAACTTATTTTGGTTATATTTTTCATATTTTATTTGCAAATTAGTTATTTGAAAACGAACTTATTGTTAATGATAGCTTTTAAAGTTTAAAAGGTAAATGCATATATGCTAAATATTCGCTATAGCCTTATTTTTCTTGAGTTTATAAGTTAATCAAGTTAATTTACAGTTGAGGTGATCATTATGAAATTAAAAAAAGTTTATGGTATTTACGCGGCTCGTGCTTTGCTTCAGCAAAAGGATGCAAAGGTATCAAAGTTATTGCTGCAGAAAACAGACAACAAAAGGGTCGCTGAGATATATAAATTAGCTATATCCAGGGGCTCTGTAGAAATAGAGTATGCAAAATCCAGTAAGCTCGATGAGCTTACAGATAATGCTGTGCATCAAGGGGTCCTTATTTACTATACAGCATCACAGCCTCAGTTGGACTTGTATGATTTGATCGCTAGTAAATCAGGTTCTGTGCTTGTGCTTATTTTAGATGGGGTTGTTGACCCTAGTAATTTGGGAGCTTGTATTCGTTCAGCTGCAGCCTTTAATGTGGATGCAGTTATTATCCCAAAAGATAAGGCGGTAGCGGTGAATGAAACAGTGCGTAAGGTTGCAGCTGGTGGCGCTGATATGGTCCCCGTATATCCGGTGACAAACTTAGTCAGGACTATGGATGCTCTTGCAGGCCATGGCATTTGGTTTTATGGTCTTACTGAAAAAGCAGGCCAGACCATCTCTGAAATGAATTTTAGTGGTAATATAGGCATTGTAATGGGTGGTGAAGAAAAGGGTATGCGTGATTTGACAGCAAAGAAGTGTGATCACTTAATTAAATTGCCAACGTCAGATGACTTTTCGACCCTTAACGTTTCTGTTGCTACTGGCATAACATTATATGAAGTCAAAAGGCAGCTAGGCTAGGCTATAAAAGATCTTGACATTTGCCTCAATACATTGTTTAATAATAAAAAATACAAGGGTTTGAGATGAGTGGCAGTGAAAGTAGTTTTGTGAGTTTCTTTAATAAATTAAGTGGTTATGTTAGTTCAAGTGAGGCTCCTTATGCTGATCCTGCTGACGATACTGAGCTTGATGAGCCGGATCTTTATGATAATTTAGATGCGAGCATAGATTTAGGACCAGATAGTGACTTAAGTGATGAGGGTGAGGCGGGCAACAAAACTAATAGTTTTGCCTTTAGTGCCAATTGTTTATTCTGGGGCTTGAACCCTTTTGCGAAAGACAATACTAAAGAAAAGCCAGTGGACACTGGAGGTGACTCGTTATCTCAAGCCTATGGTTATCTAGTTAGGGCTATGCATGCCGCAGGAGGCGGAATATTTAGTAAAGACACTGCAAAAAAACATTCTTATCCTCAAATGGATTGTGAGGGTGAAGAAGAAATGGTTTTTGTATGTCCTTCTGTAAATTATCATGAAAAATAGTCAGATATTTTTTATGCTAACTTACTTGTTTAAATTCGTTTTTACCCAATTATGTAGTGTGTTTTATTTGACGTAACAAAGCATTTATAAATTTGCTTTTTTATTGCCGGTTTGTTAATCTCATAGCATTATAACTATGAGGGGCTATTATGGCCAAGACCGATAAGTTTTTCTCTACTACAGCTACTTTGGATTTGAGGAAAATAACACCAAAATCTATAATGGTTAAATATAAATATTCTGGAACATAAAAATGATCTTCCTAATACCACTTGCCATTTTCGGTTATTTTGGATTTTTTGCTAATATCTATGTTGTATCGTGCTTTTTTTTAATATCAACAATGCAAGATTTTGCAGATGTGTCATCTAAAGTAGAAGAAAAGGATGCAAATGAAGAAGAGTTTGCTATTGTAAAGAAATTTTTATATAAGAATAGTTATGTTAAAAGCTTTCAGCTGTTGAGTATTAGTTCTTTTCTTACATTTCTGCTCTATTCAATAGTTTTCTATTTGTTAGGTATTTATACTGCGCTTATTCTACCTTTTTTTTGTTTACCTTTATTATCTTTTACCCTTATGAGTATTGGGGTGATATTTTTTGAAGAGGAGTCTTTTAATTACCGGTCATCCCATTTTATATTATTGATATTAGAGCTAATAGCTTTTGCATCTCTTAGTTATTTTGGAATTTTTTTAAATATCTATCTTGTATCGTGCTTTTTTTTACTAAATATATCATCTGCCCTGCCATTTCAAGAAAAATTATTTTCTGATTATGAAAAGAGCTTGTTATATAAGAATAGTTATGTTAGAACCTTTCGGCTGTTGAGTATTAGTTCTTTTGTTACATTTCTGCTCTATTCAATAGTTTTCTATTTGTTAGGTATTTATACTGCGCTTATTCTACCTTTTTTTTGTTTAAGTCAATTATTTTTTGCCATTACTGCTATTGGGGTGATATTTTTTGAAGAGGAGCCTTTTAATCACAATGCAGCGCTTATCTTTTCAAGCATAGTTGGGTTAATTTCAATATTAGTTTATGCAAATGTATTTGGATTTCTTAATTATTTTACTTCACCATTTTCACTATCGCTATATTTTTTACCTGTCATTTTTATATTAGGCATATATTTTAATCCTTTTTGTACTGATGAAAAGGGACAAACAATTTTATTTGGAACATTCAAAGTTCCAAATTGGGATAAGTTTTTGTTTGCTTTTGTAGTTCAGGCTAGTTTTGTGGTGTTATTATGCTTTAGGGATCACCCTGAGTTGCTCACACTTTTATTTGGGATTCCGACTCTGCCATATATATACGGCGTAATACTTTTAATGCCGCTTGTTTATTTACATGCTTCACTAAGCGAGTTTGTTTTTACTGGCCTACCCCTGCTCATTCATAGGTGGTTAAGTTCTAATGATAGCGAGATGATGATAAAAATTGGTTGCTGCTTTTTATCTGTGGTATTATTTGCATTGCTACACATGGGATCTTTCCCATTTACCTTGCTTGGTATCCTACATTGTTTTGCCATAACTTTACCTACTTCAGTTACGCTCCTTGCTATCACTTTTTATTCTGGAGGAGTAGAGTATAGCTTGGGCCTTCGCTATGCCATTACTTTGTTGTCTTTAATACTTTTTCCTGGCGCTATCAGTGGCTCTTTAGTAGCAAGTGTTTCTTTAATGCAGGTCTGCTGGGCTTTTTTAGATGCCGCCTTGAAGCTGGCTGTGCCTGTGCTTTTAGTCTTTTTCTATGAAATGACTTACTACAGAAGGTGGGCTTATGGTTCAAATGTTATTGAAAAAGAAGCAAGGTGGGCTTATGGTTCAAATGTTATTGAAAAAAAAGCAATGAAAATTTATCTAGATCCCTTCAAATACTACTGCAAGAAAAGAAATTTAAAAGTAATAGGAGCGCATGGTTACCAACTTTTTTACGATATATTAACAGGCCTTAATATAAGTTCTGAGAATGGTTGGAATGTTTTTTATAGGCAAGCATCTTTAGTATTTCACCCTGACATGGGAGGAGAAGAAAAGCATTTTAAAAGTTTAAATGGTATAAATGATAAGGTTAACACAACAGGTAATTATACTACCTGTGGCATACTTAAAATAATTGAAGATTTAGCACCTGCAGTAGAAGAATCATATGATGATGAACAAATATCAAAATATTTTTCACAGTATAATGGATCCGCTTTAGTAGGGGGCTGAAAAAAAATTGGCAATGCTGGTAATGCGCTAATAGACGGTTTTTATTAACAAATACCAATATTTTCTTATACGGTAGTAATGCAGACGCATATCCTGTAATAAAGATTGATTTTACGAGTTTTTTTCTGTAGAGTATGTGTTTTATTCCTTGTCTTTTAAGAGTGGCTTTTAAGACTGACTAATCAACCATGAGGAAAATATATGAGACATTACGAAATCGTATACTTAGTGCATCCTGACCAGGGTGAGCAAATTGACAATATAATTGAACTTAACCGTAACTTAATTCGTGAAGAAAAAGGTAAGGTTCATCGTTTAGAAAATTGGGGCAGACGCCAGTTAGCATATCCAATCGATAAAATACATAAAGCACATTATATTTTAATGAATGTTGAGTGCACACCTGCAACAATAACTAAATTGACTGAAAATTTTAAATTTTCAGATGCAGTAATCAGATCATTAGTTACAGTTTGTAAAAAAGCTATAACTACAACTTCAGAAATGGGTGATGAAAGCTCAAAAAAATCTGACAATGCATATAATATAAAGTTTATAAATTATAAAGCAGTTGAGCAGTTAAAAAATTATATTATGGAAACGGGCCGGATAGTTCCTAGTAGAGTTTCTAACGTCAGTGCTAGAGATCAAAGAAGGGTTACTAATTCAATAAAAGTAGCAAGATATTTAGCATTACTACCTTATTGTGATCGTCACGAATAAACACATTAAGTAAAGGAATTATTATGGCAGGCAGTACAGCTCCTAAAAAAATAGCTAAGTTTGTTGCAAATATAAATAATGCAGGTCTTGCAGCTATTTGCGCATCAAGTTTAGCTATGTTTGGGCTGCCGGTCATGTGGGTCGCAGGCATACTACTGAGCTTTTATGCTTTAGAAAAAACCACATCAAATTTTATAGCAGTATTTTTTGCAGCTATAATACCAAGTGTTATTGCTTTTTTTGTGTTAGACAATGAGCTTTCTTGGCAAATTTTTTGGCAGATTTTTTCTTTCCTAAGTATATTAAGCTTTTTAAGTTATCTTTTACGGTCAACGTCATCTTGGTCTGTAGTGTTGCAGGCAGTAGGTATATTAGGACCCTGTTTAATCATCTTGATTTATATTCTGTATCCAGACATAGATGCATGGTGGTTAGAGCGGCTTAATAGTTTTTTTGCTAATGCAGAAGTTGAGCAATCAGAGATTGATTTAGCACTGTATGCAAAATATGCAACTGGCATGCAAGCCATAATACTGTATAGCGCCGCATTATTTAATTTGGCTGTGGCTAGGTATTGGCAGGCTTGTCTTTATAGCAAGAAAAAGAAAGCTAGGGCAGATTTCCTACAGGTAAAAATATCGACTTTAACTGTGTTTTTTATGCTTATATTAGCAGTTGCTTATATCTTTGATTTTGCCTGGGCATTGGATGCATTCATAGTGTCTATGATTCCATGTTTTTGTGTAGGAGCAGCAATAATCCACATATTATGTGAAAAAAATGTCAGAAAGAAAAATAGGCTGTTTTTTCTTATAACGTTTTATATGATGAATTTAATTGCATTTCCTTTTGTGCCATTATTAATAATTGTACTGGGTCTTGCAGACTATATTTTTAGTTTAAGAAGTTATTTTGGTTTAGTTTATAAATAAAATTTTATTTTACGAGGAGAAGAAAGTGGAAGTAATATTAACAAAAGTATCAAAGTTAGGTAATGTTGGTGATAAAGTATCTGTAAAGGGTGGCTACGCACGTAATTACTTAATTCCTACAGGTGGGGCAGTATCAACCACAACAAAAAATTTAGCCTATTTTGAAAAGATTAGAGCTGAACTAGAAAAGGCTGCAGATGAAGAACTAAAAGTAGCACAAGCGCTTGCAAAAAAATTAGAGACTTTGACTCTTAAAGTTGCAGTAAAAGTTAGTGAAGGCACTTCTATGTTTGGATCTATAGGTGTTGTTGACGTTTTAAAATTAATTAACGAAAGCCAACCAGAAATAGAAAGGCGTCAAGTTCAGCTGTTAGGCGGAGCTGTAAGAGAACTAGGTGAGTATGATGTAACTATCCAATGTCATCGTGATGTTGTTGTTGCATTAAAGCTTCAGGTCGTTAATCTTGCGTCTGAATAAAGCGCTATAAAGGCTGAATTTAATGAACTCTACATCAGCTCCAGTATTTGATAAGAATGTTCGTGATAGGGAGGTGGCTAGTGTTAAGGTGCCTCCACATTCATTAGAAGCAGAGCGCTCTCTTTTAGGATCATTGTTGCTAGATAACAATTCGTTTGATGACGTGGCGGTTATCGTTATAGAAGATGACTTTTATTTACCATCACATCGAGAAATTTATAAGGCAATATCAGAACTATATAACAAGGATAAACCCTGTGATATCTTAACTATAACCGATCACCTAACTTCCTTAACTCGGCTTGAAGCAGCTGGTGGTGAGACCTATATATATGAAATAGTAAATAGTACTCCAAGTGCTGCAAATATTAAGGCATATGCTTTAATAGTAAAAGAGCGTTCTATTTTAAGAAAAATACTATCAGCATCTACAGATATAACTTCACTTGCTTATAATACAGAGGGTAAAGATAGTAGAGATTTACTTAATGAGGTTGAGCAAAAGATTTTCAATATAAGTGATCAGCGTGATTCTGGTAATGGCATGAGTAAAATTGCTGATGTTTTAGTTGGTGCCACCGATAAAATAGATAAACTATTTCATCAGGGTGATGCAATAACAGGAATTCCAACTGGTTTTGATGATCTAGATAAAATGACAGCCGGTCTGCATCCAGGAGATTTGGTAATTATAGCTGGTAGGCCATCGATGGGTAAAACCACCTTAGTTATGAATATGGCTGAGAATGCTGCCATTAGTGCAAAAAAACCAGTTGTTGTTTTTAGCCTTGAAATGTCAAGTGAATCATTGGTTATGAGAATGTTATCATCGTTAGGTAGGATTAATCAAAATAAAATAAGAACAGGAAAGCTTAGTGATGAAGATTGGCCACGCCTAACTTCAGCTGTAAGTATGCTTGCCGATGCACCTATCTATATAGATGAAACTCCAGCGCTTAGTCCTGCTGAAATGCGCTCGAAGGTTAGAAGAATTATAAGGAAAGAAGGTGAGATAGGCATGATAGTTGTTGATTATTTACAGCTTATGCAAGTTCCTACGATAAAAGATAATAGAACCTTAGAAATATCAGAAATTTCTCGTTCATTAAAAATGATCGCAAAAGAAGCAAAGGCACCAGTTATTGCTGGCTCTCAGCTAAATAGAGGGCTAGAACAGCGCCAAGATAAAAGACCAATAATGTCAGATCTTAGAGAGTCTGGTGCTATAGAACAAGATGCTGATCTTATAGGATTTATATATCGTGATGAAGTCTATAACCCCGATACAGAAGATAAAGGTGTTGCTGAAATAATAATTGGTAAACAGCGAAATGGTGAAATAGGAAAAATAAAACTTACCTTTTTAGGTCAATATACCCGATTTGAAAATCATGCAAAAGAAATGTTTTAATAACTCACTAGAAAATAACGGCATGTCTTCTGATAGGCGTGTTAAGATTGATCTTTCAGCCCTTGCTGGCAACTACGCTTCAATAAAAAAAATAGTTAATAAAAAGGATGTTATCGCTTATGTGAAAGCCGATGCTTATGGGCATGGTTTACTTAAGGTTGTGGCGACTCTTATAGATAAAGGTGTATCTATGTTTGCTGTTGCCTCGTTAAATGAGTTACTTGAAATTAGGACATTATTTTCAGATATTAGAGTTTTAGTTGGTTCTAGTTATTATTCAGAAGATAGTTTAAATCTTATAGCAAAACACCAAGGAGAAATAGTTGTTTTTTCTGAGTCACATGTCGAGCTATTAGAATCGATATCCTTACCTTGTAAATTAAATATATGGTTAAAGATTAATACTGGTATGAATAGAATGGGCATATCTGAACATAATTTTAATTCATTATTATTGCGTTTAAAAAAGTGTAAGAATGTAAATGATGCTGATATTATTCTTATGACTCACTTTGCATGTGCTGACGATTCTACCCCTAGCTCTGCCATGCGGCAAATTGATAGGTTTGACCAGATAACTAAAGGAGTTCATTTAAGGCGTTCTGCTGCTAACTCAGCAGCTATTTTGAATGTTCCGCAGAGCTATTATGATATAGTTCGACCCGGTATTTTATTGTATGGTATATCTCCTTTAGCCTATAGCTCAGAAAAATTTTTAGGATTTAAGCCAGTTATGACGGTTGAGTCTAAAGTCATTGCAATTAATGACTGTGAAGCTGGAGAATATGTTGGCTATAAAGAAGCCTGGAGAGCAAAAAATAAATGCAAGATAGCAATAGTTGCCTTTGGCTATGCAGATGGATATCCTTTGACTATAAATGAAAATACTAGCGTTTTGATTAAGGGACATATTTGTAATATAGTTGGTAGAGTTAGTATGGACACCCTCGCAGTTTATTTGCCAAATTTAGCCAATATAACTATAGGTGACTTTGTTCAACTTTGGGGTAATGATATATCTATCAGTGATATAGCAAATAGCGCTGGCACTATACCTTATGAATTATTAACTAGAGTATCTAAGCGGCGTATAGATTTTATTTATGAGAATAAGAATGAAAAATAAAGTTAACGACAATAAAATATATTGGCAAACTAGGCGTGGTGTTCTAGAGCTTGATTTTGTGCTACAGGATTTCTGGCATGAATATAGAAGTCGCATGGGAGTAGATCAAAAAAAACTTTTTTCAAAGCTGCTTACCTGCCAAGATCCTGAGTTACTCCAATATTTAGTTTACCGCTCTTCTAAGCCTGCAGATTTAGACTCTTTATTAATGGTTGATATTATTCTAGAGCATATAGATTCTAAATAAATTTATTTTTTATAGTTAAACGATCCCATTGTGTTTACAAGGTCGTCCCATTTTTTCCAGTATTTTTTTGATTCTAATTTACGAACATCAACGTGACCCGCATTATCTATCCATAAGAAATCCTTGGGTGCTTTTGCTTTTTGGTATAGTTCTTCACCATGCCAGAATTGGATAACATTGTCTTTTTTTCCATGGATAATTAGTTTTGGCATATCTATATTTTCAATTCTACTTATAGTTCTAAATTTATCGAAGGGTACTAATGGTACTATAGTTAATACGCGGAAAGCAGTTGTAAATGCTCCTTCTATAACAAGACCGCCTACAGGTTGTGTTTCTGCTAGATATGATGCTAATGCTGATCCTAGTGAGTGCCCATATGATATTATTTTTCTGCTTTGTACATTTTTTTGTTTTAAAAGGTAATCATAAGCTGAAGTTACAGCTAAATAACTATTGTACTCGCTTGGTTTGCCTTCGCTGGTGCCATAGCCATAATAATCATATACCATAGCTGAAAAACCATGATCTACCAATTCTTTTGCAAACTTACTGGATGTTTTTATATCTTCTGAGTTGCCATGACTAACTAGCACAGTATATTCTGCTTTTGGATTTTCAAAATACATGGCGGATATTTTAGTGCCATCCTTGGTGGCAATTTTAATAACATTTACTAGGCTTTCATCTGTATATGAAGCTGCTTTCGAGCGAAATATAAAAACATCTGAAATAAATATGCCGAGCACGCAAAGTGTTACAAAAAACACAATAAGAAAATCTAAAGTTGATCTTGTAAATGAATTCATGTTTTCCCTTAATTAACTATAATTGTTTGCTTAAATCAAATCCTGCTATTCCGCCATATGACTTTATGTCAAAGCTGTTTTTCAGCATCATATGGTATTTTGCCCGAAATGAATCCAATTTAAAAGTAATTAAAAAGTCTTTTTCATTATTATTTACTTCAATGTCAGATTCATTAAACAATTGAATTAGTGACCATGGGCTATTTTTATTTTTAATGCTGCTTTGCCCTAGTGTATTTTCAAATTCAATTGTAGTGATATTATCACCATGTTCAGGCCAAATAAACTCATTTGTTTTGTCATTGTTTTTACTTAGTTCTAACTTTTTATTGCCAATTTCTAGTGTGAACTTGTTTGCATTTTTTTCTAGTTCCACTGGTATAAAAGTCATATATAGTCTTGGTTTTTTATATTTATCAAACCAGCTATTGATGATTTTATCTGTTGTGGTAAATGCTTTTAAATTAGTACTAGTTAGATGAGAAACTAGCGCTTTATTATTGTGTATGGGCTCTATTAAGTTGAGGTAGGTTGCTAAAATTCCATTTGGCCCAAAAAACTGTTCAAAATCTGAAAAATCAATTTCATTTTTACTATCTTTGTTAAGGGGGAATTTGCCTGCTAGTTTTTTTTCAAAGATAGCCATAACGGTGTTTTGCCAGATATTATTTAGATATTTATACGCAATGTCTGTAGTAATTACATTTAAAGAACTTCCTATATTTAATAACCAGTTTTGCTGCCTAATTGAGAGCGTTTGTGAAAATTCATTAATTTTACTTATGACTGATTCTGCAGGGTTTATTTCTTGCAGACTTATTTCTTCATAAGCTGCCATTTCACTACTACTTTTAGATATATTATTAGTTAATTCTGCAATGTCGTTTAATAGTGAATTAAATTCATTATTTTCAATTAACTGTTTCCAACTATTATTTTCTGAGATTCTCACATTATCATTGATTGCTGCTAATGCTCTATTAGTAGTTGTAATTTGCACGCTTAACTGAGAGTGATTATCTTGAATATATCTTATATAATTATTTATATCTATTAAGCTAGTTTCGTTAGTTGCCAGATGTTGCATGTTAAATTTATTATGCCAATAATTTCTATATTGTTTTTTATAGTGCTGGTGGGTGATACTAATACAGTTATTATAACTTATACTGCCTAATTCGTGCGCTTGCTGCAGTAGCTTGCAACTATTAGGTATGGATCTTGCGATTGTATAGTTTATACTCTCTGGATTTAGTAGAGTTTCATCTGGGAAGCCTATACTTATAGCTTTAGTTGTGGTTTTTGGAATCATCATCATGGCTTTTTCTGCTAAAGTTATCCCTTTCATTTTAGTGTTGATTTCTAGCATTATTTTCGGATCCATACGAATGTCTATTTTATTATCATTAGCATAGCTTTCAATGTGTTGGATAAGATGTTTATGTTTTTTATTATTAGATAATAAGTTTTTTATGTATTGTTGCTCATTAGTTGTTATGTCATTACCGTTTAAGCTTTTTATATTAATCATGCTTTGGTAAAAATTCTGATTATGATTTATTTCTTCATTAATATTGTTATTTACATTGGTGTTTATGAGGCCTTGTATTTCAGTTTTTACATATGACTTGTAGTGTTTGCTTAAATGTTGTTTTAATTCCTCTGCTTGGCTATTTCCTGCTTCTTTGGACCCTGTTTTATTTACATACTCCCATGCCATATACAGCTTATCTAGTTCTGACGATTCATTGTCATTGTTTTTATTGGTTATCATTTTTTGCACTTGCTCTGTGATACTCCCTGTTGATATATAGCTTGCGTACATATTGAGGCAAACATAAATACTTGTTAGGCAAAACAAGCTCATAACACCTATTATTACGAGGTCTTTTTTACTGTATTTCATTTTGATTTTTAAGCAGTTTATTTGAGATATTATATTGCTATTAAAGTATCCTTTGATATTGTCATTTGCGCCTAATATAGATACTTGAGTATTTGCTACTTTTGGTGGAGTTTTTTTATGGATATAGTCAAAAGATGTGTTTGATAAGCTGTTGCAGCAGAAATAAATTCCATATATTTGCTTTGGTAAAATTATTTCCAATTGTTTAATTAGAGTGTTGATAGGGTCAATTAAGCCTTCTAGCTGTAGTGGAAAATCTTTTATTTCAAATTTCTTCAGCGGGTCGTGTTCTTGTCTTAGGCGTTTTAGTGCGTGTTGGCTAATAGATAAAATAATTTCAGGGAGTGTTGTTTTTACTATGCTTTTTAGCGTCATTTTGCAATTGTTACTATTTTTGAAAATAGCTAAAAGCTGCTCTCTTTCATCTTGGCCGAGGTCATAGAAAAAAGATTGAAACCCTAGTATTTTATCACAGTGGGTCATCACTATATTTACTTTTGCCTGTGGGGCATGGGCACTTATTATTTGTAATAACTGTTGGATGTTCTCCAGTGATTTATTGAAGGTAGTCGAGTTATTATGATGTAATAATGTTGCAGGTATTGTAATAATGACGTTTTTTAAGTTGGTAGCAAACAGTAGTGAAGAGTGCATTGATTCTATTATGTTTTTCCAGAAAACTTCCTTGTTGTCTTTGGGCAAGAATTCCTCATTCGTATCTACCTCAAGTACTAGCCCGCTTTTAGTATGCTGCCACCAGCTGCCTAATCCTACATCATGGATCTCATCACAGTTAAGTTTTTCTGTCCCATTTTCTTTTAATAGCAGGCTTTTCCCAGATTTTTCAGGTCCTATTACTAGTGTTACTTGTTTTTTATGCCAAGGCATAAGGGTCCTCGTATTATTATACAATAGCAGTGCTGCTTTTATATTGGCGGCATAGTCATAATTATAGTTATAGCTAGCATGTTTAGCTTGTAGCACTATTAGCGTTGCAAAAATAGTTGTAATTAGAGTTAATATAATAGATATTTCAATCTCTTTAATTAGTGAGAGTGTTGTTATTGCTGTAAGTATTGGTAGCGCATAAATTATATATTTAGCATTAGAATTTTTATTTTGCATTATCTATTCCACGTTGTGTTTATCAGTTGCGCCTTCAAGTTTTATACTTTGCTCTAAATAACTTATCATAGGTTTTGTTATTTGCAGTAATTTAAACTCTAGTGTAAATATAGTAATTATGCTTATCAATGAGATTATAAGTAGGCTACCCCATACTATTTTTGGTTGATTTGTATTAGTTGCAGTAGTTTTTACTTTTGTTAAGTGGTTAGAGTTTTTTATCTCAGTTGAGATTAAATCCCATAGTTTATCAATAATTGTGTAGCATGCCACGTGGCCTTTATTATCTTTTCTGTATATACCTTCATAACCTAAGGTCATGCAGCAATAACAAAGCTGCAGTAAGTCTTGATGTTCTTTTGGATTAGTTGCACAGCGTTTAACTATTACGAAGAAATTTTCACCGCGCCATGTTTCTGGGTGGGAGTCGTTTATTGTTGTAGGTGCTTCCCATTTTTTCTTTTTGCCCCAAGAACTGTTTGTTATAGCTTCATTACACCATGAGCATACTATGTGACGGGCAGCTAAAATTATTTCATGCCTGTAACTTTCTTCTAAATCTTTTGTAAAGCACAGAATTTCATTGACTAAAAAGTCATTAACAGCATTTTTGCGATATTTATTATCGGTATTGCATAGGTGGGTTACATAATTTATTAATGGTGATGCGGCTTTTAATATTTTATTTGTGCCGATATTGTTTGGTGTAAGTGCAGACTTTATATTCTGGTTTGTGAATAAATTATCTGGGTCTGGCGATGCCATTGCTCCATCATTTATTATTAAATCTAGATTTTTTGTCATAATTTAATCACCTTAGCTAGGTCATTTAGGCGAGACATTTATCGCTTAAACTAAACACTTTTATTGTAACAGAAATAGATTTATTTTTAAGCTATATTTTCACTAAAATTCTAAGTTATGTTTTTTCATCGGCTGCTATGTTGGTACGGGCGAATAGGGCTTTTGATACAGTTGTGCTGTCTAAGTATTCGAGTTCACCGCCAACAGGTATTCCATGCGCGATGCGTGAGCATAGCACACCAAGAGGTGTCATTTGTTCTTTTATATAAAAAGCAGTAGCTTCGCCTTCAGGAGTGCTATTTGTCGCTAATATTATCTCTTTACACTCTAGCTCAGCGACCCTTGTTATTAGTTGTGGTATGCCTATGTCATTTGGTCCTATGCCATCTAATGGCGATAGATGCCCCATTAGTACAAAGTAAAATCCAAAGTAGCTTGATGTTTGTTCAATTGCAATTACATCAGCAGGAGTTTCAACGATGCACAGGGTGTTATTACTACGTTTTGGGTCATTGCAAATATTACAGGTATCTAGTTCACTGAGGTTGCGGCATAATTTGCAGTTGCCTACTTGTTCCATGGTTTGTTTTAATATGTCTGATAAATCTATGCCTTCAGCTCGCTTTCTTTGGAGTAATTCATATGCCATTCTTTGTGCTGATTTAGGTCCTACTCCAGGTAATGCCTGGAGTGATTTTACCAGTTTAGTAATTAGGGGGCTGTGTGACATGGTTACTCTTGGTTATCTTTTAGGCCTTGGCTAAGCGATTCAATTTGCTTGCGGGTAATGGCGCCTACTTGATCTACGGCATCATTTAGCGCATTAATTATAAGTTGCTCCATTATCGGGTTATCTTGTTCTTGGAACTGATCAGAAACATTGCAGCTTATACATTTAAAACGACCATTAATTGTTATTTTTATATCTGCTTGATCTGAAGTCAAACCTGCTGTTCCTGTAAGTCTTTCATTTTCTAGAGTTTCTTGAGTTGTTTGCATGCTAGACTGCATACTAGCAACTGCTTTCATTATTTCGCTCATTGATGGTTTATCGGCCATTGTTTGCTCCTTTAAAATTAGATTTGTTTGTGATAATAGTTTATTGCAAATTTCACACCAAATTATACTAGTTACAAAATGTTTTAGCTATTATTTTTTAGTCGATAGTTACGTCATTTAATTTGGCGTCAAATTTTGTCATAATTGTTTGTACATTTGCATCATTTAGCATGTCACTTTTTGCTTGTTGTTTTTTATCCTCTTTTACTTTTATCTCTTGTTTTATAGGGGTGTTTTGGGCTGAGTCTATTATTGATACTTCTAGTTTTATAGTTTGTTGAAAGTAATTTGTCAGAGCAGCTTCTATTCTTTTTTTATGTGAGTCATTAAACAGGGCTGATTGGTTTTTACTTAGCTCTAATTTTATAAGGCTATCATTAAAACTGTGAAAAGCTGTGTTTTTTAGCAGTGCTAAAGTCATACCTGTAACATTTATTTTTGTAATAATTTGTGCCCATGAGCTTGTTGTTATTTGCTCTGGTTTTTCGGCGTCTGCACGCGAATGTGTATTTATTTCGGGTGTGGTTGTTGTGTTTGTATGTGCACTTGTTTTTGTTTTTTCTATAGTTGCAATAGCAGGTTTAACTTGGTTTGTAGTGGCTGCTTTTGTTGTTGTATTTTCTATAGGAGTGCTATTTGTTTTAATATTAAACTTTATTGGTTTTCCTTCGTTTTCAAGTTTAAAAGCTAGTTGTCTGATGCAAATCATTTCGAAGCACTGGATCTCGGAAGGGCAGTATGCGAGGTCTTGCACTCCTTTAAGTGCTATTTGATAATATAATTGTATTTGAGTTGGGCTAGTTGTTTGTATTATTTGCTGCAGCTCTTTTCCTAAAGATTCAGCTGTTTTAGGTACAACTTGTGCAATTGATATGCTATGGAGAGTTTTTAGCATTTGGTTTATTATTTCTTTTATGTCAGTTGTTTGCTTAGTTATTTTTTTTATGATTTGCATTGTCGAATCAGCATCGCTTGTTGTAATGGCTAGGAGTAGTTTACTGATTTCATCTTGTGGGATAATTCCTAATACTTTTGCTGTTACCTCTTTAGTTAATTTACCGTTAGCAAAGGTTATTACTGGCTCTGTTATGCTTAGAGCGTCACGCATACTGCCATTAGCATTCTCTGCAATTAATTCTAATGCGTCTTGTTCAAATTCTATATTTTCGCTTTTAAGTACATTTGCTAGGTGTGCTGTTATTGTGTTCGGAGATATAGCAGATAGATTAAATTGTAAGCAGCGTGATAATATGGTATCTGGTAATTTTTCAGGGTTGGTAGTCGCCAAAATAAACTTCACATATTCTGGTGGTTCTTCTAAGGTTTTTAGTAGAGCATTGAAGCTGTGCTTTGATAGCATATGGACTTCATCGATTATAAATATTCTAAACCTGCCTTGACTAGGTGGGTACATTGCTCTTGTAATTATTTCTTTTGTTTCGTCGACTTTAGTATGTGATGCGGCATCTATTTCAAATAGATCAATAAAACATCCAGAGTTAATTTGTTTGCAGTTGCTGCAAGTTTCGCATGGGGTTGGTGTTATGTCTTTTTCGCAGCTCATTGCTTTTGCAATTATTCTGGCTAAGGTAGTTTTGCCAACTCCTCTTGTGCCGGTAAATAAGTAGGCATGATGTAGCCTTTTATTTTTGAGAGAATTATTTAAAGCTGCTACTATATGTTCTTGTCCAACAAGATCTTCAAATTTATGTGGCCTGAATTTACGAGCCAATACTTGTTGTGACATATATAACCTAGTTGCTTGCAAATAAGTGGCAGTAGCCTTATCTTGTGCCTAGTAACACCAATACCGCTGCTCCCTTCCGGGTCTGACGGAGTTTTCAGTGCACTACCACGAGAGGGCCACTGCCATGATTTGCTAAGTTTAGCGAAAAAATATTTTATTCGCAAGTGTTTGCAAAAAAAATAAAATGGGTTAAAAATAACTGATAAATATATTTATAGTTTTATTGGTGTTTGTTTTAAGGTGAGGATTATATGCAGCCTTTGGAGCGTGATTTTTTTATGAGTGAGGCGACTGTAGTCGCGCAGCAGCTATTGGGCAAGCAACTTGTAACGCCAGAAGGCTCCGCGTTAATAACTGAAGTTGAAGCTTATGGTGGCGCAGATGATGCGGCATCGCATGCGTATAAGCATACCCCCCGTTCTGCTTTAATGTATGGCGAGCCTGGTTTTGCGTATGTATATTTAATATATGGTATGCATTATTGCTTGAATTTTGTCACATCTCCAATGCATACAGCTGGGGCTGTGTTAATTCGTGGTGTCTATAAAGATAACAATTTTATTTATGGACCCGGCAAAGTGACTAAGGCTTTAGGTATTGATAAAAACTATAATGGCCTTGATACATTCAACAACGATAAATTGTTTGCCTATGATGTTGGTTTTAGTGCCACAAACATTAACACTACAACTAGAGTTGGTATTAGCAAAGCAAAGCATAAATTATGGCGTTTCTACCTTGATGAAAGCAGCCTCTTATTGACATAAATTTTTTCTAATTCACCCCCTAT
>Ga0066610_10000845_pt1 | contig 20109 bp, 6 predicted proteins | sample SaaInlV_DNA_165m_FD_60375 | JGI IMG/M metagenome (GOLD analysis project Ga0066610, IMG submission 60375) | Marine microbial communities from expanding oxygen minimum zones in the Saanich Inlet - SI075_LV_DNA_165m | ecosystem: Environmental > Aquatic > Marine > Unclassified | place: British... | reverse complement strand
CATCAACTAAACCCCAGCCCCACTTATTTTATTAAAACTTATTTGTTCTTTAGCATCGAAGATGCCTTGATACAATCATTTTTTCTAGCTCGAAAAGCATTTTCATTAGGACATTTTCATATAGTAAATTTTCTATTATTAGAAATTGAAAATATTCTTACATATCAAGCAATCCCTGGGAAATTAATAGAAACAATATATGATACACATTATGATGAAAAAATTGATATGGAAAATTATTTTTTCACTGTTAAAGGTAATGGTGAACATAAATATCCCAAATTAGTGACTATACTGTTAAATCTCAAACAACATGAAAATATTACTCCAGATAACTATAAAACATTACATACATTAGTAATGTTAAAAAAAAATCCGGAGTATTTGGCTACCTTTTCAGCTAATTCAACATTTTGCATAAACCTCATTCACTATGTTATGTCATTAAAAGCAGATGCCGCAACAAACACCTCATTTCATGGTTTACTAGATATAAATCTTGCAGCAACATCTCTGAAGCTAATCAATTCATGGGTATCCCCGCCTAGATCAGAACGTCCATACTTGGATGATGTGAAATTATATTTACATGAATGTACAATCACAAAAAACACATCTAGAGAAGATTTTTATAACTACAGCTTCAGAGCAGCATGTCTTCATGGTAGAACGTCACAAGCAATAGAATTGTTATCCAATTCACTTACAGAAGAATATAAATATCCATGTGTCATTGACAACATGAAAATAATTAACAATTATCCTTTTAAAATTGCATGCACCAAGAGATATGACCCTATAATTTTGCGTTTTCTTGCTTGGAATACGACTCATAAATCCCCAGAATTCAAATGTATTATAGAAGATCCTGCCCTTTTGACTTATATAAAACTTTACGTTGACAATACACTTGCTCATGGAGAAGATATTGCCTTAGAAATTGCTGTTGCATTTGTTAGAGCCACAGAGTATCGACTACACAATTTCAGCTTTGGTTTTGATCTTCAATCTATTTCTGATCATCATGTGATTTTCGAAAAGCTTAATGCCATTGCCAAAAATTCTGAAGAGTACCGCGGCTTCATCTCAATCTATAGGAAAATAACTCATGAACCACTAAGTTTTGGTTATTCTCTTAAAAAACCAAAATCTAGCGCAATGGCTATCTTACCAAAACAGATTATTTCATTAACCTCGCCAAGAAAATCAAGACTAAGCAATAGGGCATTCACAACGCAATATCGAGAAAGATGTGAGGCAGATGTCATAAGAGCATCTGAAGATTCGCTTTTATTAACAAAAGCTAGCCCCCCAGCTCCAAGGAAAAGTGAGAGATCGCTAAATGACACCAAAGAAAGAGAGCGTTTATTACATGATGTTATGCAAATGTTTCAATTCGAACCTAGAAAGCAGCCATGGAAAAAAAGAAGAAATAAAGGTTATACACCACCAACCGATAGCTCAGGTACAAAAAATAGAAGAAGAAGGTCACCGTATAAATACTAAACTAACCTCTTAATTTAAAACAAATTAAAAATATATGAAATATATAATTTCATATTTCATAACATAATTAATGAAAATCTCATTAAGATCCAGACACTAAAAAGCCAAATAATCACTTATTTTAATAACCAACATGCAAAAAGGTACAGTAAGCAATAAAAAGCACCTATTTTCTTCAGGTGGAGGATGTAAGGCATTCCTTTGTCATCTTCATACATGCACAATAATGGTGTATACGCACCACTTATCTTGAAAACACAGCTAAGCAAGATGGGGGACAAATCAAAAATACTGTGTTATTTTCAGATTTTCAGTGAAAAAATAATCATTTTCTAAATATATTTAATATGGTAGAACACAATGGAAAATAAAGATAAAAGCATAGAGCAGCGCTTAAATGACAATGCAAATAAATCTAAAGATCACGAGAAAGATAAAGTTTGGTTTGATTACGCAACATCTGGCCTTAATGTGCCAAAAGGCTGGATTATTTTAATATTGATTTTCGCTTTTGCTTGGCATTTTAATAGTTAATTAAAGGTGAAAGCAGGCCTGTAAGCCGGGTTCTGTCTAGAACAGTCATTCATCTGGGATCCATGTCACCATGGACCTCAAGCAACCTACCCGAGCTGAGTGGGGGCACACTATAATCAGCTCCTATTTGGTCTTGCTCCAAGTGGGGTTTACACTGCCATCATAGTTGCCTACAATGCGGTGCGCTCTTACCGCACCATTTCAACCTTACCATATAAATATGGCGGTATATTTTCTGTTGCACTAGCCGTAGGCTCACGCCTCCCAGGAGTTACCTGGCACTTTGCCCGCAGGAGCCCGGACTTTCCTCCCTATAAAATAGAGCGACTGTCCAGCCTACTTTCACAGCTAAGAATATATAGTTAGCAAGCATAAATCAAGTGGGTAACCAAATAATTTTCTGATATAACTCAAGAAACTAGAAAATACATGTAACTATCAAGAATACATTAAAAAAACTAATCAATTAACGGTCAAGGCATAATTGTAAATATCCTGCTTTTTAGCCTTTGATATTTCTCGAACTATGTCTACAGCATCTTTTACTGTATATTTTTTCACTAAAATTTTAATTAATTTTTGTTCTTGTAAAGATAGAGATATTAATTTTTTTTCAATTCTATCACCAGATACAATAATTACTATTTCTCCTAGCTCTTGATTCTTATCAGAAGCTATAAATGTTTTAATAGATTCTAGAGTACCAGATTTTACCGTTTCGAAAGTTTTAGTTAATTCACGTGCAAAAACAACGTCCCTTTGTGCACCAAATATTTCAACCATATTATTAATGCTTTTTAAAATACGAGATGGAGACTCATAAAATATTAAAGTCCTTGGCTCTGAGGCTAAGGCAAGTAATTTGTTTTTCCGCTCTCCTTCTTTGCTTGGCAAAAAACCTTCAAAACAAAATCTGTCTGTAGGAAGACCTGCCACACTTAATGCAGCAATAGCTGCACAAGCTCCAGGTAATGGAGAAATTTTAATATTATTTTTTTGTGCCAACTTGACTAAGTTAAATCCTGGATCACTAATTAGCGGAGTTCCAGCATCAGAAACAAGTCCTACATTTTTTCCTGACATTAATAACTCTACTATATAACCTGATTTATCTTTCTCATTATGCTCATGTATAGAGGTAACCCTAACGTTCAAACTATGGTAGGACAATAGTATTTTAGTACGTCTGGTGTCTTCCGCAGCAAGAAGATCTATCTCAGCAATAGTATCAATTGCCCTCTGACTCCAGTCAGCCATGTTACCTATTGGTGTTGCAATTACAAATAATGTTCCAGTACTCATGTTTATTTATTTCACCTATTGCAAATAATATATTGTTCTGCCCATAAAAAAGCTATCATACTATAACGCAAGTTAAGTTCATAAGCCAACAAAATATATTGTAATATACTGCTACTGTATAGAATAGTTAAAACTAAAAACATTATTTTTCTCTATTTATATAAGTATATTCACGATCAGCAAAAGATAGTGTTACAGCTAAATCTTTAGTATTAATCAAAAGATTTTTAATATTATCCAATATCCCCAGTAAGGCTCTATTCTCTTCATATATGTATAATTTATTTTCATTCGTAAGTAGATAGCATCTATTACTAGCTTTATATAGCTTCGTTGCCGTCAAGTCAAAAATACAATCAGGTGCAAGACCTAACAATATTTTATCATGTTCAATTTTGTCTATAATGGTGCTATGACTACAATTTATACTATTTATATCAATTTTGTCATTTTCTTGTAATCCTTGAGAATCAGTGACAACGATATATCTAGCCCAATATTTTTGCCATTTATGCACTTGAGTCATCTGCTTTTTAGCTCTAAAAAAGCATATTAAATCTGAGCCTTTTTTAATTGCACTCTGCTTACTCATAGCTATAATTTTATCTGGCAAAGACGAAATACACGATAAATCATTATATCCACATAATTTATAGCTGTTAGAATTTTTACGATCCACTTCTATAAGATGCTTTATATAATAACCTTTGGCCTTTCTGTCTTGATTGTTAGAATAATCCATAAACCATTTAAAGGTTAGATCATGCCATTTCAACATAGCTAACAATAAAATTACACCAATAGTTATCCCAAGCAACATTTCAATCAATGTAAATGCCTTAACAATTTTCACAGAGTACTCAGTTGTGACATAGATGTCATAGTAGACATAACTACCAATAAAAAAATCATTGAACAAACTAAGACTTCAAATAATATATACCCTTTATCCATTACCAAATAGTAATCTAAATATATTGCTTATTTTATAGCATTTATCCAACTTTACTTTCTATCTCCAAGTGGTTTTCTTTTACTAGCCAGAGGGGTAGGCTCTATGTTTCTCCTAACAACTGCATGTGCTGAATTTGAAGGAGATATATTTTCTTTATCTTCGCTTATTTTTCTCATCTTTTGAGTTAATAATCGATCATATATTTCTACAGTATCACCTGCTGGTTGTGAATGTTGATAACAATCATAATCCGCTCTCAACCTTGCAAGCTTTTCTGCCATTGGTGTCACCGATATTGTTGAAGTACTAGCCATATCAATGGTAATACTAGTTTTAACCGCGGCCCTTAGTGTTGTTGCTGGTGAACTGGCTTCATAAGATGTACCTAGTGTTGTTGCTGGCGTACTAGCATCACTAGAAGATCTAGACCTTGTTGAAGCACTATCCCTGGGCATTGTTACTGGAGCAATATCTAGAGATATACCTGGTGAACTAGCTTCAAGAGATGTTGCTGGCGTACTAGCATCACTAGAAGATCTAGACATTGTTGAAGCGCTAGCTCTATCGACTGGGCTGGGTATTGTTACTGGTATCATAACATCTGGTGTTGTAGCGATATCTACATCTCTCCTTCTAGCTGTTGGCGCAGATGCTATTATTCGCTGACTTATAACAACCGCTGGGGCTGAAACTGACACTCTACTACCTTCATATGTTTTTAATAGTTCTGCTAAAGATGGTTTTTTTGCTTTTTTGTCTGAAACCATTTTACCCCAGACATTAGATATTTTATTTAAAACATTACCAACCGAAGCCTTAACCTTATATATAAGATTATGCCTTTTTTTATAAATTTTATCGATTTTATTTTGCACATCTTTGTTTCCACCTGAGACGTCTATTGCAGCTAATAAAGTACTTTTTTCATCACCTCCTTCCTCTAGCATATTAAATAATCTTGTCTCTATAGTGTCGATATCTTTTTTATTTCTATACAAACTTGATAATTTCATTCTATGTGATACTAATCTTCTTTTAGATGAAGAGTCTTCCATATTTGTAATATCATTTACAGATCTTCCTAATACTTTAACTCTATTATTTAAATGTCTTATTTCACTTATAGTTTTCTCCAAATTAGATATTTGCCTGCATGTTCCAACATTTCCTTCATTCCAAATCTCTTTAAGTTGATCTGTTAACATTTGCAATTCACTAAATAATATCTCTTCTTCTGAAACTAGGTTTGCTTCTATGATAAATGGGTCTTGATTAAATTCTTCCTTCAGTTTTTGTTTCGTCTTTCCTTGCTTTCCTTGCTTTGCTTCTTCACGTTTTACTTCTTTTACTTGTTCTATTTTATCATTAAGCCACATAGCAGACTGCTTTAACCGTGCAATAGCACCATGTTCAACATTTTCACCAGCAATATCATCTTCCTTTTCAAGTTTCATAAGTACTTCTCTATATCTTACAAGAAAAGCATCTCCTTTTAATTTTGACATTTTACGTAGACTTATTGTTTTTATATATCCGCTTGCATGTGGGTCTAATTTACATTCTCTAATAGTTCCAAGTATTTGCTCCCTAAAAGCTTGCTCTAAATGTTCAGATGTTATATCTTCTGGTCTTGAATGATCAACAAATGCCATTGTTTTATCTAAGTATCGCTTAGCACTAGTTACTACAACAGCAGTAGGGATTGGAGAACTTTCATACTCACTTGCATTTTTAACTCTTTCAATATATCCAAGTCTATCTTTGGCAAATGCAACCTGATCCATTTTCTCTGCTCTCAGGCCACTTTCAAGTCTTTTCATGCTAGACCTTAACTCTAATGCATTATCAGGACTAACATCAAATTCACCAGACTCCATTCGCGACATCTGAGCACCAACAATTACATTCCATTTTAAAGCAGTTTCTTGCGCGACATAATTAACTCTTTCAGATAAATCTTTATACTCTTCTTTCGATCCCAATCTCATTAATTGAACTCTTATAGCCATATCTACTGTATGTTTCTCCTTATCTACATTATGAGGCTGTGAAAGTTCTTTAAAATCAGTTAGAAATCCTGCCCATTGAGAAAGTATTTCATTCCTACTTGGACTTTTTTTGAGTATATTTTCTCTCTCTTCAAATAAGGATGACTTTTTCAGAGTAAGCTCTACTATCTGTTCTGCTGTTAGAAAACCATCATCACCTGGCTCTTTTTTTTCTGCTACTTTAATTTTATTATCAATATTGTCTATTTTACTCTGATATTGGTCAAAAACTCCATCTCTAAACTCTTCTATTTTTTCTATCATCTTAAGTAAGCTAGTAAATGCTTCAGTGGTTATACTTCCAATCGCTTGCCGTTCTTGACGTTGTTTTTTAGTCATTGCACTTCTATTGCTGCGTACACCTTCAACTATTCCAGTTAAATCCATATTCCCTAATTCTTCACCAAGCTCTTTTTTGATATCTTCATAATTTATTAGGCTCAAAGTTTCGCCAACAGCTCCATTCCTACCAGATCTCCCTATTATTTGCCTATGATCTCTATCTTGAGCTAAGTGTAAATTTAAAACCAGAAGTCCGCTTGGATGGTCCTTACCATTTTCTAGCTTAGGCTTAAAATCTGTACCTCGGCCCATTATTGGTGTTGTAACAGTTATTGTTCCAGATTCACCAGCATTATCTTTAGCTTCTTTAGCTGAAATTATCTTAGGTGGCATTGAAATTATTTGTTTACTTTCACTATCCCATTGCAAATAATGTATTTCGGCCCTTTTACCATTGAAAATTTGAATTCGTAATGGAAGCATTTTTTTATTTTTTGAGTCTTGTTTGAAACTATCTAAAATCATTTCAAATTTTCCTTGTGAACTTTCCATATCCTTACAAACAAGAACTGATGGCATTTTTTTATTTTTTCTTATTTTTTCTTTTAACGTATCCATTATCAGCATATTATGTGCTTCAGTATCCTGAGTAAGAACAGCTGAGTTATCTTGGCGATGCGACATTCTATGTGGAGAAATTTTGGTCATCTTAAAACCATACACAGTTTTTTGCTCTAAACGCTCTGCTTCAGAGCCAATAGTTCCCGTCATCCCCCAAGTTGTGTCAAAACTATCAATAAAATCTTTGGCATTAGTTGATGCCAAATGGGTTGTTTCGGCCTCTATTGGAAATGTACCTTCACTTTTACCTGATGCATTTAGACGAGCATGCATAAATTGATGGATCCCATCACTCCATTTAGCATCTCTACTAACAGAGCCATGAATTATAATTCGTGCATTTGCAATTCCATCATCATCTTCCTCAACCACAAAATCGGCACTTCTATCTCCTAATTTTTCATCTCTATATTCCCCAAAACCTTGAAGATTTTTTGCAGCTAGCGCGGCATCTAGCCAACTATCTATTTTTACATCCAGATCTGCTCCACCACCCAAAATCCTTGCAAATATTTCTTTTTCGGAATCTTTAGCATATTCATTAATGTAACGTTTAAGATTAGCAATATCATCTTGACGATCTGCGTTTGTATTTTTAAATGCCGAGGTGTCAATGAAGTTATTTATATATGTATACACCCATGGATATGGACTCTTATTATCTGTGGTTTGGCTACCGCCAACATTACCAGCATATTTATATTGAACTGTATCATCTAACGTTGTGAAATCAGCTTCATCTAATACAAGTGCTGATTTACCTCTAACTTTTAACGTTCCGTCAACCATCGTTCTAGACTTAAACAATGACATATCAGAAACAGTTGAATAATTTATACCCCCGACCTGATATTCACCAGCGTCACTTTTACCATTTATTAAACTTGCTCTAGCACCGATCAATTCAAAAAAATCTTTATGCTCCTCCATTCCTTCTTGAGCAAGATCCATATTTGATGTACACACATTAACAGTGTCACCATCTAACCATCTTAATCCTGCATGTAAGGCTGCTATATGTGATTTTCCCTGCCCTGTTTCTATCTCTGACAAATGCATATTGCCTTGCTCTATAGAGTTCAACAAACTAATTATTTGTGATGTATAGGCAAATACTCCAGCAAAAGAATCATCTCTTGTACTGCGACATAAAGATTCTCGCATAAGAGCTATAAATATCAGCTGATTTCTTTCTTTACCTTCTTGACTTGTTGCAGAATTTTGAGCAACATTTCGACAATTATCTATATATTTTTTAATTTCATTATCAGTCATCTCCAATACTGGTTTTGCCCTTCCTAGTCCTTCAATCTGTGGCAAGGGTAAATCTTTCCCAATACCATTTATATACATCATATTAGAAGATAATTTTCTTCGAGCATTCAAGTTTAGAGGGAGTTCTGGGTTTCCTGATACATTTTGTAGCTCATCAATTACTCTTAATATTTGGCTTTCATCAAAATGACTCCATGATTCAGCTTCTTGTTTACGAGTTGACAACCCTTTTTCTACATATTCAGCCTTTAAAGCCTCAATTTCAATATCACCATTAAGATAACTAATAAGTGTTTCATAAGGCAAGTTAAGACCATTTAGCTCACTGCTATTAAATTCACCAATTAATCTATTTAGTTCTTCTCTATTTGGGCTATCTTTTAAAAGTTTTACCAATGCCTCATTAAATTTTATTTGTCTTGATATTTCACCAGCATCATCTACAGATAAATCCTTACACGATGATAAAAAATCGAAAACATCAATGTCTGAATCGTTAGCTATATCACCATATGTATCAACAAGATTTAGTATGGTTCCATCACCATTAGCCATGCGGCTAATTATTTTTTCAATTTTATCATTTTTGAAATCATCTGAACCATATAAACTTCCAAGCTTTTTCAATGATGAATAACTTTTATTAACTTCATCTAGACTTCCATGTTTATAAGCCTTATTTATAATTTTCACAATAGAGTTCAACATGCTAGGTGGCGTAGTCGCAAATTCATCTATAATTTTATTTATAATACCTAAACGTCCAGCACCATCAGGTCCCCCATTAACAGCATCATGATTAGCTGTTTTCAATAAAAGCTGCTTGGTTTCATGGCTAGCAGGAAGGCTTAATATTTCTCTAACATCGAGCAAAAACCCAGGTTTTTCAATAACTCCTCCATTTTCAACACCAGACATTACTGATGCAAATTCTGCTTCAGGAAATTTTTCCAATGGATTTGCATCAATATAATCAATAAAAACCTTAACCAAGTTGTTTATATTAGATAAGCCAACTTTATCTATGTCTACAATTGCTGATAATGATGAACAGACTTTATTAAGACTTTTTTTATCTTTTTTACCAAGAGCTAATAAATTATATGCTAGCATTGGATAACTACCTGATTCAGCATGCACTAAAACTCCATGATTAAGCGCACTTTCAATTCCAGAACCATGACTTTTCGGTGGCGAAAACCTTATGAATATGTTTTCAACCATTCGAGCAACTCTACGTGCTGCTTTATCATCACCAATATCTTGGCTAACGATCGCTACTCCAGAAGCTCGTGCAGCAGCAAATTCATCTTTAAAGTATTTGGTTATTTCTCCTGCAATTTTATTTTTTATTGCAGATTTGACTAATGCACCTCCAGGAATAGGAGCTGCATCAAGCTGCCTAGTAACTGCATCTGAAAATTTCTTGTTATCCTTATATTCTGCATCACTAAACTCACGGCCCATGCCATATTTATCTGCTTGTGCTCTTAATACTTCTTCAATTGTTCCTAATTCTGCTTTTGGTGGTAGTGGTTTAGAGAATTTGCAATTTGGATGCCTACTTTCAATTTCTGACCGTACTGCCGACTCATCTATTGCATCCACATCCAAAGATACGATGCTATATAGCGTATCTATATCTGGGATTTCAGAACTTTTATCTAAATTAATATCTCCATAAACAGCAGAGATTATAGCCAAGGTTTCTTTTGGTAAAGCCTTTAGTTTTTCAGTAACTTTTTGTGCTAAAAGGGACTCATCTTTAAGAAGCTCTTGTGGTTGAGATTTCCCTAATATAGTTAGTATCGTACTGTTATGCTTGGTTATTGCAACATTTCCATCAGAGTTAACTACCGCTCCAATCATGTCATATTCAATCTCAGAAACAAGTCCACTACTCTCTAAAAAAGTTGTTATGGAATCCATAGTTTCTGATAGACTTCTATCTGAACTACATCCCAACTTATCTCCCATTGAAATAGCTTCTAAGCCATGCAAATAAGCCATACCGTATTTATTGAAATTGCTATCTATTTCAGCTGGCATATCTAATAAGTCATCATTTGAGGCAGTATTAACTTTTTCTGCAATAAATTTATACAATGGTGCTATTTGTTTTATAGTGAGGTCTCTGCCTATATCAACATTTGACAACTTCGCTTTAACTAATACATCACTTGTTATCCTAAGAGCATCTTTTGATTGCTTCATTGGGTTTCTACCAGAAAACTCAAACCCATTTACTTGGTCAAATAATTGGTCAACATGTTCTATACTTGCATAGTTCATGCCTTTTTTACCTGTAGTTCCTAAAGCTACAAGGCCTTGCATATGAAATGCTGATTCTGCTGATTTATGTGTTGCCTCCACTACCTTTGCTTGAATTCTTTTTTCAATTTTTATATAATTTTCATATGGCGCTATATATACTTGTTGCCCAATATAACGGTAATAATCCATAGGAGCCTGCATTGCACCCATTTTAGGATTGGAATTAATAACTGTTGAAAATCTCGACTCATACCCACCATTCAAGACACTTCCTTTGTCAGCAGATATTCTCATCTCCGGGGTAACAAGTCGATATCCATTATGTTTTACTGCATAATATGCAGCACTATTTGAAACATCTACAGCACCAGTTCCTATTTGTTTCATTTGCTCCTTCATATCCGGAGCTTTCTTTACCATATATAGAACTCTGTCCATCATGACTTTCATATTGCCATCGACATACTTAGGAGGCACTCCAACCAACTCAAGGCCATTTCTTTTTAGCTCATCTGTAAAATACTTAAAAGCTTCAAACATTTCGACTTTATCTGCATATAACAGTTCGCTTTCTTGTTTCTTTAGCATTTGTAAAAACCATGTCTTCTCCACAGATGACATTGCATACATTTTTTGCAGGATAACTTCATTATCTGGATTTATTAATAAATTTATATTTTTTTGCTCTTTAGATATTGGGTTAACAAAGAGATCAAGCCATTCATCACCCATCTTATTTTTAATACCATCCAAACTTTTTAAGTATCTAGTTACTCCATTAACACCATATTTCTCTGTTACAAATTTGATTTGATCAGGGAAAGCATTACTTCCTTTATCACCATTCAGATATGCTGAATTTATCGCTGCAACTATTTCTTTATACTCTGGTGTAAATTCATATTCACCATCAGTTTTAACAGCAAGATTTTCAGTTGACACAGGATCTTGCAAACTTAAAACATCTAGTACTGCAGTCCACCAGCTGCTATCTGAGTAATCCCTTCCATCCCATACTGAGGATATATTTCTTCGAATCTCTGTTGAATCTTCAGGAAAGGTTGCAAGCAAATCTATATTTTTTGCAATACTTCTCTCATAATAATCTTGTTTCTTTATTTTTATCGTTAATGGATTTACTCTGGCACTATCCTCAACTAATTTTTCTTGCTCATAATCAATAATATATGTATCTTGACGACTAGTCGCCCCTTTAACTTTTTTAATAATAAACCCTGCGGGCAAATTATCCTCAGAAAAAGATCCTTTAAATTGCCCAACATTACTTATTATTTTAACAAATGCAGCATCAGTCAAACCTTGTATTGATTTATCAAGACGTGAAATGGTTCTTGAGCTTTTAATCTCTAATGAGCTGCCAAAAATTAATTCAGCAAAAGTATCACTATTACCACCGCCGTCAACTTCACACTCAAGTTTCATGCCATTTAACAGTGTTTTTGATGACACTCCTGAAACTGCAAGCTTTTTTCTTATTGCATTTGAAGATAAAAAATCTAATCCATGATATGCCCCACGATACTCTTCAATATCCTCAAGATTTCTAGAACTATCAAAACCATCAAGCATATTTTCTCGTTCTTGCATCATCTCCTGCTCTTGCTCTTGCTCTTGTTCTTGCTCCTGTTCTTGCTCTGTTGTCATCTCAATATCAAGCACCGCAGATAAAACACCATCTTTACCTAGACGTGGCGCTCCAGGTCCACCTTCCTGCCCTGTGAAATCAACCACGCCATCCAATGCTTTGTTATTTTTATTCCTTAAATTTCTTCCAGCTATCGTTAAACATTCTTGTAGATCTTTTTCTAAAGCACGTCTTGTATCCAACTCATCATAACCATCACCATTAACCTTAATCTTCAATGCTAAAACTATTTTTTCTTCTTCTAAAAATCTCTTAATCTCATCTATATTTTCAGCAAAAAAACCAATCTCGCCACGTTCGGCATAATCAGGTATGTCTATTACCTCAACTCCATTTAAATTTGCCTGCCTAATAAAATCCTTAAATTTTTCAAGATCCCCAACTATTTTAAAACTTCCAAGAGAAAACTTTCTAAATGGTGAACGAATGCCTATACTAAACATTTCTTTTAATGTATCAAGAGCATGGTCATCACAATAAGTACTATCATTATCAGCCCAATTGCTAAGGTCAAAATTTAATGTTTCTAGAATTTTAGAACTTTCAAGTGCCTCTTTATTTTCCTGATAGTATCTTGTGAAATTTTCGAGCCATGGTATGGCTTGTCCTTTTAGAGCTATTGATATATTGTTAGCATCAACAGCTCTGGTCATGGACATTGCACTATACCCAAATGATGTTTCAAATAATTCCGACTCAATTTGTGCCGCTATAAATTTATCCCAACACTCATTCACACTTAGCGCTTCTATTTCTGCTGCTAATTTTTCTTTAAGATTTATATTAGCTGCTTCGAATTCATCATCAACACCATTACGTTGATACTTCATTATATATAAAGCCTCTATTATCATCTTTTTCTGTTGTGCAATATTGAGTTCTTCTTCAGTAGTTGCCATGTCTAACTCTCATCTCCATAGATATCTATTTGACATGGAATAATGGTTTCTAGTTCACTATTTGTAGCTACAAAAATAGATTTTTAGTTTTGCTAAGACATATACTGCCTTTTGTCTTTTAAAAAGATTATATTGCACCGACCTACACTCTATTTACCCTAATTACCAGTAAAATATACTTCAGTCGGTATGTATACACACCGATATAACCACTTAATAGTGGTACATACAAATTTTCAGGATAGATAAGGTAATGATTTTTCAAAATTAACCTAGGAGCACAATTTTGTTGTTTTTTTTTATTTTAATTACTAAATGTAGTTTGAATTTATATTATTTCAGACAACTGCTTTTCCAACCGCTTTATGGATATTTTTTTTGAGGTTTTAAGTGTTTGTGCAAATAGCGATATTCTCAATTCCTCTAAATCCCACCTAAAATCAGCCACTTTCCCACCACGATATGAAGACTCAACAGACAACTCATTCATAAATTTCTCAATACTTTTTATATGTATTTTGTCATTAGTGTAGTTTTCTGACAATTTTTCTAAGCGATGCTCAATTGCTTTCAAATACGTCGGGTATCGGGTGATTGCGGTAAATGAGCTTTTCAATAAAAAATTAGGCGCCAATAATAAAGTCATTTGTGCGTTCAAATCTGATATTGATTCTGGATACCTAGTTGTTATTATTTTAGTTAATTTGCCTTTAATAATATTTAAAATATTCAAAGACGATTCTGTTAATAGTCTTAACTTATTAAATATTGGAATAATTTCATCATGCTTTTGTGTGAATCTCAACTCAAACTCATTTTCACTTAAAATTATGTCCTGTTCATCCGTCATTACATGCAAGTAAGTAGCTAGTATCATTTGGTTCGGTAATTGCTCATTATGTGCTTTAAATATAAAATTTTGTTTTTGGGAGATTTGTTTATGTAAATATTTAGGTATTTTATCATCCAAATTGCACATTAATTTGCAGATTCCAATATTATGCTCAATAATACCATCACTACTTGTTAAATAGTTTTTTAGTTTAATTTTACCATTAGAAAAAATAATTTTTAAATAATTATCAACGGTAACTTTACCCACTTCAACTTTAACAGGTTGAAGTAAATCTCCAAAATCCCAACTATCATATTCTACTGATAAGATTGGGAGTATACTTTCTTTTTTAGAGCTCGATGGTGGTATGCTTTCTAAATCCTGCTTTAACTTTGTACAAAGCTTATTAAAATCTGTCTCAATTTTAATGATTTCACCATAATCATCAATAACCGCTATATGCATTTTTAAATATGCAGGTATATGTTCAAGGCTCCATGATGATAACGGTATATTAACTCCCATTATTTGATTAATTTGTTGCCCTAAATATATTAATAAATTTTTATGTTTTATTTTTTCACTGGAACATCTTTGATATAAGCTATTGGCAAGTGTTGGTATTGGGCTTACTTGTAAACGATATTGTTTAGGCAGAGATTTGAGTAATTGTAATATTTTTTCCTGTAAAAATCCTGGGACCAGCCAATCAAAGGCATCTTTATTAAAATCAAGTAAATCATTAGCAGGAATTTTAACTAAAACTCCATCTTGAGCTCCATTAGGGGCAAAGGTATATTCAAGTGAATATTCCTTACCTGACACATTTATATGGTCGGGATATTCAACTTTTATTTTTTCTCTTTCTGGTGGGTACTTATAAAAATTATTTATTATGAATAGTAAAGTATTTTCCTCTGCAAAGTCTAACCATTTAGAAAAAGATTTTTTATTTGTAACATTTTCTGGTATATGCTCAGAGTACAGTTCAACCAACTGCTCCTCATCCACCAACAGATCTGTACATCGTTGCCGATTTTCAAGATCTTTAATCTCTTGTATTAACTTTCTATTATGGATAAGAAATCTCCATGAATCAGCACCTTCATCTCTAATTATCATATGTAGTATCATAATTTTTTTACATACGCTTGGCTCTATACTCTCATAATTCACTTTCTTATCTTTATATAAAATTAATCCAAAAATACTTGCTTGCTCTTTTGCTATAACTCTACATGAAGTTTCTTCCCATATAGGGTAACTATAACTATATTTCAATAAATGCTCAGCAACTCTAATAATCCACTCAGGCTCTATTTTGGCTACAGTTCTAGCATATGTATTAGATGTCTCTATAATTTCATTAGCTATTATCCATTTTGGCTGCTTTTTCTTTAAGTTTGATCCTGGAAATATGTGAAACCTCTTACCATTAGCACCAATATAATCTCTATCCGGGCTCAAATTGCCTATATTAGTACAAAGGCCGGTGAGAATAGATATATGCATTAACTCATCATTTTCATTCTCAGAGTCCATCTTCCAGTTGCACGACTTGCAGGCATCAATTAATTGATTATATACATCAAGCCATTCTATAGAGCGTTGATAAGATATAAAATTTTCATGACATAGTTTTTTAAACTTATTAACTGACAATTGACTTTTATTTTCAATTAAAAATTTCCATATTAATAATATACTAGAAAAATCAGATGTTTGCGTTGCAAACTGTTTATGCGCAACATCAGCTAAATCTCTATGTTCATTTGGCCGATCACGAACATCAGCTATAGATAAGTTTGCCACTACAATAATAACGCTATGTAAAATATTTAATGAATTGGCACTATATAACATTACACCTAGCTGTGGGTCCAGTGGGAAATTTAATATTGTTTTGCCAATCTTAGTTATTTTCTTTTTATCATCTATAGCTTGAATTTGCTGTAATAATCTAACACCATCTTTTATAACTTTTATTTGTGGGCTTTTAATAAAAGGAAAGTCTTCTATTTCACCAAGGTGCAACCCCAGCATTGTCAAAATAATTGTGGCCAAATTTGTCCTGGTAATCTCTGGCTCACTAAACTCATCTCTTAAATCATAATCTTCTTCAGTATATAGACGAATGCAAACTCCAGGCTCAGTTCTACCACAACGTCCGGCACGCTGCTTGGCACTAGATTTTGAAATTCTTTCAATTGGTAATCGTTGAATTCTACTTTTATAACTATATCTACTTATTCTAGCTTGACCACAATCTATAACATATTTTATTCCTGGCACAGTTATTGAAGTCTCAGCAATATTTGTTGATAATATTATTTTTCTTTTGCTAGATCGTTTAAAGATAAGTTGCTGTTGCTGCCAACTTAATCTTGAATATAATGGTAAAACATCAGTATTACCTAAGTTTTGTTTGTGTAAAATATTTTTTACTTGATTAATCTCACCCTCACCACTTAAAAATACTAATACATCACCTCTATCTGGAAGTGTTTTAATAGCATTAACAATCCTATCATCAAAATCCAGCTCTTCTTGGTATTGATACTTTATATCAACAGGATAGGTTCTACCGGCAACTTCAATTATTGGAGCATCATTAAAGTAGTTAGAAAAACTTACAGGATCGATAGTCGCAGAAGTTATAATAACTTTCAAATCACTTCGCCGTAGCAATTTACCCTTTATTATACCTAAAAGAAAATCTATATTCAGACTACGCTCATGTGCTTCATCAATAATTATTGTATCGTAATTATTTAGCCAAGGATCTGCAGATAACTCACTCAACAAGATACCATCAGTCATTACTTTGACATATGAATTAGGGGAGCTATTATCTTTAAACCTTATTTTATATCCAACAGCGACTCCGAGAGGAGTTTTAAGTTCATCAGCTATTCTAGCTGCAACACTTCTGGCAGCTATTCTTCTAGGTTGAGTATGTGCAATTTGACCAAATATACCTCTGCCAGCTTCTAAACAGATCATTGGTATTTGTGATGTCTTGCCAGAGCCTGTGTCCCCTGCAATTATAACTACCTGATTATTCATAATAGCTGATTTAATTTTCTCAACATTTTGAGCAACAGGTAATATCGTATTGTAATTTATCTTTGGTAACTTATCTTTCCTGGCACAAACAAGAGCATGTGATTTTGCAATTTCTTGCTTTAATTTTTCAAGTTCATCTACCTTTAGATTCCGCTGTAGTCGTCGCTGAAATCTATATCTATCTTTTAATAAACATTCTTGTATTTGACTTTTCAGACTCATCCATAGACCTTTAGCCAAGTATTTTGCAATTTATTTTCTTCTATATTTTTAAGTTTACACCTCTTCAAACCTGAGGATGGCATTACAGATAAATCCTTTTTAATTACTTTACCCTGTCTTGCAATCAAAAGTTCTGCATTACTATCATCGGCAATATTAGCTAGCATGGTGTTAATTGTTTTATTCTTGGCCCTATATCCATTAACTGAAATGATTTCATCATTTGGACATAATCCAGAATCCCTTGCTGGGCTAGAATTAATTATATTTTTAATTATTACCTCAGGGCCTGGTTTTAAAACAACACCTAAATATTCTGCAGCTTTTTTGTTATCTTTAGCGATATTAAACTCTATCCCAAATTTCTCTAATTCATATTTATAATCTAAATCTTGCGTACTACGTATCATTGTATTAAAGAAATTTTTCAAATCAAGACCCGTAACTTGCTCTGCTAATTCTTCAAAAGCAGCCTCAGGTAAACCATCTCTTTCAACGTAGTATTTCTGCCATGCGGATAACATTACATCTTGTAAACTATATTTTCCTTGTGTTTCACTGATTATCTTCAAATCAAGCATTAATGCAACAATAGATCCTTTTAGATAATAACTAGTAATCGCATTTACACTATTTTCATCTGGCTGATAAAACTTAGTCCAAGCATCAAAACTAGACTCAGCTAAAGACTGCTCACATCTGCCATAATTTATTAGTAATCTATTAAAATTATTTTCTAATAGTTCCAGGTACTTTTTCTTCTCAATAATTCCTGCACGCATTAGGTTAAGATCATCGTAATATGATGTAATGCCTTCAAATATCCACAACTGCTCTGTATATACTGGCCCTGATAGGTCTGGTTTCACAAAAACCTCTGGTCGCAACCTTTTCACATTCCAAACATGTAAATATTCATGAGAAAACAGTCCTAGCAATGATATATATTCTTTGTTTTCCTTTTTGGTTGTTCGATATGGTAATTGATTATAACTGCATAGAAGAGAGGAACTATAGGTATGCTCTATCCCCCCATACCCTTGTGGTTCAACCCCTAGAAAGAATATATATCGATCTATTGGCATACTTTTCCAAAACTTTACTTGACCCTCACAAGCTTTAACTACATCATTTCGTAATCTATCTTGATCAAAGGCAATATCAGCATCCATAATTACACAGCTATGTGGCACCTTATTTACTTTAAACTCAATACATTGGAAATCACCCACTGCAAATGGATGCTCAATTAAATCCCAATAATTTTTTGCTGTATATAAACCAAAACCACTATTATCAACTGTCTTTTGTAGCATGGTTGTATAGACTTTATCGTCCTCTTTCCAAGCACAGATACTTAATTGATGCTCTGCTTCTAGCATATTATCTACTTGAATGAAAACTCTACATCCATCAAAAAACAATCTTGCTTCATCCAAGTAACCACTTCTAGGTGAGGTATCAAATAGATAAATTTTATAGGATATTTTCACAGGGTTATTACAAGGCTCAATAGACCATGTAGTCTTATCTTCTTGAGAAAAATTAAGGGGTTGACCATTTGACTCAACGCTTATTCCAGAAATAAACCTTGAAAAATCACGGATCAGATAGCTTCCTGGTACCCAGGTTGGAAACCTAAAAGTAATGCCATTGCCACATGTAGATAGGTCATCGATATAGCAGTCGCACTGTAAATAGTTTGAATTAGCAAGAGTGAAATTAAGGTCAAATAATATCATATTAGAATCTCGTTACTTAGAATGAGACTATAATAGCTTTTTAGTTAAGCACTGACAAACATCAAGTAATTAAAATAACCAATTAATGATATTCTATTTATCTATAGGATGATAAAGCCCAATTAGTTAGACAGTTAGTTTTAGGGCTAATTGAGTATATAAAAAACATTTTCTAACTAAAAAGCATCACTAGTCTACTTTAAAAAAACAAAATATTTATCATCCGTTATGATATCAAACTATAATCTAAATATGTGGATAACAAAATATATTTATTTTGTTAATTGCTGCTCTTTTAACTGTAAGTTAGATTAGTTAGTTATAGATTTTATAAAATATCAGCTTCCATTAACCAACAAGATAGTAAAATCAAAGAAAACTTCATACGATAACATACAGCAAAAATATACTGATATAGTCAGCATGATGGAATATCATACTGACTATATATAATTATCTAGTATTAACAATAACCACTTTTATATAATATAATTTATTATATTAATATCGATTACTTCTCAGACCCCTAAGATCACTAACTGCATCCGGCTCGAGAGTGTCAATTACTCTACGCGCATCTGCAGATATAGGCTGTGCTGTACTCATTATGGAAGCAGTAGCTTGTAATATTCGCATATCTGCAACCGGCAACATAAGTACTGAGTCTCTTTGTGATAGCGCTCTTTCCGCTTCACTTCTTCCACTCATCACACGAGATGATGCAATCCTAATTCTAGCCTGATCTATCTCGCCACCAACTATACCAGCTGCATTAGGATGACCAGCAATTGCATCTAAATCAGCAACTAATCCTGTACGTGCTGCAATTAATGCAAGAGTTGCAGCATTAGTTAATGCATTAGCAATAACTGCTGTATCTAC
>Ga0066610_10000829_pt1 | contig 20469 bp, 20 predicted proteins | sample SaaInlV_DNA_165m_FD_60375 | JGI IMG/M metagenome (GOLD analysis project Ga0066610, IMG submission 60375) | Marine microbial communities from expanding oxygen minimum zones in the Saanich Inlet - SI075_LV_DNA_165m | ecosystem: Environmental > Aquatic > Marine > Unclassified | place: British... | reverse complement strand
AATCCTGCAAATCCGGTCACTTTACAGGATGCTATTTTGATTGAGCCTCAGCTTCAGGAGATGCAGAAAGATGATCCGGGCATAAAGAAGCTTATAGACATTGCCTTAAAACTTGAGGGACTTTATCGGCATGCGTCGACCCATGCGGCAGGTGTTGTTATTGGCGATCGTCCTTTGTCTGATTTTGTAGCTTTGTATCGAGATCCCAAATCGGATATGCCCGTTACCCAGCTTAATATGAAGTATGTGGAACAGTCGGGTTTGGTGAAGTTTGACTTTTTGGGACTAAAAACTCTCACAGTCATAGAAAAAACGTCGGAATTGATCGGCGCACAGGGAGAGCCTTTCGATATTTCAGCCATTTCGCTCGAAGATTCAAAGACCTTTGATCTGCTGCAGAATGTTGAAACTGTGGGTGTGTTCCAGTTGGAAGGCGCCGGGATGCGTGACGTTCTGCGGCAATTGCAGCCGGATCGCTTTGAAGAACTTATTGCGTTGGTCGCTTTGTATCGACCGGGACCCATGGATGATATTCCCCGCTATTTGGCTTGTCGTCATGGAAAAGAGGAAATTCAGTATATGCATCCCAAACTGGAGGATATTCTGAAGGAAACTTTCGGGGTCATGGTTTACCAAGAGCAAGTAATGCAGATTGCACAAGTCCTTGCTGGCTATTCACTGGGGGGTGCGGACCTTTTACGCCGCGCTATGGGCAAAAAGATTAAGTCAGAAATGGATGCTCAACGACAAGTCTTCATTGAGGGCGCAAAAGAACGCGGCGTTGCGTCTAAATTGGCGCAAGATATATTTGACAAGATTGCTAAATTTGCCAGCTATGCTTTCAACAAATCTCATTCGGCGCCTTATGCCTTGCTGGCTTATCAGACAGCTTTTTTGAAGGCAAACTATACCGTTGAATTTTTTGCGGCATCCATGACTGCGGATATGCACAACACGGATAAGCTGACCTTCTTTAAGCAAGAACTGGACCGGATGGAACTTAAGCTCTTGCCCCCCGATGTAAATCATTCATTGGCACAGTTTTCGGTTGAAGAAGATCCCTCTGGAACGAAGGCCGTTCGATATGCCCTTGGAGCCATCAAAAACGTGGGGGCTGGGGCCATGGAGGAGTTGGTTCATGATCGGTCTCAGAACGGTCCCTATAAAGACATACTTGATTTTGCCGGACGCTTATCGACCCGCGTTATCAATAAGCGCAATTTAGAACATCTGGTTGCAGCGGGCGCCTTCGACCAGCTTCACGATAATCGTCGTCAGCTGTACGATAGCATCGACTTTTTAATCAAATACGCTTCGGAACAGGCAGAAAGTCGCGAGTCTGTTCAGGTAAGCCTCTTTGAAGGTGATTTGCAGGCTCTTCCTACGCCGAAACTCCCAGTCTGTGAGCTATGGGATTCCTTAACGCAACTGCGTCACGAATTTGGAGCATTGGGTTTTTACTTATCCGCCCATCCTTTGGACGGCTATGGATCAACGCTCTCTCAATTGGATATCGTGGAGAGTGCTGAACTTTCTGAGTACTTGAGCAATGGAGAGCCTCGTGCCTTCAATTTGGTGGGTGTGGTCGTTGGTATAAAAGAAAAAACGGCAAAGTCTGGCAATCGTTATGCTTTTCTTCAGCTGACGGATACAAGCGGTGTGTACGAGATTACGGTTTTTTCCGAAGTGCTGTCTGAATCACGGGAAATACTCGTACCGGGAATGGCTTTATTCCTAGGGGCGCAAGGACGTATTGAAAGTGACATGCTGCGCCTAACAGTACAGACCCTAGAGTTGCTTGATGACAAAACCAAGAATATGTCCCATGAAGTCACGCTCCATCTTTCAAGCGAAACGGAACTAGAACGCCTTTGTACAATCTTAAAGCCTCTCAAGGACCAGGGAAGAGGGACTTTGCGTCTGTTCGTGTCTCTCCAGGAAGCTCTCACTTCCATTCCATCCCCTTATCAGGATAATCAAGAAACTCTAACCCATGTGGAAATACTTCTGGATGGCAAATATGCTCTCCCGTCCGATTTACAGGAAAAAGTGAGTGGGTAGGGCTATTTGCTGCCCTTCTTGAACTGTGGATGTTTTTCCTGACAGAACCCGTTAGATATTCTAAGGGTCCTGCTTATCGGGAAGAGGTTACTTGGAAGCTGTGGCTTTCAGAGCAATCTCTTGAGCGACAGTTAATGAGAAAGAACTTCCATTACTTCGTCGACCAATTTATCGGTGAGACCAAACGTATGTCGAGCATTTAATTTAGCTGCATTTTTTCCGTTCTCAAGGTATATTCTTTTGAGTTTCAAAAACACTTCGTCTCCTGTTGCTAAACTTTTTTTCTCAACTCTAAAATAATGGTCCAAATTCACTATCATTGACTTCTGTAAATTGCTGTCGTCAGCGACTTCTTCAGACTTTAAAGGCTTGTACTTCTTTCTGTTTCTAAGCGTACTCATGTCATCAGTATTGATGCTCCACGAACTATCTGAAACTACCAATGATAGAACTCCTAGGCTAATTATTGCAATATTCCTAATTTTTCCCTCCACAATTTACGGAGAGAATATTTGTTTTACTCAAATTATTCAACAGATGCGACACAACCGTTAATTACCGCACTGAAGGCTCTATTTGATTGTGTTTCAGTGCATTTTTCTGCACCAGAGAAATTTTTATTATCTTCTGCGATTTTCATCGGAGCACGTACAAGCACGTATCCACGAGTCAAATACGACCTTATATCACTGTTGTCATTCTTTGCTCAAAATGAAATCAATCTTCTCACGCTGTTCCTGTAAGTAGTTTCTGTGCTCTTGTTTCCAATTCTCTAATTTTCTTTCTACAGTGTAGATCTTGTTTGTGAAACACTGATCGAAATGGACTCTGCACACATCTACATGGTTGCACTCGTAGGGTGGTCCTAGACATGTCTTTACACATTTTTGGTAGGTTGCTTTGCACTTATTTGTCTGTTTGTACGCTTCACATAGTGTCTCATTTTCTGAAGAGTTGCGGGCGTGTGCCATTCCATCAAGTCCGATTCCAGAGAATATTAAAACTGTTAAAGCAACAACATTGTACTTAAAATTTTTCATGTTCACGTCTCCCTTCGCCTTATTATTTCCTCCTTCATTTTTGGAAGGAGAAGCTCCACTGTCGTTTGGCTAAATCAGTTTTGCCCTTTTTCTGCCAAATCACTAAACCATTGCAGCTGGGTCAATTATAACATAATGCCGTGAATATTAAATTTTTTCACACAGCAGATTTTGAAATAGTACTCCGTAATAACCACTGACAGCTAATAAAAAAAAATATTCCTTAAATAGTCATAACTTGCAGAGCTGTACCGGATAACTTATTGAAATACCGAATAAAATAGGTACATTTAATTTCTTTACATTGGGAATTATTGTGTTACGATTTTTATAAGACTAAGGATAAGGTAATATAAATTACTAGATAAGGGGGTAGCCATGTTACATCGAAATCTGGCTTTTAATCATCCAACATCGAATCCAGTAGCACCTGCATTTTTTGACAAGGGTGCGTCTGTACGGAAATCAACAGTAAAGAAAAGGATTCGTAGGCCTCTAAAGATCGTAGGTACCGATCATATTGAGGATTTTTATTCTACGGATCATCTTGATTTGGAGTTTCTGGATCAGGAATCTTTCTGGATGGATCCGGATAACTATTGATCGCTGCCTTTACCCATGAGGGGTGTGTTGCACGGTCGGGCATGTGAGTGTAGCGCCGAGTTGGTGTTAGCTTGAGTGGTGCTCGGTGGGTGTTCAAGAGGTGCTTGGGAAAGCTGCCCGGCCGTGAGTGATCTTGTACCTTTAACGAAACAATTGACTATTTGACTTAAGGACAGGCCGCGCCGTACTCGTACTGAGCTGCGAATGTAGAGTTTCCGCAAGTGCTTTTGTGGGCACAATTTGGTTGAGTTCGCTTCCTCAATTTAGTTGGGGCTATAATGTTAGGTTTCAGGCACTTGCTCATAAATGCATTTTGTCCTAGGTGGATCACTTTCTTTTTCTTCTTCTTTACTGCGTTATCGTTAACTATTTTAAGCTTCCTATCTTTCTTAGCAGCCTGTTCTTCGGCTTTCCTTTTTGCTCGCAAAGCCTTATGTTTGTCCCGGAGTGCCTTAAGCTTATCTTTTTTCTTTAGCGCGTTAGCCTTTTTCAGATCTAGCGCCTTAGTCTTTTTCAGCTCTTCTGTCTTTTTTGCGAGAGCTTTTTGTACTGCCTTCTTATCTGCAAGAGCTTTCTTAGCTTTTTTTTCTGCCGCCACCTTAGCCGCCTGATCTTTCTTCAGGTCACTGTCTAGGAGCATCATGGTAGGAGGGGGTTTTCTCTTAGGGGCATCCTTCTTTATTTTGCTGCCAGATACCGCCTTGGGCTTGCTAACCGCAAAATCGGTTGTAGCAAGCGAAAAAATGACCGAAATAGCAACGATGAAAAAAGTTAGCTTACGCACTTAAATTTCCTCCTCATACTTCAATGTAAAGCTATCATAAAATATGTTTTTTGTAAAATTATAAAGTAAATTTTTAAGGACACACACTCTTTCCATTGCCGAGATCCCATGGTAGTATCCCGATGATTTTTAGAATAATGCTATAGGGAAACAAGGCATTGAGTGGAATACTTGAAGAGTACCTTCCCATTTTTGTGTTTTTAGGTGTTGCTCTAGTCGTCTCGTGTGTTCCCCTTTTTCTGGCCTATTTGAGAGGGCCTCATCGTCCCTATACCGAGAAGCAATCCCCCTATGAGTGTGGATTTGCCCCCTTTTCTGATTGTCGCACAAAATTCGATGTTCGTTACTATCTGGTCGCGATCCTTTTTATAATTTTTGATTTGGAGGTTGTCTTTTTATTCCCCTGGGCCATTTCCCTTGGGGCTATCGGGATGTTTGGTTTTATATCAATGGTAATTTTCCTTGGTGTGTTGACCATCGGTTTTATATACGAGTGGAAAAAAGGGGCCTTAGAATGGGATTAGGCGGAAGAGGAAACAGGACTCCTATTTTGCGTCCAGGAGATATGACATCTGACGAATTGATGACAGCCTTTTCCGACGAGGTAAGTCAAAGAGGTTTCTTCGTCACTCAACTGGATAAGCTTGCGGGGTGGGCTCAGAGCGGTTCTTTGTGGCCCATGACATTTGGATTGGCTTGTTGTGCAATTGAAATGATGCATGCGGCGGCCAGTCGCTATGACTTAGACCGCTTAGGGGTCGTGTTTCGTCCTAGTCCGCGGCAAGCAGATGTGATGATTGTGGCCGGCACCTTGTGCAATAAAATGGCGCCTGCTTTGCGTAAAGTTTACGACCAAATGGCCGAGCCTCGTTGGGTCATTTCCATGGGATCCTGTGCTAATGGTGGAGGCTATTATCATTATTCCTATTCGGTTGTTCGAGGTTGTGATCGCATAGTTCCTGTGGATGTTTATGTGCCAGGGTGTCCTCCAACTGCAGAAGCTCTTTTATACGGCGTTATGCAGCTGCAAAGGAAAATCAAACGCTCACGAGGGGGGATCAAGAGAAAGCTGTTCATAACCAAAGCCAATGATCCGGAGTCGAAAGCTACATGACTAAAAATCTGGAGGATTTAGGTAACTATATTTCTGATTTTTTGGGAGCTGACTTGGTAGAATGGTCCGTTTCCAATGCTGAACTGACCCTAAAGGTAAGGCGTGCCCAGATCGTCAAAGTGCTCCATTTTCTCCGAGATACGCCGCAGGGCTTCTTTAAACAACTTGTGGATATATGTGGGGTAGATTATCCCGATAGGCATCCTCGTTTTCAGGTGGTTTATAATCTTCTGAGTGTAAAGAATAATTTAAGGATCAGAGTCGTTTTAGAAACGTCTGAAGCAGATCCAGTTCCCAGTGTAGCGAGTGTTTTTAGCTCGGCTAATTGGTGGGAACGGGAAGCATGGGACATGTACGGCATTCAATTTTCGGATCATCCGGATTTGAGGCGTTTATTGACAGATTATGGATTTGAAGGGCACCCTTTGCGTAAGGATTTTCCTCTCACCGGGTATGTTGAAGTGCGCTATGACGAAGAACAAAAGAGAGTTGTTTACAGTCCTGTAGAACTCCCCCAAGAATATCGTACTTTTGATTTTTCCAGCCCTTGGGAAGGGATCATGGAGAAGATGAAGGATTCTGATGAGATGCTCGAGGAGCAAGATGAAATAGCGGAAGACGTTGTGGAGGGGGTTGCCTGATGGCTTCTAGCACAGCTGAAAAGCGTATTCACAACTATACCATGAACTTTGGCCCCCAACATCCGGCCGCTCATGGCGTTCTGAGGCTTGTTCTAGAATTGGACGGTGAAGTCGTAGAGCGGGCAGATCCTCATATTGGTTTTCTGCATCGCGGAACAGAAAAGCTTATTGAGCATAAAACATACTTACAGGCCATACCCTATTTTGACCGATTGGACTATGTGTCTCCCATGTGTCAGGAACATGGCTTCGCCTTGGCCATTGAAAAGCTAATGGGAATCCAAGTGCCCGAACGGGCCCAATATATCCGTGTCTTATTCTCAGAGATTACGCGTCTTCTGAATCACCTTATGAATCTGACGACCTTTGCCTTGGATGTGGGGGCTATGACGCCTCTATTGTGGGGGTTTGAGGATCGGGAGCGTTTGATGGAGTTTTACGAACGCGTTTCAGGGGCGCGACTGCATGCAGCGTATTTTCGTCCAGGGGGCGTCCGATATGATTTGCCAGTTGGACTTTTGCAAGACATAGAAGATTTTATTGCCTATTTCCCCTCTCGAATTGATGATTTAGAAACTCTTTTGACAGAAAATCGTATTTTCAAACAGCGCACTGTGGATATTGGAAAAGTAACACGAGACCAGGCATTGGACTGGGGATTTACAGGTCCTATGCTGCGAGCTTCGGGGGTTTCCTGGGATTTGCGTAAGGCGCAACCTTATGAAGTCTATGATCGTATGGAGTTTGATATTCCCGTGGGAAAGCATGGGGATTGCTATGATCGCTATCTCGTTCGTGTCGAAGAGATGCGCCAGAGTTTGCTCATTATGGCCCAATGTATTGAACAGATTCCGGAGGGCCCTGTTATGGTGGACGATTGGAAAATTGCGCCTCCGCCACGTGCTGAAATGAAAAAGAATATGGAAGCCCTTATTCATCACTTCAAGTTGTATTCAGAAGGATACCGTGTGCCAAAGGGAGAGACTTATACGGCTGTTGAAGCGCCTAAAGGAGAGTTTGGCGTATATCTGGTTTCTGATGGTTCCAATAAGCCCTACCGCTGTAAAATTCGGGCGCCTAGTTTTGCTTTTCTTCAGGCAACAGAGTTTATGTCCAAGGGACATATGTTGGCCGATGTTGTTTCCATCATTGGGTCTATGGATATAGTGTTTGGGGAGATAGATCGATGACAGTATCTCCAGTCTTGAAAGAAGAGAAGCGGGATGATGCCTTTAATTTTACGCCTGCGAATCTAAAAAAGGCCAAAGCGCACATAGCTAAGTACCCTAAAGGCCGTCAAGCCAGTGCCGTCTTGCCTCTTTTGGATTTGGCTCAGCGCCAAAATGGGGGATGGCTGCCTCGTAACGCTATGGAAGCCGTTGCCAATATGCTGGAAATGCCGGTAATCAGGGTCTTTGAGGTGGCAACCTTTTATACCATGTTTAATCTAAAGCCCATTGGAGTGCACCATGTTCAAGTGTGCACCACGACGCCCTGTTGGCTCCGGAAAAGTTCGGACATTCTCCAGGCCTGTAAAAAACACCTCAAGGTAAAGGTTGGTGAGACCACCACCGATGGTAAATTCACCCTAAGTGAAGTGGAGTGTTTGGGGGCTTGTGTGAATGCTCCTATGGTTCAAATTAACGATGACTTTTTTGAAGATTTGACGGCCGAATCTATGACAGAGATTTTGAAGAAAATCTCTAAGGGAGAAAAAGTGACCGCTGGGCCCCAAATTGATCGCCATCTATCCGCGCCTGAAGGGGGAGCAACAACGCTTTCTGTTTTTCTGAAAGATGAAGATAAAAAGGAGGGTGTCTAGTGTCTCTTCTTGATGAAGATCGCATTTTTACAAATTTGTATGGCCATGATCATTGGGAGCTTAAGTCAGCCCTTAAAAGAGGCGATTGGAATAAAACATCGGTCCTTGTGAAAAAGGGGCGCGATTGGATCACTGATGAAGTTAAAAAGTCAGGACTTCGAGGCCGTGGAGGCGCCGGCTTTCCCACGGGTCTTAAGTGGTCTTTTATGCCGAAGGAAGGAAAATTACCAACCTATTTGATTGTGAATGCTGATGAGAGCGAGCCCGGGACTTGCAAGGATCGGGACATCATTCGTAATGAACCACACAAATTGATAGAAGGCGCGCTGTTGGCAGCTGTGGGGATGGGCGTTCATACTGGATATATTTATATCCGTGGAGAGTTTTATCGTGAGGCAGAAATTCTTCAGCAGGCTATAGATGAAGCCTATGAGGCTGGACTTTTGGGGCAAAACGCCGCGAAATCCGGCTACGACTTTGACTTGTATCTCCATCGGGGGGCTGGGGCGTATATTTGTGGAGAGGAAACGGCTCTTCTGGAAAGTCTGGAAGGCAAAAAAGGGATGCCTCGACTCAAGCCTCCTTTCCCCGCAGGAGCAGGGCTGTACGGATGTCCTACAACCGTTAATAATGTGGAAACCATCGCTGTTGTTCCCAGCATTTTAAGACGGGGAGGGGACTGGTTTGCGTCCCTTGGTGTCCATAACAACACGGGCACAAAAATCTTTTGTATTTCCGGGCACGTTAACAACCCGTGCAATGTGGAAGAAGAAATGGGCATTCCTTTGCGACAGCTGATTGAACGTCATGCTGGCGGTGTCACTGGCGGATGGGATAATCTTTTGGCCGTTATTCCAGGCGGGTCATCTGTCCCCCTGATTCCCAAGTCGGTGTGTGATACGGTATCCATGGACTTTGATAGTCTTAAGTCTGAGAAAACGGGTTTGGGGACGGCCGCTGTTATCGTTATGGATCGTTCCACAGATATTGTTAAAGCCATTGCGAGAATTTCGAAATTCTATATGCATGAGAGTTGTGGGCAGTGTTCGCCGTGTCGTGAAGGAACGGGCTGGATGTGGCGCATGATGGAAGATTTCGTCCATGGGGATGCTGAGATCAGCGATATCGACAAAATTGAAGAAGTAAGTCGTCTAATTGAAGGACATACCATTTGCGCTTTTGGGGATGCAGCAGCCTGGCCAATCCAGGGGCTCATACGGCATTTTAGGCCTGAGCTGGAAAAGCGTCTCCAAAAAAATGTGGAAGTGGCATAAGAGCATGAGTGAAGCGGAAGTGAAGACAATTAAGCTAACTGTTAACGATCAGGAAGTTGAGATAGAGAAGGGCTCAACGGTTTTGCAAGCCTGTGAAAAAGCCGCAGTGGAAGTGCCTGTGTTTTGCTACCATCCCCGCTTGCCAATTGCAGGAAATTGCCGCATGTGTTTGGTGGAGCTAGAAAACTGTCCCAAGCCCGTTGCTTCTTGTGCCCATCCCGCTGGAGATGGCATGGTGATTCGAACGGACTCTCCTATGGTAACAAAGGCGCGCAAAGGTGTTTTGGAGTTTCTCCTGATCAATCACCCTCTCGATTGTCCCATTTGTGATCAAGGGGGGGAGTGCGATTTACAAGACATTACCATGGCCTATGGGCCAGATCGGGGTCGTTTTTGTAAAAACAAACGGGCGGTTGAAGAAGAAGAGCTAGGTCCTCTCATCAATACGTTTATGACCCGTTGTATTCATTGTACGCGCTGTGTTCGATTTGGAGATGAAATTGCAGGTGTTCCTGAGATGGGCGCCACTTTCCGCGGCGAAGACATGAAAATTGGAACCTATATTCAACAAGCAATTACCAACGAGCTTTCTGGAAATATGATTGATATATGTCCTGTTGGTGCTCTCACATCCAAGCCATATACTTATACCGGGCGTTCCTGGGAATTGAAGAAAACAGATAGCATTGATGTCCACGATGCTGTTGGAAGCAATATTCGTGTTGATACGCGTGGTCGCGAAGTCATGAGGATATTGCCGCGACTTAATGAAGGCATTAATGAAGAGTGGATTTCTGATAAAACGCGTTTTTCCTATGATGGGCTGAAGTCTCAGCGCTTAGATCGTCCTTACGTTCGCGTAAATGGCAAGTTGACGGAAACGAGTTGGGAAGAGGCTTTTCTTGCCATTAGACAGCGTATTCGTAAATCGGCACCAGAAGAGATGGCTGCCATTGTTGGTGATCAAGCTGACTGTGAGTCCATTATGGCTCTAAAGGATATGATGAGTGCCCTTGGGACTCCTCACATTGATTGCCGTCAGGATGGTTCCAAAATAAAGTCGTCTGAGCGGTCTCACTACCTCTTTAACACCAGCATAGAGGGCATTGAGAAAGCAGACTTGTGTTTGCTTATAGGAACGAACCCCAAATGGGAAGGCACGATGATTAATGCTCGATTGCGCAAAAGATCATTGGCAGGAAATTTCCCAATAGCGCTTGTGGGTGATCCGGTTAGTTTAACCTATGAATACCAGCATCTCGGGGATACTCCAGAGATTCTGGAGGAAATTTTGTCAGGAAAACATCCTTTTTCTAAAAAGCTATCTAAAGCCAAGAGGCCCATGCTTATTTTGGGACAAGGGGCCTTGTGTCGCTCAGATGGGGATGCCGTTTTTTCAGCGGCCGTGAAGATTGCTGAAGATTATGGTTTCATCCAAGAAAATTGGAATGGTTTTAATGTCCTTCACACGGCGGCTAGCAGAGTGGGGGCCCTGGATTTAGGCTTTGTTCCCTCGAGAGGAGGCTTGGACGCCAAGGGCATTCTTTCCGGGATAGAGAAAGGAGATATCAAATTCCTTTATCTTTTAGGGGCGGATGAAATGCCGTTGGAGAGTTTGCCAAAAAAAAGACGCTTTATCGTCTATCAGGGACATCATGGAGATAAGGGAGCCATGGTTGCCGACGTAATCCTACCTGGCTCAGCTTATACGGAAAAAGACGCCACCTTTGTAAATACAGAAGGGCGCGTGCAGAGAACCTATCGGGCTATTTTCCCTCCTGGAGAGGCCAAGGAAGATTGGCGGATTCTACGCGCTTTGGCAGAAGTCTTAGAGCACAAGCCGTCTTACAATTCATTGGAACAACTTCGACAACGTATGATTGAAGAGAATCCCGTTTTTGACAGGAATGCTGAATTTCAATCTGAGGAATGGAAAAGCATTGCCAGTAAAGTGGGCAAACTCATAAAATCACCTTTTGACCCGTATATTAAAAACTATTACATGACGGATCCCATAACGAGATCTTCTCAAACAATGGCCAAGTGTACGGAAAGCTTTATCTTGAAGAAACAGGAGGCGGCTTAGATGGGTCAGTGGTTGCAATCTCTTTCCTATTCAGAAGTCATGATTTTTATTCAGCTATCGGCTGTCTTGCTGGGGAAGATTTTTTTGATCATATTGCCTCTTCTCTTTTTTGTTGCCTATCTTACCTATGCAGAACGAAAAGTTATTGCGGCTATGCAACTGCGGAGAGGGCCTAATGTGGTGGGGGTTATGGGGCTGTTGCAGCCCATAGCGGATGGGGTGAAATTGATTCACAAGGAAATCATTTTACCCAGTGATGCTAACACGATCGTTTTTCTCATCGCTCCACTCGTTACTTTTGGATTAAGTATGCTTGCTTGGGCCGTGATTCCTTTTGATGCCGGGATTGTTCTCTCCAATATAAATGTGGGGATTCTCTATCTCTTTGCTCTTTCCTCACTGGGAGTTTACGGCGTTATCATGGCGGGATGGGCCAGTAACTCAAGATATGCCTTTCTAGGAGCCTTAAGATCCGCAGCACAAATGGTGTCTTATGAAATCTCCATGGGATTTATCTTTATTACTGTTTTGCTCTGTGTTGGATCCTTAAATTTGACGGATATAGTCCTTGCTCAGAAAGGGCAATGGTTTGTCGTGCCGCTGTTTCCCATGTTCATCATTTTTATTATTTCCATTTTGGCAGAAACAAATCGGGCGCCCTTTGACTTGCCTGAAGCAGAAGCAGAACTAGTTGCCGGCTTTAACGTTGAGTACTCCTCAATGCCTTTCGCCCTCTTTTTCCTGGGGGAATATGCCAACATGATTTTGATGAGTGCCATGGCGAGCCTGCTTTTCCTTGGAGGGTGGTTGCCGCCAGTGGATCATTATTTCTTCACTTGGATCCCAGGGCCCATCTGGTTTGCCCTTAAAATTTCCTTTGTTTTATTCATCTTTATTTGGGTGCGTGCCACTTTTCCCCGGTTTCGATATGATCAACTCATGCGATTGGGCTGGAAAGTCTTTCTACCCATTACTTTGTTCTGGGTGATTTTGACGGCAGGGATTTTGCTTTATCTAGATAAATTGCCAACAAGTGGGGGCTTGTCATGACTCCTTTTATACGATGGTTCAAGAGTCTGTTTTTGATTGAGTTAATTCGCGGCTTAATTCTAACATTTAAGTATATGTTTAAGGCAAAGGTTACCCTTGATTATCCCTTTGAAAAGGGGCCTTTGAGTCCTCGATTCCGAGGAGAACATGTATTGCGTCGTTATCCAAATGGGGAAGAGAGATGTATTGCTTGCAAACTATGCGAAGCAATCTGTCCGGCACAGGCCATTACGATCGAGGCAGAGCCCCGCGAGTCTGACCAAAGTCGTCGGACGACTCGTTTTGATATAGACATGACAAAATGCATCTATTGTGGACTTTGCCAAGAGGCGTGTCCTGTCGATGCCATCGTAGAGGGACCTAACTATGAGTTTGCCGTAGAAAATCGGGAAGAATTGTATTACAACAAGGAAAAATTACTCGAAAACGGTGACATATGGGAATTAGCTGTCAGAGAAAATCTTGAGGCGGATGCAAAATATAAATGATCGCAACAATCGCATTTTATCTTTTTTCGTTTTTCTTAGTTTTGTCAGGAACCATGGTCATTTCTGCGCGTAATACGGTGCATTCTGTTCTGTTCTTGATTTTATCCTTCTTCAATGCTGCGGGGCTCTTTATCCTTCTAGGGGCTGAATTTTTAGCCATGGTTCTTGTGGTCGTTTACGTGGGAGCCGTTGCCGTTTTATTCCTTTTTGTGGTGATGATGCTAAACATAGAATTCCAAAACCTTAAAAAGGGATTTGTGAGGCATAAAATACTTATGTTTGCAGTCGGTTCCGTTCTTTTAGCAGAGATCCTTTTTGTAGCGTATCATTGGCAGTCTCTGCCGGGTCTGGGCCATCAATATACATCTGTGCCCTACATTGGACAGAAAATTTCAAACACTCATGCCATTGGCATGGTGCTGTATACGGACTACATATTCTTGTTTCAGTTAGCAGGGGTTGTCCTTCTTATTGCCATGATTGGCGCTATTGTTCTTACCTTAACTAAACGGGACGGGGTTCGTCGACAAATAGTGGGTGACCAAGTTGCAAGAACAAAAGAGAGTTCCCTGGAGATTAAAAAAGTTGAAGTAGGAAAGGGCGTCTAATGGAAGTTTCCTTAGGGCATTATCTATTCGTTTCTGCGCTGCTATTTTATCTAGGCATCTTGGGTATTTTTTTGAACCGTCGCAATCTTATTATCCTGCTGATGTGTGTAGAGCTCATCCTTTTGGCCGTTAATATTAATTTAGTGGCCTTTTCGTTTTTCTTGGAAGATTTGGTCGGACAACTTTTCGCCCTGTTTGTTTTGGCCGTTGCGGCGGCAGAAGCAGCCGTGGGCTTGGCCATACTAGTGGCTTATTTCAGAGTCCGAGGTGATATCAACGTCCAAGATGTGGATCTGCTAAAGGGTTAATGAACATGTATTTTCTAGCAGTTTTTCTTCCTCTGTTTGGCGCCATAGCAGTAGGTTTCTTTGGCACCCTTATGGGGAAAAGACCTAGCCAAATTATGACAACCGCTTGTGTCGGATTATCGGCCATATTCTCGTGTTTTATATTCAATTCTGTGGCGTTGCAGGGAAAGCATTTGATTATTCCATTGTTCACGTGGATTCATACAGAAGCTATCCAAATTTCCTGTGCGTTGCAGTTCGATACTTTGTCCACGACCATGCTGGCTGTGGTGACCATTGTATCAACACTTGTTCACGTATATTCCATTGGATATATGGATAAAGATAATAGTGTCCCACGCTTTATGGCTTATCTAAATCTTTTTACCTTCTTTATGCTTATTCTTGTGATGTCAGAAAATCTAATTCAGCTTTTTGTGGGTTGGGAAGGGGTAGGACTTTGCTCCTATTTCCTGATTGGTTTTTGGTACGGCAAGCCAGAAGCAAATGATGCGGCCTTAAAGGCATTTATCGTGAATCGAGTGGGCGATTTTGGATTTGTTCTGGGGCTAGCTGCTGTTTACTTGGTGTTTGGAACTTTTACATTTTCCGAGATCTTTTTTATGCTTCCAGGGGAAGTATCCCATCATATGAACTTTATGGGCATTGAAGGCCACTCTATAACGATCATGTGTCTTCTTTTGTTTTTTGGCTGTATGGGAAAGTCGGCGCAAATTGGCCTCCATACGTGGCTTCCAGATGCAATGGAAGGCCCTACGCCCGTGTCAGCCCTTATCCATGCGGCGACAATGGTGACGGCGGGTGTCTTTCTGGTCGTTAGAATGGCACCACTCTTTGAGCAATCTCCCTTGGCCTTAATGGTGATTACCGTTGTTGGGGCAACTACGGCGATTTTTGCTGGAACCGTTGCCATCACGCAGAATGACATAAAACGCGTTATTGCCTACTCAACATGCAGCCAGCTTGGGTATATGTTTTTTGCCATAGGGCTTTCGGCCTATTCGGCGGCTATTTTTCATCTGGTAACTCATGCATTCTTTAAGGCACTTCTGTTTCTAGGGGCAGGATCGGTCATCCATGCATTGTCTCATGAACAGGATATGCGTAAGATGGGTGGCATTGCTTCCTTTATCCCTTTGACGACAACGGTCATGTGGATAGGAAGTTTAGCCTTGGCCGGGATCCCATTTTTTGCCGGATACTATTCTAAAGAGACCATATTGGAAGTTGCTTTGGGAACGGATACTTTTTCGGGAAGTTATGCCTATCTATTGGGGATGGGGGGCGTCTTTCTGACAGCGCTGTATTCTTGGCGCCTTTTGTTTTTGACCTTCAATGGGAAGCCCCGTGCAGATGAGAAAGTCATGGCGCACATCCATGAGGCTCCTCTCCTATTGACGATCCCCCTTGTTATACTCGCACTTGGATCTATTTTCTCGGGATACCTAGGGTACGCCTTTTTTATTGAAGATACGGGTGGATGGGCAGGTTCTTTTGTTCCTGGAATGCCTAAGGCACTAGAGATAGCCCATACAGAACCTTTTTGGGTCACAAATTTGCCCCTGGTATTAGCATTGCTGGGGATTGGTCTCGCGTGGTTTATGTATATTCTCTTCCCAAAATTACCGCCACAAGTGGCCAAAAATATGAAGGGAACCTACTGGTTCCTGTATCATAAATGGTATTTTGATGAGCTGTATCAGCTGATTTTCGTCAGGCCGACTCGTTTTCTTGGGAGTTTCCTATATAAGTGGGGGGATTTGTTGTTGATCGATCGCTGGGGCCCAGATGGTGTTGCAAAGGTTGTTCAAAAGGCCGCCGGTGGCGTAGGTCGGATTCAAACAGGGTACTTGTACCATTATGCTTTTGCCATGATTTTGGGCATTGGGTTGTTTATCCTGTATCTTGTGAGGGGCTCATGATTAAAATACCGCTGCTTTCTTTGGTTATATTCTTGCCTTGCCTAGGAGCACTCTTTATTTCAGTGTGTCGCGGTCAAGAGGAAGCTGTTGCTCGTAATGCTAAGAATGTAGCGATCTTTATCTCTCTGGTTACCTTTTTGTTATCCCTAGGATTGTGGATTTTATTTGACCCAAATACGACGGGTTATCAGTTTGAAGAAAATCATGCTTGGATGCCTGGTCTAGATATTCGATATCATGTTGGACTTGACGGGATTTCTATCTTTTTCGTTTTGCTCTCGACCCTATTGAGTACGGTTGCTGTGATAGCCAGTTGGGAGACCATTAAAGAGCGTGTCAAAGAGTATATGATTGCCTTTCTGGTTCTTGAGACGTTCATGGTCGGCATGTTCTCTGCCCTAGATACCGTTCTTTTCTACATTTTCTTCGAGGGAGTCTTGATCCCAATGTTCTTGATCATAGGCATTTGGGGAGGCCCAGGGAGGGTTTATGCTGCTTTCAAGTTCTTTTTATACACTCTTACGGGCTCGGTTTTGATGCTTATAGGGCTTGTGGTCATTTACTTTGAAACAGGCACGACGAGCATTCCTTACCTAAGTACTTATATGTTTTCTCCTGACCTTCAAAAATGGCTTTGGTTAGCTTTCTTTGCTTCATTTGCCGTAAAGATTCCCATGTGGCCCGTTCATACGTGGCTTCCCAATGCTCATGTAGAAGCGCCTACAGCAGGGTCTGTGATTCTGGCAGGGATTTTGTTGAAGATGGGGGCTTACGGCTTTTTAAGATTTTCATTACCAATGTTTCCGGAAGCGAGTCTGTATTTTGCCCCTCTTGTTTATGCCTTAAGTATTGTTGCCATCATATATACGTCTTTGGTGGCCTTGGCGCAGCAAGACATGAAAAAGCTTATTGCCTATTCGTCTGTTGCTCACATGGGCTTTGTCACAATCGGTATTTTTACCTTTACGTCAAGTGGGATTGAAGGGGCTTTGATCCAAATGTTAAGCCATGGCTTTGTTTCGGCGGCTTTGTTCCTGTGTGTAGGCGTGGTGTACGATCGAAGACACTCAAGGCTTATTTCTGACTATGGGGGGCTTGTGTATCGCATGCCGGTCTATGCAGTTGTCTTTATGCTTTTTATCCTGGCTTCGGTAGGGCTGCCAGGAACAAGTGGATTCGTGGGAGAATTCCTAGTGATCATCAGTGCCTTTGGTGTAAATACTTGGCTCGCAACCTTAGCCGCTACAGGTGTCGTCTTGAGTGTTGTCTACGCCCTATGGTTGTATCGTAGGGTGATGTACGGAAAACTTGTCCACCAGTCCTTGGAAAAGATACATGACCTTTTTCCACGGGAAATGTTTATATTTGCGCCACTTTGCATCCTTGTTGTTTGGATGGGAGTGTATCCGAGCTCTTTTCTACAAACCCTTTCTCCAAGCGTAAATAAGCTGGTTCAGCATGTGATATTTGCCAACAGTTTTAGTCAGGATCAAACAGTGATAAGTGTGTTCTATGATAACTCTAAGTGATTTAAAATTCTTACTTCCTGAATGTCTTATGTTTCTGTCTGCAATGGCCCTTTTAATGTGGGGTGTTTTTTCCAAAAATACCGAGAGAATCATACCTCTTTTAATGCGGATCACTCTTTTAATTTTGGCGTTGGCCTTACTCATTGTTGCTTTTGATAGAACCTCTGTAACCCTCTTAAATGGGCTATTTACCATCGATAACTTTACAACGTATATGAAGGGGCTCGTTTTGTTGGGGGGACTGGCGACTTGTTCCATGACTCTTGGAATTTGTAAGAAGGAAAGCTATTTCAAGCCCGAATTTCCCGTTCTCATCCTGTTTGCCATTTTGGGAATGTTTCTTATGATTTCGTGTAACGATCTTATTTCCCTCTACCTTGGCGTGGAAATCCAAAGTCTCTCCCTTTATATTTTAGCTGGCTTTAAGCGTAACTCGCCCAAGAGCACGGAAGCGGCCTTAAAGTACTTTATTTTGGGTGCCCTAGCTTCAGGCATTTTGCTCTATGGCTTGTCTCTTGTATATGGTTTGTCTGGAGGGACTAATTTTAAAGATATTGCCATTGCTCTATCTCCTAATTGGATTGCTAACCCTTCTCAATATTGGGGGTTGGTTGCAGGATTTGTTCTCGTGATCGGTGGAATAGTCTTCAAAATTTCAGCGGTTCCTTTCCACATGTGGGCGCCAGACGTTTATGAAGGGGTCCCCATGCCTATTACGGCCTTTTTCGCGGTGGTGCCCAAAATTGCAGCCTTTGCCCTTTTGGTCAGGCTTTTAATAGGCCCTTTTGCTCCCCTTGTCGTTTCTTGGCAAGCCATTATCCTCGCTCTTTCAGTTTTGTCCATGGTTTGGGGGGCCTTTGCGGCTATTGCCCAGTCCAACATGAAAAGATTAATGGCTTATAGTTCCATTTCTCATATGGGATTTTCTCTGTTGGGGTTGGCCTCTGGAAGATTCGAAGGCTTCCAGAGCGTTCTAATCTATTTGAGCCTCTATGTTTTTATGACGGCAGGGATATTTGCTTGCCTTCTTTGTCTGCGATATCCTCTGGGCGAAGAGAAGCAAAATTTTGTGGACGTGATTGAGGATTTAAAAGGGTTGTCAAAAACGAGTCCCAAAATTGCCTTTTGTTTAGCTGCTTTCTTATTCTCAATGGCAGGGGTACCTCCTTTAGCCGGATTTTTTGCTAAGTTCTACGTCTTTATAGCAGCCATCGAAGCCGGATTTGTTATTTGGGCGATCGTGGGTGTTCTGGCCAGCGTCGTTGGGGCGTTTTATTATATTCGCATCGTAAAGTATATGTATTTTGATGAACCGGAGAGTGTTATTGAAGTTTCTACCCCATACAGCTTAGCGATCCCAATGACCGTTAGTGCGGTGGTGATAATGTCTTTCATCCTCTATCCAAATCTTTTAGTCCAGAGTACCAGCCTTGCTCTTGCTGCGATTACGAATCTGTGATGGAGAGATTGCCGCCACACTTCGTTTTAAAATCATATGGAACCGTTGAGAGCACCAACGATATAGCGAAAGGACTTATAGAGGATCCAGTCCTTGCGAATGACCGAGAATCTATTTATGTCGTGTGTGCAAAATCTCAGACGAAGGGGCGTGGTCGTTTGGGCCGAGAGTGGGTGTCGCCAGAGGGAAATTTATATGCTTCGTTTCTTTTGAGACAGCCGACTCTTGTTATTGCACAAATGCCCCAGCTTTCATTTGTTGCGGCAATCGCGGTTGGCAAAGCAATTGAGACCTTCTCATCTGAGAATATTAACCTTCAGTACAAATGGCCCAATGATGTGATCGTAAATGGCAAGAAAGTGGGGGGAATTCTGGTTGAATCAGATTTTCAAGAAACTTCCAGATCCACCACTTGCATCGTAGGAATCGGAGTAAATCTCATAGAAGCCCCTCAAAAGGCTCTATTTCCAGCTGGCTGTCTTAAAGAGGAAATTCAAAAATTGGTGACAGTAGACGATTTTTTGCCCGTTCTCTGTAAACAATTCTGGCATTTTTACACTCTTTGGTTAGAGCAAGGGTTTCTTCCTATTAGGGATGAGTGGCTAAAGAGGGCCTATGCTCTTGGATCTGAAATTTCCTTAAGGGCGCCCCATGAAGAAAACGGGACACTTGTGGGCCTAAACGAAGTCGGTGCCCTCATTTTAAAAACAGAAGCCGGTCCCGAGAAGCTGATTCATACAGGAGAGATTACGAACACTTGACGTGCGGCCGACTATTCAGGTTTTACAGCAATGGCGCCGACAGATTCACGGCCATCAAGTTGTGCATCAGAAGGGAGGGATTTCTTGGAGAACATGCTGATTTTTTCCACCTTGAACCCGGCGTTTCGCAGCTCTCTGCCGAGAGTCTTGTCGTCGAGTAAATGAATAAATTCCTGCAGGTGATCCATGCGCCCAGTGGCGTATTTGGACAAATTGGTAATTTCCCCTGGCCATGACATGTTTTGCAGTACTCGCTTCTTATAGGTGGGAATAAAGGGTGCAAATAGTTTTTTGTAAGGAGATTCGGCAATAATAAAAAGCTTTCCTCCCGGCTTTAGCCACTGAAATATCTTAGCGAGTCCCTCAACAAGTTCATCTCCTGTCAGAAAATGTAAAATCCTCGAGGCAAGAACGGATTGAAAGGTGTTTTCATCGAAATCAACCGCTGTAGGAAATTTACCAGGAACGAGCTCGAGGTTTTTTTTGTATGAGTCAGGACACTCTTTCTTAACAATATCTAGGTGCTGGGGGCAAATATCATTTGCATGGACTTTGACACCGCATGCGAGTGCTTTAAAGGTTGTATACCCGAAGGCAACGCCAATATCTAGGGTAGGGCCTCCATTAGAGACAATGTACTTGTAATAGGCATCTGTATACGCATTATTTTTTGCATACATATACCCCATACTATTTAAAGTCGGACGTAAAAAAATTTCTGGATTAAGGGGAAGTGGAATAGCCATAAATCTATCAATCGTGCTTTACTTTACGCAGCTAACTTATGTTTAACTTCATGTTGCAATTTAACGTCTTGGAATAGCTTGACGTCGAATACAGCTAGAAATCCTAAAATGCTTGAAAAGATCAGATAAAATGCGGGTCCCATGATAAAACCATGGTTGACTAATGAAGCGAC
>Ga0066610_10000811_pt1 | contig 20731 bp, 23 predicted proteins | sample SaaInlV_DNA_165m_FD_60375 | JGI IMG/M metagenome (GOLD analysis project Ga0066610, IMG submission 60375) | Marine microbial communities from expanding oxygen minimum zones in the Saanich Inlet - SI075_LV_DNA_165m | ecosystem: Environmental > Aquatic > Marine > Unclassified | place: British... | reverse complement strand
TATATTTTATTATTATATTTTATTATTATACCTACCCTTTCATTTTATTATATTTAATTATTATATTTAATTGTTATATTTTATTATTATATTTAATTATTATATTTAATTATTATATTTAATTATTATATTTAATTATTATATTTAATTATTATATTTTATTATTTATGGTATATATTTATATAAATTTTCAAATATTATTTATATAATTTTATTTAAATTCGTGTAGTTTTATTTATTTTTCTATTAGATATATATTATGAGTGGAGCATTATTACAATTATCAAGTATTGGATTACAAGATGTATTTTTAAATAGTAATCCTGAAATTTCATTATTTAAAAAAGAATATAAACGTTATACAAATTTTGCAACTTTAACACAAATTATTAATTTTGATGGGAATAATATTAATTTTGGTGAAACACGAACTGCGACAATTGATAATAATGGAGATTTAATTTACAAAATTGTACTTGTTTTAAAACTAAAAGAAAATACAGAAAAAGAATGGGGTTATGTTAATAAATTAGGTCATGCTATAATTAATAATATAAAAGTAACAATTGGAGGTACAGAAATAGATAATCATTTTGGAGACTGGATTGATATTTATAATGAATTATATAAAAATGCAAGTCATGATAATAATTATAATAAGATGATTGGAAATATTCCAGAAATGAAAAGAATTGATCATAATCATGATGAATATACTTTATATATTCCATTATATTTTTGGTGTTCAAAAGCTTCTTTTTTAACATTTCCAACTTGTGCTTTAAAAAATCAAGATTTTCAATTAAGTGTAACACTTAATAGTGCAATTGATTGTATAAATTATAAACAAAATAATATTCCAACAAATATTCCAGAAATAGTTAGTTCATATTTTTTAGTTGATTATATATATCTTGATTTAATGGAAAGAGAATTATTTAAAAAAGATGTTCATTATTATTTAATTGAAAATTTACAAGAAATGACAGATACTATTGAATCACAAACTAATAGATACCCATTAACATTTGATCATCCTTCAAAATATATAATTTGGGCAAGTAATTTAAATCGTTATTATGAACGTAATAAATTTTTAGCTTTTGGTTTTGATGATGATTTTGAAAAAGCACGTAATAATTTTGCAAAATTAATATGGTTATGTTCTAGAGATGGTTTAAATATGGATTCTAATCCAACTATAGTTATAGATAGTACATTTATAAATATTGGTGAATCACCAAAATTAATTAGTAATGGTAATAATATTATTGAAAAAATGATAAATAAAGTATCTGCTATTTTATTATTTACAGAAACAGTAAATGATCAAATTGTTGCAAATGCAACTTTAGAAAACGTTGTTTTAATAAGTAATACAATAACATTTGAAGATATGTCAACTACAATTGATGAAATGAAAAATGATTCATTATCAACAACTGAACAAAATTTATTTTTAGATTATTATACATTAAATATAAAAGATATATTTAATTATGGTAATTTTATAAATAGAACTGATAATCCAATTGTTCGTTCTCAATTATTATTAAACGGTCGTGAAAAATTTCAAGAAATAGATGGTAATTTTTTTAATAATATGATTCCATATCATTATTTTGATAATAAACCAAGTGATGGAATAAATGTATATAATTTCTGTATTAAACCAAAAGATGTTAAAACTTCAGGAACAATACATTTTGGTAAAATAAATGATAATAAAGAATTAATTATAAAAATGGGAAAAAATAATTTAATAACAAATAATTATTTTACAAATTATTTTAAATCTGGTAGAATTAGAATATTTAGTTATAATTATTCTCTTTTAACTATCTCTCCAAACTTAAATACTATTACATTAACTTAATAGATTAATTTTAAAATATAAAACTATATATTTAATTAAACAAATATTAATATTAATATTATTATGGGATCTCATATATCAAAAGAAGATATCGATGAAACAATGTCATCATTTATAAATTTAAATAATGATAACACAACTCAAATAGAAAAAATAGAAATGAGAGTAATATTATTAGAAGAAAAGATTGAATATTTAGAAAAATATATTAAAACTCTAAGTAATGAACACATTTAACAGCAAAATCAATAGTTCTATTTAATCCTGCACCAGTAATAAAATGACTATGGAACATACTATCTCCAGCTTTAATATATAAACATTTATCATTAACTAGTTCGGCAAGTTGAAGTGTATGTCTAATATTAATAGTCCATACATCGATTTTAAAAATATAATCTATATAATCTCTATCAATAAGAACATTATATAAAAAATTACGATTAATTTTATCTTTAATTCCTCTAACTATAATTTTGATTGAATCAAGAGAATAATATTTTTTTTTAATATTATTAAGATATTTTAAATCTATAATACTATTAATATCAATATCAAATTTATTATAAAAACGTAAATCTTTATAATATATATTTAATGAACCATAATAATGATTTTTAATAAATGATCCACTTGTATCTTTTAATTTAACAATATTTTCTTTTATATTTATATCTAATTCTTTTTTTAATAATATATCTTTTTTATCTGTTGTTAACCATGATATATCTATATTTTTAAATACATTTGTTTTTAATCGACCACCTGAACAATCAAAAACAAATTTAACATTATTTTCATCTATTATTTTTTTATAATCATCCCATTTATAATCTTTATAAATAATTGGAATATTATATTTTAATATTGCTTGGGAATATAATAAATATTCTAATAAAAATATATTTACATAAATATAATCTTTATTTGTTAAACAATATAATTTTGGAATTATTAAACTTAAATAACTACTTTTTGTTTGAAATGGTCTATATCTATTATATGGTTTTTTAAATCCTGGTTTTTCAATATAATTGTCATATAATATAACATTATATTTTGAACCATAATATTTTTTAATATAACAACTAATAAATAAACCAATTGGACCGGAACCAATTATTAAAATATTTGGTTTTTTCATATCTTTTGGTATATTTTCAGGAATAATATATTCTGATATTTTAGATACAATTTTATAAATACTTATCATTGTCATTGTTTGTTTTAATTCTTTATTAATTCTTATTAAATCATCTTTTGTTAATTTATTTTTTTCTGTTTTTTTAATAATTAATGGATTAGGACTTTTATTTTCTTTATAATCTATTTTTTCAGTAATAAAATTTTGTTGATACATTATATAATCACCTGCTTTTTCATTAACATTATATATATCATTAAAAAAAGGATGTTTTTTTTTATTAATAAATTTATAAAACATTTTATTTATTTTATTTTTAATATTTTCCATATATTATTTTATTTTATAAAATAATATAAAATAATAATATTTTATATTGTCCAAAGGGATTATTTTTTATTTATTTTATATCCGGCTGCAAAAGGATGACCATTACCACCATAATAACGAGCAATATCATCAACTGTTGTTATACCATCAATACTTCGCAAACTATATCTAATTGGTTCTGACTTACAGCATTGAATACGTAGTACATTACAACCATTATATTGTTCTTGAACAGTTTCAAGAAGATATTTATATATTTTTGGATTTTTACAAATTAGAGTTACAATAAGAATATTTTTACAATTAATTATTTCAATATTTACATTTACTTTTTTTAAACATATTTGTGTCTGTTTTTTATATTCATCTATTTTTACTTGACCGATTTTTAAAATATTATTATATTTTTCTTCAGTTAAAGTTAATATTGTTGAATAATTAAAATTATTTTTATTATTTGGATTATAACCAGCACAAAATAATTCTGTATTTTTATTTTCAAAATTCCATATATCATAATTACCAATATGATAAACAGAAAGTGGATAATTTTTATTTTTAAATAAATATTGCCATGTTAATTGACAACCAGAAGCTTTATCTGAACATAAACTAGTAATATTATTTGCTTTTTGTAATTGTTCAATTGCATTTTTATGATGATCAATAATAATATATTTATTATCATCAGAAAGTAATTTTTGATCTGGACAAATATCTAAAAAAACAAGTATTTCATTCTTATGTTTATTAACTAAATTATAATTCTTTTCTGTATATTTATGATTCCATTGATAATAAATACTATTTGTATTTTTTAAATTCCATATACTTTTTGCCATTTCACCATCGGGACATGGATAATGATAAAAAACAATAAAAGTCATTATTTAATAATACTGACATTTCTTTAAAAATAATTCTAATTTTCTTTTATACTTTTTATTATCATATAAATGTCCATGTGACACTATTTCTGATTTTCTTTTATACTTTTTATTATCATATAAATGTTCATGTGATTCTATCATTTGAATATTTGAATCATTACTATTATCAGATGAAATAGATATTGTATCATTATATTGTTTTGATGATTCTATCATTTGAATATTTGAATTATTACTATTATCGGATGAAATAGATATTGTATCATTATATTGTTTTGATGATTCTATCATTTGAATATTTGAATTATTACTATTATCGGATGAAATAGATATTGTATCATTATTATTATCTATAAAAGCAATTGGATCGAAAAAATCAGAATTAATATCAACTCTTTCTGAATAATAAAATTTTATTAATTTATATAAAGAATCAATACTATCTTTATTGTCTTCAATATCTGTTAGAATATCTGTAATAAAATCATGAAAATCTAAAATTAAAGTAATTTTTTTAATACTCATTATATAATTATAAATAAATAATTATATAATATTTAAATCAATTTTTATAAAGTTACAGACTCGTATAATTCAATATAAAAATTATACAAATCAATATAATCATTATACCATAAATGTGAAAAATTATATTCATTATCCAAAAAAAATGATATTGCATCAATATCATTTATAATTAGTGAAATATTATTTATATTATCAAGTCCTTGAAAATATTTTTTATCTCCTATCTCATTAATAATAAAACTATTATCGTGTTTATCAGACATACATTCATTTTTAAAATTATATGAAATAGGCATTAATTCTTGTATTGAGCGTGTAAATTCACAATCAATTATTCTTTCATGATTATGAAAGAATGCACAGAAATTCTCATTTGAGGCAGACATACTAATATTATCTAATAGTATGTTTATTCTTTTTTTTTTCAATTTTTATAAACACGATTGTCTATATTGAAAAATTAAGTTTTTAAAATAACATCTTTATTAATTTTTATTTTGATTTGAATAAAAAGATTTTTTCAATTATAACTATTCTTCCTCAGAAGATGTAAAACCATAATCAATTTGGTTCTTATCTTTTTCTAAAGGTTCAATAAATAATTCTCCATATTTAAAATTATTAATTTTAAAATTAGTATTCATTCTATAAAATTTTCGTCTACTATCAGCTATTTGTTGTAATTTTGGTAATTTATCTTCATTATCTCTGTAATAATTTACTTTTTTCCATGTATCTACTAAAATTGGATAAATAGAATTAAACCATTCAATATCACGAGTAATTTTAACATTATGTGACTTGGGGATTTTCCAATAAATAATTTTATCAAAATAATAATTCTCTGCCAATTCTGGATTATAAATATACCAATTACTAATAGTTTCTAAACACCATCTATCATATTCTTCTTGTATCATATCTAATCTTGGTGGATATATATAATGTGATTTATATTCATGTTTATCTTGTTCATGGCTTGGTTCATATACTTTTGGTAAAAATTGAAGTAAACAACCACGTGTACATCTTGAATTAATTTCTTTTATTTCTCCTTCTGTTCCTTCTGCAAAAATAGGTTTAAAATCTTCATCTAATATATATTCTGTTCTATTTTTATATTCTTTAATTTCACATTGCCAAAAATCACAATAATCAAGTTCACAGCATTCTAATTGTTGTTGTACTTGACAATAATAATAAAATGGGCAAATCTCACCAGCAATCTTCCCCTTTGATATAATTTTTCTTGTTTTTGGACATTTAATTTCTAACATTGTGCCAATCATTGGTGAAAAATTATTATCAAGTGTTGCCTTTGAACAAATCCCATCTGGACTAGCACCTAAAAATAAATATTTATCACTTGGTACACATCCAAATTCAGTTACTTTAATATTATAAATATGTTCATATAATTGTGTTGCAATTTGTTCATATTTTTTACCATGAAAAACATATTCATTATCAAGAAAAGGAAAATTTGGATTACATTTTTTACAAATAAATGATTCAATACTTTCATATGGATTTAAATCTATCGCAGTTGCCATATCCGATGCAGTAATACGATTATATCTATAATCAAACCATTCTTGTGTTCTTTGTTCTGGTTGAGGTTTTGCATATAATTTTTGAAATTGATCTTCATATTTTTTATATTCTTTTTGTACTTTTATTTTATTATTTTCAACTTCATTAATATTATATATATTATCATAATTTCTAAAATTCATATTCATTTTAATAAGTCCATCTTTATTAATACGATGAATAATATCATTTACAAGTTCAAATTGTACCATTGGATATTTTTTTAAAATTAATTTAAAAATATCTTTTGTATTTTTTTTAATATGTTTATTAATAAATTTAATAATTTCTCCTAATTGACCATAAGTATTTAATGACATTAACTATTAATATTATTGTGTATTTATATAAATAAAATCAATTTTTATAAAATAATTTCTATATCATAATATATGGGAAGAGGTAGAACTGGTAGAAATCCGGCAATCGGTTCTGGAAAAGGTTCTACTAGTACTTATTCATTCGGAGGTATCCGTTTTGATTCAAAAGAAGAACAAAAAGCAATGCAATTAGTAGAAAAAAATTGCAAGACTATTAATTTATGTAAAGACTATAAATTAAATAATTGTAAGGAAATATTAACAACAGAAAAAACATCACCTACGAGTTCTACAACTAGTACTTCCATAATTAATAATTTTGTTAATAAAACTTTTACATGTGATCAATTGTAATTCTTTACTAGATCAAAGATTAATTAATATGGGATATAAAATTAATATCTGTGAATCAAAAAATAATATTGATAAACACTCTAAATTGTTTTTATTTTCGTTCCTACTAATTTATCTTATTTTGTTATTAATTTGTTTGTATTTTTTGTTGAAGCCGAAAATAAATAGTAATTATTAAATTCTTCATATGTTGGAAAATGTTTTATTAATAATGGATGATTATAAAACGAATTTATAATTCGAATATCATTTTCAATATCTTCACTTGTTGGTTGTTTTACAGACAAACTATTTAATACTTTTGGAAAACTTTTAATATTATATTTTATTGCTGGATCAATTAAATGTTGAAATTTATATGAAAGAATAGTAAGTACTTTTGATGAATTCATTATATTATATATAATTATAAATATATAATTATATATTATCAATTTTTATTTTATAAAGTTTTGTTGATTACTGTATATTTGATACAATAAACAACATCTTTATCAATTTTTGAAACTTTTAATATAATATTTTATTACTAGACCAATTATAAATTTTTGATGAACTTATTATATTATATATAATTATATATTATAAAAATCTAGGCAATCAAAATAAAAATTGATAATATATAATTATAAATATATAATTATATATAATATAATGATTTATGCAACTTGTCCAACATGTGGTTATGTTCTTGCTTCAAAAGCATCAAAATATGAATTAGAAAAAGATAAAATTTGTAGTAATCCTGATTTTACAGAAATAGAACAAGGTGAACAAATTTCACAATTAATAAAAAGTTTAGGTCTACGTCGTTATTGTTGTAAAATGAGAATTATGACATGTAAAGATATTGTACAAGATATTGTTCCAGTTTCAAATAATTTTTAATTTTTAGATAACCAATCGTAATGATCATCACCATTATATAAAATATTAACTTGTCTATCTTGATTATTACCTACAACAAATAATATTTCATATCCGTTTTTAGTATTATGATATACATTAATTTGAATATCTAACATTGTATTTAATGCTAATAATGATATATAATTTCCAAAACTATTTGGTTGACTAAAATAATTATTCACTTGTCTTATTAATTCTCTTCCATTATATTTTGACATATTAATATGACCATAATCGGCATATTGTAAATTTTTTTGAAGAGTTGCATCTAAACCATATAATTGTATATATTGTATAACTAATTTTTTTAATTGAAATGGTATTTGTAATTCACCTAATTCTATACCTTGATCGTTTGCTGATCTTAATATAGAGTGAAATTGACAATTACCATCTCCTGGTGAGCGATTATATTTTAATGTTTGATTTTTATATTGTGATTGACTTAATTTAAATTTTTTAATTAATTTTTGTTTTACTTCTTTTTGTTTAATTTCATATTCCATTGATGATATTTTTTCTTGTATTGTACCAATTTCTTTAAAAATATTTTCATTATCATTTAATATTTTTGAATATTGTAAAATATTATGTTCATTTGGTTTTCCAATTTCTTTTAATTGTTGTAAAAAAAATATATATCGTAATTCTAAATTATTTTTCTCTATATTTAATAATATTTCATTTAATTCATGATCATCACTTGTCCTTGAAATTTTATCATTTAATTCTTCAATATTTTTTTGTGTTTTACGAATGGCATTATCTATTTCACTTTTATTTAATTTACTGAAATTATTAAAATTTTGTGGTAAAACACCACCAATCTGATTATTTTTCAGTAATAAATATTTATTTTTATATTTTAAATATTTATTTTTATAATCCATATATATTATTTTAGATTATTTATTTTAGATTAATTATTTGCCCAGTACCTTTAGTTGTCCCATCTCTAAAAAAGAAAATGGTATCTTTTTCTAAAAATTCTTTATGTTTATGAAATTTAAACATAACTATTGCATTTTCTTGACTTTTTAAATAATTATTATTTATTAATTTAATAGTAGCCGGTTGTCTTACTGGTCCACAATGAATAACAGGTGTATAACCATTTCTAATAGTTGATGAATGATGTAAAATTTTAATTTTTGCAGTAAAAGTATCTGTTATATTATTTTGCCAATTATTAATATCATCTACCATTACCATTCCTTTATTAATTTGTTTACGTGTTATACTTTCTTTTGGATTAACGAATTTAATTGCAAAACATCCTTGTACTTTTTCAGAAATTGATGTAACATCTTCACGAATACTATTATGAATACTTCGAATTATAACGGGATAAAATTTACCATTATGTGGTCCAATATACATTTTATCTTTAACTTTAATTTGATTACCCTTAATCATACCACTCACAACAAGACCTATACCAGGAACATTAAAATCAGAATCTAAATATACAACTGTTTTATTTTCATTTTCATTTTCCCATTTTTGTCGAGGTGATAAATTATAAATAATTTTATGTAAATTATCAATATTTGTTCCATCTTTATTTGAAATACTTATAACTGGAATAATATCTTCATTATCTAACTTATTTTCAATATATTTATCTGTATCAATATTATTATTAATAAAATAAATAACTTTATTAAAACTATTTTTCATTAATAATTTTTTAATTTTATTTTTTAATTTTTTATAAATTTCATCTGGAGCCATATCAATTTTCGTAATTGTAATAATAAAAGGAATTTTTAAATATAATAAAATTCCCATATGTTCACGTGTTAATTTAGTAATACCAGTATTTGCACCAATTACTAAAATACCTCTATCTGGAAACATACCAGTTACTCCATAAATTGTTGTTTTAAGATATTTTTCATGGCCTGCTAAATCAATAAATGAAATTACTTTTTCTTTTTCTATATTATCATTAAAAGATAAATCTTTAATATATGCACATTCTTTTTTTTTTCTTGATTTTGTTGAATTTAAACTAATTTTATTATCTTTTGAAATATATTTAATTGGATTCATTGTTATAGAACTTGTTCGTCCACTATATAACTCATGATTATGATGTAATACTTTACTTCTAGCCAATCCACGACCATTATCTAAATTACCACTTGTTAATACTCCGATTAAACTTGATTTACCAGCATCAACTGGTCCACATACTGCAATATATAATTCTTCATTATTATGTGTCATAATATATATAAAATCTTTTGTATAAATAAAAACTATAATTCGATATTTTTATAAATATCCCAATAAAGATTACTTAAATTTTTAATATCTTTTTTATATTTTCCATTAATAAATCTATTGGTTTTTTCATAAAATTTTAAATTATGTTTTATAATTATTTGTTCCCATTCGTATTTATTTTTAAAATTATGTGTAATATTCTTAAAATATTCATCAATATTTAATTGTTTTTTTTCAATTAATATGTCTTGAATATGATATAAATAGTGTTCCCATTCAATATATTTTTTAACACTATTATTATTATAATCATGTTCTTTGATTAATAATAATCCATCTTTTTTCATTATTCTTTTAATATTTAATAATACTTTATTTATTAAATCATTTGACATATGATGTAGTGATACCATACATAATACAATATCTATTGAATTATCAGGTATAGATATTGTATTATTATCCCAAAATAAATATTTTATATTTTTATTATTAAAATCATATGTTTCAATCCAATCAGATTGTGTTTCAATACATAAAAAGTTTTCTTTATTTATTTGTAATATATTATTTAAATTACTTAATACATTACCATTACCACCACCAATATCTACTATTTTTATAGTATTTTTAGAAAATGATAATTTATCATTAAATATATAATTATATATTTTTTCACTAATAAAATTTTGTCTATTTTTATTATAATCAATAACTATATTTTTATTAAGAATCATAAGATAAATTTTATTCATAATTACTTTTGTATTTTGTAAATCTTTCGCTTTTTTAATTAAATTTTCAATATACTTTATTTCATTATTATTTAAAAATTTAAAAATTTTATGAATCAAATACTCCATAATATATAATTAATTAAAATAATTATTTAATTATATATCAATTTTTATAAAATAAATTAAATCTTTTGTAAATACGATTACCTAGATTAATTTTAACAATCATTTAATTTTTTAAACTAAAGTTAAAATATCATTAATATCATTAACATCATTAACATCATTAATATCATTAATTAGTGGTTGTGATTGTCCTATTTCTTCACGACATATTGGACATATATAACTATAATCTGTAATCCAAGTATCTAAACAATCTTTATGAAAATAATGATTACATTTTATTTTATAATATTCATCATCTTTTTCCATATTACATAAACAAATAGTACAATTATTATTATTTTCACAGTTATATTTTTTAATAATAAGATTATTATAATCTATATCATCTAATACTAGTGGTATATCTTCTTGTATTTGTTCATCAAGTGAACTAGATAAATATGGCTCAAAAAAAAATATTTCATCTAATACTATTGGTATATCTTCTTGTATTTGTTCATCAAGTGAACTAGATAAATATGGCTCAAAAAAAAATATTTCATTTTCTTCTAATTGTCCTCTATTACCATTATTTAATTGTCTATTTTCTATGGATTGTTCATTTATTTGATTGTTATTTAATGTTTGTATTAAATTTTGAAATAAATTATTTATATTAATATGCTCATAAATTATTATACTTTCAATATGATGTAATGTGATACCTATAATATTAAAATGATTATAAAAATTATAAATATGATGATTAATATCAATCATATTTTCACCATTATTATATAATAATATTTTTAATTTTCGTATAATATAATTTTCATCATCATTATAATCTTGATATTGAATACGATATGCAAATAATTCGTCAAAATTCATCATTATATAATATATAAATATTTATTTAAAACTAGAATTAATATTATAGTTAATGGTAACTACTGAAAGTTTAGAAAAATTTCTTAATAAAGAATATTATAATAATTTATTATTATATTTAAATAAAAATAATAATCATGATTATGATAATATATTAAATGATTATATTGAAGAAAATAATATTACAAATGATATAATTGAAAGTGAAAACAATACTATAACTGAAAGTATAAATACAATGTCTGATGATTATGTATATAAAAAATCATGGAATAAATTAAATATTATTCATAAAAAAATTAAAATTAAAGAATTTATAAATAATTTAAATATTAATAAAAAAGATAAAAATTTATTAATTTCAAAATTTATTTTACTTGTTAATAATAAAAAAATAACAAAAAAAAATGATATTAATTATGATAAAAATAATGGCATTATAACAAGTATACCATTATTAAAACATAAAAATAATAAATATTATATAGAAATATAAAAATAATTTTTAATATAAAAAATTCTATAATATATTATATGTATGGGTTTATTACTGAACTTTTAGAAAAGAGATTAAAACAAAATAATAATTTTGTTAATATTGAAAATCAAGAACATACTGAAGTATATACATCGTTATATAATATGCGTAATTTTACTAATTTTATATGGTTTATATGTTTTATAACAGGAATATTTTTACTATTTCGATGTAATAGAGGGGAACAAATGAAAACACTTGAATATTTAGGTCATTTTATTATACTTTTATGTTGTGCTCCATGTTATGTTGCTTTTATATTAGCAACATCATGGGATAAATGTTTCTCATTAACGACTTGATCTCTTTTAAATTTAATTAATTCACTTTGAAGTTCATATCTAATAGTATATCATTATTTGATATACTATTATTTAATAATATTATAATAAATAAGATTATAATAATATTATTATAATAATAATATTATTATAATCTTATTTATTATAATGATAAAGTTTAATCGAAAACTGCATATAAATACAAAATCAAAAATTGTAGATATAAAAAATTTAATTAAAGAAGAAAATGATAGTAAAGATGATGAATATCGTATTAATTTCACACATTCTAGACCTGATAAAAAGTCATATAAATGGGTAGATGATATTATCGATAAGCATATCGATAATATAGATTTTAACTTATATACCAATCCATCGAGTACTAAAGTTTTTATTGATGGTCGAACTGTTTTAATTGAATCATATAAAAAAATGTTTATTATCGGATTATATGATAAAACATTATCATATATCAATAATGATACATGTGGTAAAAAATATAATCATAATGGATCAGAAGGTTATACTGAACTATATATTGATGATATTGTTATAGGTAAACTATTTGGTTTTGATTGTAGATTAATTTCTGGTGAAGGCAATATTTTTTATGCATATACATATATAATTCATTCTAAAGAAGAAATTCAATATAGTATATTTGGATCAAGAAAGACAATAATAACTAAACCAATTAATATTAATCTTTTTTATAAACTTCAATTAAATAAAGATAATACTATTACTATTTTAAATATTAATAAATTTACTAGAGAATTTAATAAAAACTACTCATTAATATGTACAGATGTAAAAACAGATACATTTAAAATGCTTGATTTATTTAGTAAAGATGAATATACAGAAATAAATTTTTCACTTAAAACTATAGATAAAGATTATGAGAAAATTCATAATTCATTTTTAATTAACTTTGAACAATATTATAAAAATTGGATCGCACGTGAATATTTTTACTGTGGAACTGACCAATTAATTAAAAGTTATACATCTTTAAAAAATATGAAAAATAAATTATTAGATAATTTAATTATACAACCAATAATTATAATTACAGAAAATACTCATAAAAAGAAAAGTCCTTTTAATTTTCCTTTATCTGGTAATACTGATATTAAAAAGTTTAAAAATAAATACTATGCATGTTATCATACTAAAAAATATATGAGAGCACCATATCGTACATATTTTCAGAATAAAATTAATAATCATCATATCGTATTTGAATATCCCTCTGAATCAAAAAAAAATAAATGTAATCATGGTATATACGATCCAAACGAAATCTTAATAAAAAATGATAATGGGGAAAAAAATTATATTATTCATGATTTATTACTAAAAAAACTTTTAATATTAATTGCTTATTATTGTTATTTTGACTTGATGAGTATGCCACATTCTAAGGTTCTACCTGATAATCCTTTTAGACATAAAAATACATTAGTTGATATGTTAATATACAGACATTTATTTGAATTTACACACTGTAGTGGTTTTTTAATATATCAAACATATATTGTGGAGTTTAATAAAGACTTAAATATTGAACAAATATCACAACCTTTTTGTATTGTTAATTGTTCTTCACATGGGATTAATTTTCCATGTGGTTTTCAAATTAATAATGAAAATAATTTTACAATAAATATGGGTATTGATGATAATTCGGCATACGATATTGAATTAGACATTAGTAAATTACACTTTACAAATAAAGACGATGAAGAGTTTAATGAACAGTGTTTATATTTATCATCTGAATCATCTCTTACAACTGAACAAAAATTTAATGAAATTTATAAAAAATATTTAACAGAAGATTTACCAAAAGATTTACAAAAAAACATATACGATTTACTCGAATCACCTAAACAATCTAAACAATTATTATATGAAATATTTAAAAATGATCCACATCTTAAAAATATAGTAGATTCGGGTCTATTTGAAAGTTTAGATCTAGAATCACATCTTAGTGGTGATAATAAATATTATGATAAATACTTAAAATATAAAAAAAAATATTTGAAATTAAAAAATATTAAATAAATTAATCTTAAATATCTCTGTTTCTATTTTCAATTATACACAATATTGATTATAATATTATTGTATATTTCTATTAGAAAAATCGTTTAATTCTCTTTTATTTTCAATAAAAATTTATATAGATCATCTAATGATATAATTATTTTATAGTTTCTAGTTTTATGTTATATTTAAGAAATATATGATAATATTTATTATAACTTTAATTATAAAATCTAAAATAATTTATTATGATATTTTTAATATTATTTTATTTATTATTAATAATTAGTATTTTTATTAATGATTATCGTATAAATAGTCGAATTATTGTAATATGTTTATATTTTATATTCAAATGGTTAACAAATTATGATAAATGTACATTTGTTTATATGGAATCAAAATTAAGAAATATTCATCCAAAAAAAACATTTATTTATAATTCAATAAATGAAGTAAAAAATGAAAATAAATGTAAAGAAAAATATTATATATATATATTTACATTATGTGTAGTAATTATTAATTTAAAATATTTAAAAACATAAACAATTTCAAAATAATATTAAAAATATATAAAAGTTTTATATAAGATTATAGTTATTAAAAAATTAAAATCTTAATAAAAATATATATAATAATAAAGATCATTTATATTAAAATCAAAGTTTATTTATAAATTAGATTGATAATAAAAATATTATATTTTTATTTTTAATAATATTGGTGCATGATCACTTCCTTCAATATTTGTTAAAATTTCTGAATTTATTATTTTATTTTTTAGTTTTTTTGAGACTAAAAAATAATCAATTCTCCATCCTTTATTTTTTGGTCTTGCTCCAAATCGATATGACCAATAACTATATTCAACTTTATTAGGATTTTTATATCTATAAGTGTCAATTAATTTTAATTTTTGTAGATGTTCTTTAAAACTATTACGTTCTTCATCTGTAAAACCTGCAGTATGTTTATTTGTTTTTGGTGAATGAATATCAATATCTTCATTTGCTACATTTAAATCACCACATATAATTATTTTTTTTTCTTTTTGTAATTTATTAATATATTTTCTAAATTTAATATCCCATTCTTTTACTCTGTAATCCAATCTTTGTAATATTTGTCCCGAATTTGGTGTATATACATGAACTAAAAAAAAATTTTTAAATTCAAGAGTAATTAATCTACCCTCATTATCATATTTATTATTATTCATACCAAATTTAACATTAATCGGTTTTTTTTTACTAAAAATAGCAGTACCACTATATCCATTACGTATACTACATTGACTATAATATCTATTTTTATAACCAGATATTTTTTCTTTTAATTTTATTTGTGTTTTTGTAATTGGACATGATAATTTTGTTTCACCAAAACATATAATATCTGGATTTTCATTTTTAATTAAATCATATAAATATTGTTTATCAATTACAGAACGTATTCCATTAATATTCCATGCTATAATTTTAATTATCATTATATAATTATATAAAAGTTATAACTCTTTAAGCCATTCATTGATAAAATATTAATCATATAAATATAAAAATAGTATTAATATTTTAAAATTATTTAAATTTTAATCATATATAATAAGATCAAATTAACATCTTATAAAAATATTACAAATAGTTAATAATTTATATTTAAATATATACTATATATTTTATATAATGTTATTTGTTTTATTTAATAATAATAAAGTTATTGGTTGTTTTGATTGTAAAGAAAATTTAAATCAAATGATAAATGGTTTACAGAAAAATAATTTTTGTAAAAACTTAAGATTTACGTGTTATTATAATAATTCGATTTGTTCAATTAATAATGATAATATATTAGAAAAAGAAGAAAAACAAACAGAACATATATTATTAAGTCCCGAAGAGATTGAAAAAAGAAAAAAAATTGAATATAATTTAAATATATTAAAACAACGTAAAGAACGTATTGAAGAGAGTCAACGAACTTTTAAAGTTGATTTAGATTTATATAAAAAATTTAAAAAATTTAAACAAGAAGATGATAAATTTGAAATTCCCTCATTATTTACTCAAAAATGGAATATAATGGTTGAATTAGATAAAGATGAAAAATTACAATGGGAATATTTTTATAATAGTTCTCAAGAAAAACAAGAAGAATCAAAAGAATATACATATATTTTTTTGGACAATGAAAATATAAAAGAGAGAGAATTAATTGAAATTGATTCAGATGATGAAAATATAGATGATAAAAATATAAATGATGAAAATATAAATGATGAAAATATATAAATTTTAAAAATTCAAGATAATTGAATTTATGAAAAATATTATTTTTATGTGATAATTTTATTATATCAAAAATATTAGCATATTTATTATTTAAATATGCTAATTTTATAAATATATTTTAATTTTATATTTATGAAATATATTATGTTGTTTTTATAATTTTTATAATATAAATTAATAAAAATCTTTAAAAATATAAATATAACATATACTTATTATATTCATTTATAGTGATTATATTAGAAATATAGTGAAAAATATATTATTCTAAATATAATTATAATGTATAGAGATGAGGATTTAGAAATTATAAATAATAATTTAAGTAACTTAGAAAAAAAAGCAGAAACAATTTATTTAAAAAATTATGAACCAACACTAGATGAGATTAATAATGTATATGAAATAGTAAAAAATTATGTTCGTAAAAATAATTTAATTATTTATGGTGGTTTTGCTCAAAATAGTTTAATTAAAGCACAAAATGAAAAAGATGGTTTTTATGGTGAAACAGATATTGCTGATATTGAATTTTATAGTCCTGAACCAATAAAAGATATGATTAAATTATGTGATATTTTATATGAAAAAAAATTTAAATATGTAGAAGGATCAGAAGGTGTACATCCTGAAACTTATAAAATATTTGTTAATTTTATAAATTATTGTGATATTAGTTATATGTCACAAAATATATATGATAATTGTCCAACTATTAAAATTGATGGTATGCGAATGTGTCATCCACATTTTATGATTGTTGACGCTTTTCGTGTATATACAGATCCAATGACTAGTTATTTTAGATTAACAAAAACATTTACACGGTTTAATAAATTAATAAAATATTATCCATTTAATGAAAATACTATATATAATAAAATTGAATATAAAACAACTTTAAGTGAAAAAGAATATGATAATATTTATAATTTTATAAAAAATGAATTATTACAGAAAATGAAACTTATTGTAGTTGGACATCATGGATTTAATCGTTTAATAAGTAAATCGAATATAGATAAAAAATTTAAAATAGAAGAACCATTTTTCCAAGTTATTAGTATAGATTTTGATAATGAAAGAAATAATATTTTAAAATTATTAAAACAAAAATTTGGTAATTCTATTTTTTATAAAAAATATAATCCATTTTTTTCTTTTTTAGATAAAAGTGTTGAATTTTTTTATAAAAATCAATTAATATTACGTTTATATGGTAATAATGAACGATGTACTATTTATAAACAATCTGAAAAAACAAAAATATATCATGGTGCTTTTCAACTTCAAATATTATATGCTTTAATTAATTATAATCTTGCAATAATTAGACAAAATAATTTTAATAAAAATGTTTATATGACAATAATTACGCGATTACTCCTAGCACGTGATACTTTTTTAAATAAACATCATATGAATATATTAAGTGATAGTCCATTTGAAGAATTTATTATTAATTGTATTGGTAAACCTATTAATCCATTAAGACAAGCACGATTAAATAAAATAGAAAAAAAGAAAAAAGGTAAAATAATTACATTTAGATATAATCCAACAGGTAAACCAGGTAAAATACCTAATTTTAATTTTAAGAATAGTTCTGGTAATATTTATAAATAAAATATAATTTATTATAATTATAATTTTAGTTTAAAATAATTATATCTATATATTTTTATTATGAAATTTGATAAATATTTACTTTAAACTTTAAAATTAACTTTAATAAATATGAATTTTTAATAATATTAAAATAAAATATAATTTGATTTTCATAACTAATTTTTTTTAACTAAATATATAGATATAATTATTTTTTGGTTGATCTAAAATCATCTTTATTATATGTAGAATCAGATAACTCTTCATCTTCTTTTAAAACTTGAAGTTTGAATGGTTTCATATCTAGAGTACATAACTGAAATAATCTGTCTCCTTTTTTAACAGGTGTTATATATTGGGTATTTAATAGATAATTTGTATAAAAATCATAATAATCTCTATTATCACAACTGGTTATGTCTATTAAATCACATGTAAAATCATCTGAAGTAATAATACGATCAATTGGGACTTTCAATTCTTCTCTATACCCTGCATTAATAATACTTACTGAATTAGATTGTCTTAGTGGTAGTTTATAGATAGATAATCTAGGTTTTAATTGATAAGTAATATTATTACCATTTTCATCTGTTATTTCAGCCTTAAATCCAAGACTAATCAGTTCAGTTACACCAACTGAAAAATTATAATCTTCTTGAAAAAATATATCTATACTAACATCACCATCGTGAAAATGTTGCTGATTAGTATAAAGTTCTTTAGTTATTTTATTAAGTGGTTTAAGTTTAAGAGTATACATTATAGTATTATAAATTAATATTATTATCTATTTTAATTTCAATTTTTAAATTAGTAGTAATAATAATTATGATATCAGATATTTAAATAATATTGATATTGATAAACATATATTTAATTACTGATATATTAATAAAAATGATTAATAACAATTTAGATAGTTATAACAAGAAATATCAAACAATAGTTTATATCTATCTCGAATAAAATGTTAATAATAAAAAATATAAGATTACATATAACTATAAAAAAATAAACTTATTTATTTATTATTTGATTTTCCACAACTAATTATTTTTTACTAAATATATTTCTTTATTTTCATTAATAATTATTTTTTGGTTACTTCTAAATAATGTAAAATATGTATTAATTTTATCTATATATTGTTTAAAATTATTTTTTTCCTCATTATCATAATTTTCATATGTATCATAAAAAATAATATATTTTGTTTGTGGGAGTACAAAATATCTATATTTTTCATCATATATTAATGTCATATTTGTAAAATTATTAGGTCCGAGATGAATTTCATTACCACATCCACCTAAAAAATTAAAACTCCCATTAACAATATGACCATTATCTAACTGTTGACGAATATATTTAAAGAATAAAATATATTTGTTATATGATCTTGTCCAAGTATTAAAATTATTTAATTTATATTCATTATTTGGATCATATAATTTATTTTTATTAATAAGTTTAAGTAATTCAAAAAAGATTTTTTCATAATTATAATTTGATTCTGCCGAAATATCATAATATAATATTTTATATTTTCTTGATTTTTTATGAACTTCAATCATACTTGATTTTATTTTACGTTTTGTAACTAAATCTATTTTATTTCCACATAATATGATTGGAAGAATATCATTACCATACTTTGAAATAATTAATTTATGCCATTTTTTTACATTTTTATATGATAATCTACATGTTACATCAAACATAATAATTGCACCATCGATATTACTAATATTATCATCTTGTTCTGATATATCATTAATAATATTTAATGAATTATTATTATCAAATTGTAATTCATATTCTATATTATTTATTGTTGCACTATAATTTTTAATATATTTATCAATAATATGTCGTTTTAAAAAAGTTGTTTTTCCAACACCACTATCTCCAAAAATTTTAATAATATATTTATTCATTATAATATTAATAAAATATCTTTAATATATTTTTTTCAATTTTTAATATAGATAATCAATTTTTATTTTAATTTGAATAAAGTTTTTTATAAAATAAATC
>Ga0066610_10000806_pt1 | contig 20905 bp, 17 predicted proteins | sample SaaInlV_DNA_165m_FD_60375 | JGI IMG/M metagenome (GOLD analysis project Ga0066610, IMG submission 60375) | Marine microbial communities from expanding oxygen minimum zones in the Saanich Inlet - SI075_LV_DNA_165m | ecosystem: Environmental > Aquatic > Marine > Unclassified | place: British... | reverse complement strand
TTTTTCTTTTAACGTAATCTAATAGACGCCGGCGTTGTCCTACCATAATCAAAAGGCCTCTCCTTGAATGGAAGTCTTTTTTGTGGGTAGTCATATGATCTGTAAGATTCTTGATGCGCTCTGTTAGAACAGCAACCTGTACCGTAGCCGATCCAGTATCACCTTTTCCTGTCGCAAACTCTTTAATAACTTCTTGCTTTCTTTCTGTTGTAATCGACATCGTAAAATCCTTTCAGTTCTCTATAAATTAAATCCTCGAGCGACCCGCAATTTTGATCCGTTCCGTCTAGCTATGGCAACAAGTTGCCCTTGTTGGGACTTGCACAAAACTAGAGAAGTCTCTCCTTTTTCTGATGCATCATTTTGTAAAGGTAAGGAAACTTCCTGACCCCATCGGAGTTTTTGAATAAACTCGTCTTCAAACAAAATAGCCGGGATGTCGTCCAGCACAGCATCAATTGTCAAAAGATAATTAGCACAGTTTTGTCCCGCTGCAATAACTTTATTTAACAAATAAGCATCTTTTTCATAAAAAGGCCCTACTTGTGTACGTCTCAGGTAACTAATGTGTCCCAAACAACCCAAAACGCGCCCTATGTCACGTGCTAAGCTCCTAATATAGGTTCCTTTCCCGCAAACAACCTCAAACTCTGAAAAGTCTTTATCTTCTGCTGAAATGAGATCTATTCGCTCTACGGTAACCGTCCGAGCAGATAAAACAACCTCTTCATCTGCTCGTGCCAGAGCATATGCTCTTTTTCCATTTACCTTGATGGCAGAGTAAATTGGAGGGACTTGCTGGATATTTCCTGTAAATTTCTTTATCACAGCCAAAATTTCAGACTCACAAGGACGTAAGGTTGAAGTTTGCAGGACCTCGCCTTCCAAATCGTCCGTTGTCCTTTCTTCTCCCCAGACAACTTTAAATCGATAAGTCTTGGTCGCTTCCATGGCAAATTGAACGGTTTTGGTCGCTTCTCCCAAAGCAATTGGCAAAACGCCGGTTGCAAGTGGATCTAGTGTCCCGGCATGCCCAACCTTCCGCATACCAAACGATTTTCTAACCTTCTGGACAACGTCAGAAGAAGTCATAGAAAGTGGCTTATCTATAATAAGCCACCCATTATGCTTATGCACTATCATCTTCCTCAGGAACCTTACTGACGTCACGTGCCACACGGGGACTGTGTAGCAATTTTTCCAAATGATCTACCTGGGAAAATATTTTATCTTCTTTAAAGCGTAGTTTGGGGGTAAATTTCATCTTCAGTTGACCCCCTAGCCGCTTTCGAAGCTGAGGAGCACATATCTCTAGAATCTCTAGCACCTCTGTAATAGCTTCACCTTTAAGTGGCATAACATAAACTGTAGCATTCTTTAGATCAGGACTCACACGCACTTCTGTTATCGTCACAGAAGTTTCCCGCAATAAAGAATCTCCCAAATCACCTCGTGACAATAGATCCGACAACATGCGCCGTAATTGTTCGCCTACACGGAGTGGCCGTATGCCTTTTGACTTTTGATCATATGATGTCACAGCTTTTTCCTAATTCTACGACTACCACTTCAATGGATTTTTTGTAAATTTCTCTGCGTTAGGGTTGGTTATACTGGCTAAAGAGTCCGCGCGATTTCTTCGATCTCAAAACACTCTATAATATCGCCCACACGGATATCATAATAGTTTTCAAAGGCCATCCCACATTCGTAACCTTCTTTAACTTCTTTAACTTCATCCTTGAAACGTTTGAGTGTTTTAAGGGTTCCTTCGTGAATCACCACGCTGTCTCGCAACAGGCGTACTTTGCCCCCGCGTTTAACCATCCCTTCCGTAACATAACAACCTCCAATCTTACCAACTTTGGTAATATTAAAGACTTCTCTAACTTCAGCATTCCCCAAGAATGTCTCGCGTTTAATGGGGGACAACAGTCCTCCCAGAACGCCTTTTACATCTTCAATTAGATCATAAATAACTGAGTAATAACGAATATCTAGTTTTTCTTTCTGCACGATTTCCCGCGCCTGTGCATTCGCCCTCACATCGAATCCGACAATGACTGCCCCTGAAGCCTGAGCTAAGATTACGTCTGATTCACTGATACCGCCTACTCCACCAAAGATGATCTTTACAGCAACTTCTTCAGTAGACAGCTTTTCTAAACTAGTTCTAATAGCCTCTAAAGATCCCTGAACATCTGCTTTTATGAGAATAGGGAGTTCTTTCTTCTCACCCTGTTGGATCTGTTCAAACATCTGTTCAAGGGACACGACAGAAGCTGCAGATTGCGCTTCTTTTTTCGTATGAGCTCTAAAATCGGCGACTTCACGTGCGCGAGCCTCACTCTCCACAACGTTGAATTGATCCCCCGCCAGCGGAGCCCCACCCAAGCCCAACACTTCGACGGGAACACTAGGCCCAGCTTCTTTGATATTCTGATCATGATCGTTGACAAGAGCGCGAACCCGACCATACTCAGATCCAACAACCAAAACATCTCCAATACAGAGAGTCCCGCGCTGTACAAGCACTGTGGCAACCGTTCCACGACCACGCTCTAATTTTGCTTCAATCACAACCCCCTCACCAGGACGATCGGGATTGGCCTTAAGATCTAACATTTCTGATTGCAAACAAATCATCTCTGTCAGTTTATCCAGATTTTTATTTTCTTTTGCAGATATCTCAACATCCAGCACTTCACCGCCCATTCCTTCTACCACAATTTCGTGGCTGAGAAGCTCCTGACGAACCTTATCAGGATTTGCCTCAGGACGATCCATCTTATTGATTGCTACAATGATAGGAACTTCCGCTGCTTTCGCATGATTTATAGCTTCAATAGTCTGCTCTTTGATCCCATCGTCTGCGGCCACAACGAGAATAACCAAATCGGTTACATTAGCTCCTCGCGCACGCATTTCTGTAAATGCTGCATGACCTGGCGTATCAATAAATGTAATCTTTTCACCAGACTTAAGTGTTATCTGATAGGCGCCAATGTGCTGAGTAATTCCGCCAGCTTCCCCCTTAACGACATCCGTTTTCCGTAAAGCATCTAACAGAGATGTTTTTCCGTGGTCTACATGCCCCATGACAGTCACAACGGGTGCTCTCGGTTTTAAAGAGTTCTCTGGATCCTCTTCAGATTTTAAGGAATCCTCTACATCCATCGAGGAAACCCGCTTTGAAGTATGTCCAAATTCTTCCACGATAATCTCTGCAGTATCCACATCAATGGACTGATTGATTGTCACCATGGAACCCATTTTCATGAGAGCTTTAATAACTTCCGTTGCCCGAACAGCCATTCTAGAGGCAAGCTCCTGCACAGGAATTGTCTCCGGGAGTTCCACTTCATAAACAATCTTTTTATATTCTTGCTTTACTTTTGGCTTGGGCCGTAGAGTTGGACGTAACGGAGCTACTACAGGTTCCTTTGAGACCTTCGCTTCCTCCTCATCTTCTTCACCCGCCTCCAAAACCGAGATATCTACTTTTTTGGTTTGACGACGTGTAGAAAGCACCCCATGGCGAGCGTCGGCCCTTTTGCGACGAGATTCTCCATCATCATCCTCCTCCGCTTTCTTGTCCGAATGCTTTTTTGAAGCCTCCTTGTGCTCCTTAACAGCCAGAGGAGCCTCAATCTCTGGAGACTCTGCTTCGGGAGAAATTTCTTCGCGCTTCTCTTTCTCAGCTTTTTTGGGCTTTGCCACCTTTGAAGTCTTTTCAGGCTCTGCATCCGTAAACTCAACATTTTTTTTGAAAAGCTCTGCGTCGTCTGAAGTTGGTTCTTTTGCTTGTTCCTGGCTCGCTTGGTCACGTAATATCTGGATACGTGTTTCCATCTCTTGGGAAGTCAGCCCCTGTGCATCCAGCTGAATCGCCTCAGAGGTCGAAGCTTTTTTCGATTCAGATTCTATCTTTTTCTCGAGATCTTTGCTGTTCTGTTCTTCAGTCGTTTTTGAAGCAGGTGTTTCTTTTTGATCTTTTGGAAGAATTAGCCGCTTTTTCTTCACTTCTACCGTGACAGTCTTTGAACGGCCATGTGAAAAACTTTGACGCACCTGTGCCATCTCCTTCTTAGGAGCCGTCGTCTTTGATAGGGTCAGAGGTTTCTTTTCGTTCGTACTCAAGTTACCTCACAAAACAAGCGTTGTTATCCATTTCTACCTTATGCCACGAAACATGGGGAAAACCCAAGCCTTTTTTACACTTTGCTACGAAGTCTCTTCGACCGGATCTTCTGGTTTCTCTTCTTTCTCAAACCAATGAGCCCGTGCATCCATAATAATTTTGTTCGCTTTGTCCTGAGTTAATTTAAAAGTAGGAAGAAGTTCTTTCAACTCATCTCCAGCTAAATCAGCCAAATCATCACGAGTTTTTATCTTTTGTTCCCCTAGAGCAACGACCATCTCTAAATCCAACCCCTCAAGAGTTTTCAAGTCTTCAGAAACCTTGAGAGTTTTTAGTTTCTTTTCAAGCTCTTTAGCACGCTTTTCGATGTAATCCCGAGCACGACTTTGAAGCTCTTCACCCAATTCAGGGCCGATTCCTTCAATAGTAGCAAGCTCTTCTGGAATAACAAATGCTACTTCCTGGAGAGTATCAAAACCCTCTGCAACTAAAAGATGTGCCAAAACTTCATCAACACCCAATGCAGCTGTGAATAGCTGTGACTTTACTTTAAGTTCCTCTTGTCTACGCTCAGCTTCTTCTGTTTCCGTTAAGATGTTGATATGCCAACCAGTCAATATGGTTGCCAAACGAACGTTTTGACCACGTCGTCCAATGGCAAGACTCAATTGATCATCTGGAACCACAACTTCCATATTTTGAGTTTCCTCATCGATCAACACTTTTGAAATCTCTGCTGGAGCAAGAGCGTTCACAATAAATGTTGCCGGCTCCTCTGACCAAGGAATAATATCTACTTTTTCACCCTGCAACTCATTTACAACAGCCAAAACACGACTTCCCCGCATCCCGACACATGCGCCAACTGGATCGATGCTCATTTCTTTTGTAAAAACTGCTAATTTTGCACGGCTTCCAGGATCTCTTGCAACGGCACGTATTTCGATTAACCCATCATATATTTCTGGCACTTCTTGAGCGAAAAGTTTCGCCATAAACTGTGGATGAGTTCGAGAAAGAAAGATCTGTGGCCCCCTTTGTTCCCTACGAACATCCACGATATAGGCGCGAATCCTATCCCCTGGACGAAAGCTCTCCCGAGGTAATAACTCATCACGACGAAGAACTGACTCCGTTCTACCCAAGTCAACTGTTACAGAGCCATACTCTGTCCTTTTAACAACACCGCTAACGATTTCACCCACGCGATCCTTAAAGTCGGCAAACTGACGCTCCCGCTCAGCTTCACGAACTCTTTGAACAATGACCTGTTTTGCCATCTGAGCCGACACACGTCCCAACTCCACAGGGGGAAGAGTCTCAATTATAAATCCACCCATCTCGATCTCAGGATCAAGTTTTTTTGCTTCCTCTAACAAGAGCTGTGTCTGTTCGTGCGCGATTTCTTCGACCACTTCCCGATAACGAAAGAGTGCGATCTCCCCCGTTTTTGGATCAATTTTGGTCCGAATATCTAGCTCTGCACCATATTTTGCACGGCCAGCCTTTTGAATGGCAAGCTCCATAGCTTCCAATACTTCCTCAAATTCAATTCCCTTCTCGCGAGCCACAATATCAGCAACCTGAAGAAGCTCAGGACGTTGGCTTGAAGTCGAAATACCTGTTGTCATAATTCACACCTATTTTCTACGGTTTATCCATCGAATCTAACTCAACCTTCAGACGACTACGTTTAATACTGTCGTATGGAATACTAATCTGTTCGCCTGAGGATTCCAAAAATACGTCTCCATCTTTAATACCAAGAAGAAGTCCTTTAAAGGTTTTTTGCCCCTCTCTTGGCTCATGCAGCATTATCTTAACTTTTGATCCCTTAAAGCGTTCATAATCCTCTTTTTTCAAAAGAGGACGATCTAGACCTGGCGAGGTTACTTCCACCTGATAGTTTCCCCCAATAGGGTCTTCTACTTCTAAGAGATCTAAGACCATTCGAGTTGCCGCAGTGCAGTCCGCAATAGTCACCGGCTCATGGTCTTGTCTATCAATCATGATCTGTAAAACAGAAGTTTTACCACCGATCATTTGAACCTGAACAAGCTCGTATCCTAAATCCTCTAAAATCGGGACAATCAGATCTTCAAACTGCTTAACTTTACTCATGAACTTAGCACCCAAAAACATAAGGTGGACTCTCGCCCACCCTTTCCAAAAAAACCAATTCTGAAAAGGAGAATAGCTGGATAATATAGAACTCTAGAAGAATTGCAAGTTTTTTGTGTCAGCACCTTCCTGAGGAAATAAGTTTGAATTCGTATAACGCGGATCACAATGAGATTTTGGACTCAAGAAATTAGTTAAACGATGGGGAAAAAAAATGAGGAAGACCCCTGTATTTCGCTTTATCGAAAAACAGGTAAAGTCAAATAATAAACTCTCTCTCCATCAGATGAACCAGATACTCTTTTAAGAAGTTGAACTTCGTGAGCCCCTTCAATCCCATATAAATACCTCAGTTCGTTCTGATAAATCCCCTCTGAAGTAAACCGTCTGATCATAACCATGGGTTCAAACGTCTGCGGATCAAGTTGAGCAAAAGCCGACCACATTAAGAATTTGCCTGCTTTATCAAATATCTGAATCAAATCTGTTTTTTCGATTCTATTTGTCCAACACCGTTTTTCTTCTTCTGTGTTAAAAAACATGGTCCTATGGCGATCAAAGATTAACAGTGATTCTACATTTTCGGAAGCAAAGCTCATACGACGATTAATTGTTTCAGGATCTTCTGATCTAGAACGTTCTGCAATGATTTTTTCCAAAAAATGCGAAAGAAAATAAATTTGTTCATTTAGATATTTCACGGTTTGTTCATATTCTGGACATGCAAAACAGGGCACCAAAGCATCCCTCATTGGTCCACACCTATGATAGGGCTCAAATAAACATGTACTATCTAGGGCTTCCTGATGCCACATGTCTCCACAGCTTCTCATATGAAGGTAGAACAAAGCCCCAATATCAAAACGACGTGTCATATCTTCTAGCAAACTAGAATTGTCAATTTCCTCTGACAAGTCTGGATTAAAGGTAAGCCTTACGCGAAAACGCCTGTATGCCTCCGAAATCTGTTTCGCATCCGAGCTCCACTTAACTAACTCTTCTTTCCAAGCATCTTCATTTTGTGCTCCATCAGATCCAAAAACTGGAACGACGGGCTCTTCTGAAGGAAAGTCACTATCTTCTAGGGCTTTAATTTTTGCTTTTTGAGGGAGGATAGACCGTAATTGTTTTGCTATCTCTTCCGAGTCCCTCTCTCCTTTTGGAACAACTCCCCTATGATTCTTACGAAAAACAAGAGCATGTGCTGTACTATCGACCCCATTCCCCCACTCAACGATCTTATTTTTATAGCTGGAAAAAATGGGATCTTTTGTGCGCATCATAACCGTGGGTCGAGCACTCCCACTATAACCACAGAAGATCCCCCAAAGTGGCTCTTTGTCTTCAAGTGGGTTCAAAAAACAAATTAAATCTCCTTCTTTGAGACTCTCCACGTAATGTTCTTTATCTAAATCAACTAACCCATAGCCACTTTGATGTAGTATATTCGGCCAGAGGTACTTAACCATTATCTTAGCTTGATAGGAAATACTCTTTGCAACTAGATGAGAAGAATCCTCCTCGACAGGCGAGCCTTCTGGAAATAAATCTTCACCGTAAAAATTTGGCGCAATCTCTGGAAAAAAATAGAGTTCGGGATGACAATATTCCACTCTTTTGCCAACTGTAAACTTAAAAGGTTCTTCCCGGAGATGATCACTAACTTTTCGATCAAATAATTCTGTTTGTTGCTTCAAAACAGACTCATTTTTATAAGCGGGATCGTAGAGAAGAGGCACGGGCAAGCCATACTCAAACACACACTCTAATGAATACGCATTGACGGCAGCTTTATATTTTTCCTGTTCCTTATGAAAAATTTGTCGCGCATGGTAACTTCCTCCGTCGTCAAAGTCAGCAAATTTCGGAAGAGGGTCGCCATAACGTGAAGGACTTGCTGTAGCAAGGCTCAAAAATAAAATATTAAAGATAAATAATGAAAGTAAAATGCGCATATAAAAACCTATTTAGTATTTCCAACTCCCTAACACAGGCAAGTATTTAATGCAAGATATTTGTATAAAACAATGGATTCACTGATGAACAGCTCTAAAAAAATATTTCAGTTCCGTTATCATGGGACAAGTAAAGAATACAGGATCATGGCAATCAAATAATTTGACTAGAAACACAATAAAAAACCGGGCACAAGTGCCCGGTCTAAAGTATCAGGGAGGCTTTACGTCTGGGAGACGTAGGGACTTTCGTCCCGCTCTTAAGTATGAAACTTAAGAACTAATCGGACTATCGAACAAAAAAACGGCTAAAACCAGCATCAATATTAGATAGATATTATGCTGCTCACTCATAGCTCCTTTTTAGGCAAATCTGTACGTTCCAAGACAAATATGTTTTCTTTGGAAAACAGAATATTAAACTTGGTTTTTAAAAAAGAATTTTGAAAATCGTGAAGAGACTTCTTGTGAACAACCATATAAATTTCCTCCCTAGGCCTGTTCTCATATTCCTTTAACATCTGAGCAGAGTCACAAAATCTGTTGCTGTCTCCTTTCTCTTCTCCATACCGTAGATCACTGCTCACAGAGTCAACGATCGTTACTGGTTTTTTGAGGTAAAATACAATCGAAGAAAGTTCCTCATAATTTTTGTAAAAATAAACCTCATCCTTAGACGCCAAAAAGGATCCTACTTCTTTCCCAGAGAAAAAATCCTCCGCCTGTTGTGCACTCCCTAGGATTGTGATGAAAAGTCCCCCTGATATAGCCGCGACAGAAAACAACATAAATATCCCCTGGCGCTTTATATAAAAGAGCGACATGCCTAGAACAGAAAGTATCGCCACAAAAAACAAGAGATATGGGGACTTTGGTTGGTAGATTTCAAAACCTTTTATAGGAAAGAAATAAGCACCTCCCCATAAAACGAGACCCAGAAAAACTGATAGAAGTCCACATACCAGAATAGGGCACCAACGGTTATCCTTAAGCAGCTCCGTAATCTTCATTGAAACCAATAAACACATCGGAACAATCCCAACAATCATGTAATAATTGGCCTTGGCTTTTGAGAGAGAGAAAAAAGCCAGCGGCACTAAAAACCAGAGCCATAAGAACTTTTTAAGGACTTCCTGTGACGGTTGGGTCCTTAAAGCCAACAGGCCTAAAAAGGGAGTCCATGGGAATACATACCCCAGAATCCTGGGGATATAGTAATAAAGGGGCCCCGTATAATAGTCCTTCGGTTCTCGAAGATCCAAGAAACGAAGAACATGCTCATTTATAAAATAAAACCAGGAGAAGCCTTCTTCCTCTAGACTCGCCCACAAATGCCACGGCAGCACTATGGCCACGAAAATCAGGATCCCGATGGGATCTAGACATTTTCTCAGTTTGGACCAAAAGGCTCTTTCCCAAAGAAGAAATCCTCCCACAACCAAACCAAAGAGAACGGGTGCTACGAAGCCTTTGACCATAACAGCACATCCTAAAAAACCGTAGCAAAGGAGCAGAAATAAACGCTGGCCCCCATTATACCAAGTGTAAAAACTCAGTAAGGACAATGAAAGGAATGCTGTTAGGAGGCCGTCAAAAAAAACCATGCGCGAAAAAATAATATATCCAAGACTTGTCGCCATAATGACTGCCGCAAAGCCGCCAACATCAATCATCTTTAACCGCCGGGCAAATACGAAAATACTCCCACATATGGCCGCACCTGAAAGAGCCGGAATCAATCTTGCCGCAAATTCATTAACGCCAAAAATCTTGTAGCTAATCGCAATAAGCCAATAGAGAAGCGGGGGTTTTTCAATGTAGGGAACGTAATTGAGAGTGGGGATTATATAGGATCCACTCTCGAGCATCTCTCGAGCGATCTCCCCATAAAGGCCTTCGTTATTGTTTAATAACCCGTACGCCCCCAACTGGTAAAAAAAAGAGATAAAAAGAACTGGAACCAGGAAGAATAGCCAAAAACGGGAGATCTTTGGAATGTAGGCGCAATGACTATTTTCTTTATTCTGTTCCATGGAAGCAATCTAGCATACAAACAATAGCTCAAAAAATTGGCTGGGGCGGTAGGATTCGAACCTACGCATGACGGGATCAAAACCCGTTGCCTTACCGCTTGGCTACGCCCCAATAAGAACATTCCGGACAATATATATTGTCCCTTAAAGATGCAATACCCTAAAGCAAAAGGGGCATACCCTCTCGCAAAACAGAGTCAGCTTCAGGCGTATACCTACCATCTGCCTCATGTAATATCAATCCTTGAGCGAAACAAGTCCTCCCGCTGCCCCCTTTTTTTCCATGCACCAAAACGCGCTTTGCATTCTTTTCCGAATCAGGCTGAAGGGGAAATACAATTTTATCTCCCAAACCGTCCCCGAGATGCCCCAATAACTCATCCAAACGGTCCATAGTGTATATAAAAGTAACTGTCCCCCCAATTCGGACCATACTTAGGCAAAAACGAACCCAGTTTTCTAATGTAGCTGTAGACTCTACGTTGGATAGTGCCTTTCCTACATAGGGAGAGAGAGTCGCAGACCCTTTCTCCAAAAAAGGAGGATTCGTCATGACATGATCATATTCACTCCCTTCTAAATCCTCATCGGGATCCGTTAAATCGCCACAGATAAAGCGAACTCGAGTTGAACAGCTGTTCACTTTCGCATTTTCCATAGATAAAAGGACAAGATCAGACTGTCGTTCCAGACCGGTAATTTTACAATCTTTCTTTCGCTGGGCAAGGCACAAAGACGCCGCCCCAACACCCGCGCCAACATCTAGTATAGTCTCGCCAGATTCAACCGGTATGGAAGCCGCTAAAAACACCGGATCAATAGCGACCCGATAGCCTTTTTTTGGCTGTAAAAGTTTGACACGACCCGCTAATAGTGTATCAACTGTGATCGCAGATGATTTCTCACTATACATCTGTATATATATGTTCCATAGAATTACGACCTAATAACCAATAGAGAGTTTTTTCACAAAAGGGAATCAACATCAACTCATGTCAAATCAAGCTCTTGAAACACCATCACCCTCCCCTTTAGAAAAAGCACACGTTTCCCTAGAGAACGAAATACAAAGCGTCAATAGTCTCATAGAAGAGAGGCTTCAGAGCCCAGTTCCCTTAATTCCAAATCTCTCGCAACACATTATTAATGCTGGCGGCAAACGGCTTCGCCCTATTCTGACTCTTCTGTGTGCTAAACTCTGCGGTTATGAAGGAACACGTCACATAAATCTTGCTACCTGTATAGAGTTCATCCACACAGCAACCCTCCTTCACGACGATGTTGTCGACAAAAGTCTTATGCGTCGCGGCATCAAAACAGCCAATGCTCTATGGGGAAACAAAGCAAGTGTGCTTGTAGGAGACTTTCTCTTTAGCCGTGCGTTTGAATGTATGATCCAAGATGGTTCCCAAAAAGTCCTAGAAATCCTTTCTAAAACTGCTTCTACTATCGCAGAAGGGGAGGTTCTTCAACTTTCTACCGCCAAAAATATTCACACAAATCAAGAGACGTATTTGAAAGTAATTAGCTCAAAAACAGCAGCCCTTTTTTCCGCTGCATGCCAAATTGGGGCTATTATAGCCGACCGTTCTGAAAAAGAAGTAAATGCTCTAGCTGCATATGGGGAATTCCTCGGAATCGCTTTTCAATTAACCGATGACGTTTTGGATTATACGACAGATCTAAAAGTGCTTGGAAAATCCACAGGAGACGATTTTCAGGAAGGTAAAGTGACGCTTCCAGTCATATTAGCCTATGAGACAGCTTCTAGTGAGGAAAAAACCTTCCTAGAAAACCAGTTTAAGAACCCCTCCAGCCATAAAGAACACTTCTCAACAACGATGCACTGCTTAGAAAAACACCGTGCCTTTGCAATTACCATGAGCCTTGCTGAGAGTTACGCGAAAAAAGCTATCCAATCCCTTGCAATATTTACAAAACAAAGAGAAAAAGCTACGCTTGAGGACATGGCAAAGTTTAGCAGCCAAAGACATTATTAGATAAAAAACAGAAAACAAAGGAAATAGCTCATGAGATATTCTCTTAAAATAGTTCTTTTTGCCTGCTCATCTCTCGTATTGGTAAGTAACGCTCTTGCAAAAACACCCTCGTGTTCGAAAGATATTCAAGGTATCTATTCAAATACCCATGATCGATACCCACAAGCAGTGGTTATCAGTAATGATGGACACGTAATGGGATCCTACCAGGATAGAAACGACATTCAACACGTCTGGCAAGGAAACGCCATTCTCAACGGAGAATCTGTCACAATCACTTACTCTCACCTTGTCCCTTCCAAAAATTCAGATGGAAAATTAACACTTACGCGATCTCCAGATAATTGTTCTTTCTATGGAAAAGGGAAAAGCATTGATGGAAAATGGGCTCCAGATAATCTAATTTTCTATAAAGAACGGTAGTAGAAAAGCTTTGTCACTTCTCCACGATTCCACTTCTCTTCCAGAATTTACCGTCAGTGAGTTAGCTTTTGCTCTCAAGAAAACACTCGAGGACAGTTACGGATATGTGCGCATTCGTGGAGAAATATCTGGCTTAAAACGTCACACTTCTGGACATATGTACTTTAGCCTCAAAGATTCCGAGGCGGTCATTTCTGGTGTCAGCTGGCGGGGAATGGTTCCACAGCTGGGGATAGTGCCCGAAGAAGGCATGGAAGTCATCGCTTCTGGACGTATTACGACTTATCCAGGGAGATCTCAATATCAAGTCGTTGTAGAGCGAATGGAGATAGCTGGGGTTGGTGCCCTGCTGAAACTTTTGGAAGATCGAAAAAAGAAACTTTTCGAAGAAGGCCTTTTCGATCCGGATAAAAAACAACCTTTGCCCTTTTTACCCGATCTCATTGGAATCATTACGTCTCCTACGGGGGCTGTGATCCAGGATATCCTCCATCGACTTTCTGATCGTTTTCCGAGACACGTCATGTTATGGCCCGTTCTGGTCCAAGGAGATGGGGCCTCAGAGCAAGTTGCTAAGGCTATCGATGGGTTTAACTCTCTGTCTGAAAAGTTTCGTCCAGATGTGCTCATCGTGGCGAGAGGTGGCGGCAGTCTCGAAGATCTTTGGGCCTTTAACGAAGAATGTGTTGTCCGTGCCGTTTATGAAAGTCGGATTCCCATTATCTCTGCTGTAGGTCATGAGACAGACACAACGCTTATAGATTATGTTGCCGACCGCAGAGCCCCCACACCGACAGCCGCCGCAGAAATAGCTGTGCCTGTAAAAACTGAACTCTTGAGTAGAATTTCCGAGTCCCACTCACGTCTAAATAGAAGCCTTAATCGAAATCTGATGGAGATGCACAATCATGTGGACCACCTAGGAAGGCGACTCGGAGACCCCCTTCAGATCATCGAATTCAAGCAACAGCGACGAGATGACTGTGGAGAGAGGCTCCAAACTTCCTTCAAAAATCGTATTGCCCAACTTAGGACGACCCTTCTCGAAACCGCGTCTCAACTTGTTAAGCCCCATCGTCTCATCGATGAGAAAAAATACAGTCTTGATCTGTATTTCCAACGACTTGCTATAAATTATTCTACTATTTTAAAAGAAAAAACCCATCAACTCCATACTTTGGAACAACTTTTGGAGAGTTCCTCGTATGAACGAATCTTAAAGCGCGGGTTCGCCCTTGTCAGCGACTGGAAAGATCAAACCCTTTCATCTGCACAAAAATTAAAGCCAGGCTTACCAATACGACTTACATTCCACGATGGAAAGAAAGAAGCTGTCGTAACAGGCGCCCAGAAAAAACCCAGCTCAAAAAAGCGCACGAATCCATCCGTGGAAATTTCTCAAGGAACTCTTTTGTAATTTCCAGAAAAAAAATTCTAATTCGCCTTGAAATAATATTATCAAGCCCTATCTAAAAAAGTGAGGGGAATGAGTAGGCTCCCCAAAGTTTTTTGTACAATCATATGAAGAGGTTATGAAAAAATGAGCAAAGTAATCGGAATTGACTTAGGAACAACTAACTCGTGTGTCTCCGTAATGGATGGTAAGGATGCTCGTGTTATTGAGAACGCTGAAGGAGGCCGCACGACCCCGTCTGTGGTTGCTTTTACCGAAGATGGCGAACGCCTTGTTGGTCAGTCAGCGAAACGCCAAGCGGTCACCAATCCTGAAAATACGGTTTTTGCCGTTAAGCGTCTTATAGGGCGACGTTTTGATGATCCAGTGACGAAGAAAGATATGGACTTAGTTCCATACAAAATTGTCAAAGCTAAAAACGGTGATGCCTGGGTTCAAGCTCGAAAAAAAGACCACAGCCCAAGTGAAGTCAGTGGCTTCATCCTTCAAAAAATGAAAGAAACAGCCGAAAAGCATCTAGGTGAGAAAGTAACTCAAGCTGTCGTTACGGTCCCTGCTTACTTTAATGATGCCCAACGCCAAGCAACAAAGGACGCTGGAAAAATCGCTGGCCTTGAGGTTTTACGCATTATTAACGAACCAACTGCAGCGGCTTTAGCATATGGACTTGAGAAAAAAGGATCTGGAACCATCGCTGTTTTTGATTTGGGTGGTGGAACTTTTGACGTTTCCGTCTTGGAAATTGGAGATGGTGTCTTCGAAGTTAAATCAACGAACGGTGATACTTTCTTAGGAGGAGAAGACTTTGATCAGAACATTATCGATTATCTTGCCGATGAGTTCAAAAAGGATCAAGGAATCGATCTTAGAAAAGACAAGTTGGCTCTTCAGCGCCTCAAGGAAGCCGCTGAAAAAGCTAAGATCGAACTCTCCAGCGCTATCCAAACTGAGGTAAATCTGCCCTTTATTACGGCTGATTCTTCTGGACCCAAGCACTTGAATATCAAATTAACCCGCTCCAAATTGGAAGCACTGGTAGAAGACTTGGTTCAAAGAACAATCAAACCTTGTAAAGCAGCCCTTGCCGATGCTGGTATCACCGCAAGCCAAATCGATGAAGTTATTTTAGTTGGGGGCCAAACCCGGATGCCAAAAATCATCGAAACGGTTGAAAAATTCTTTGGACGCAAGCCCCATCAGGGTGTGAATCCTGATGAAGTGGTTGCCGTTGGCGCTGCCATTCAAGGAGGCGTCCTTAGTGGAGATGTTAAAGACGTACTACTTTTGGATGTAACCCCTCTATCTCTGGGGATTGAAACGCTCGGTGGTGTTTTCACCCGTCTTATCGAGCGCAACACGACCATCCCAACAAAGAAAAGTCAGACGTTTTCGACTGCAGAAGATAACCAATCTGCCGTAACCATTCGCGTGTTCCAAGGAGAGCGTGAAATGGCTTCTGATAACAAATTGCTGGGTCAGTTTGATCTCGTTGGTTTGCCTCCTGCTCCACGCGGCATGCCTCAAATCGAAGTTGCTTTTGATATCGATGCCAACGGAATCGTCCATGTTCATGCAAAAGACAAAGCAACGGGTAAAGAGCAGAAAATTCGTATACAAGCCTCTAGTGGATTGGGCGAAGACGAAATCGAAAAGATGGTCAAAGATGCCGAAGCACATGCAAGCGAAGACAAGGTCCGCCGTGAATTGGTTGAAACTAAAAACCAAGCGGAAGCTCTCGTCCATACGACGGAAAAAGGCCTTACCGAGCATGGTGACAAGATTTCAGAGGACGAGAAAAAGGCCATCGAATCTGCTTCTGAAGATTTGAAAAAGGCGCTGGAAGGCGAGGATCTCGAAGATATTCGCAAAAAGATCGAGGCCCTAACCACAACTTCTATGAAACTGGGAGAAGCCATCTACACTGAATCCCAAAAAGAAGCAACTGCTAATGCGGCTCCTGAAGAAGGTAAGACAGAAGAATCCTCAAAGGATGAAGCTGTGGTCGATGCTGATTTTGAAGAAGTTGACGATAAAAAAGATACAAAGGGCAAAAGCGCCTAAACAATAGCTAAAGCCCCCTCCCGCTTATAAACGGGAGGGGTTTATATATATTGAATACCGGATGGAATTGATTGATGGCTAAACAAGATTATTATGAACTGCTCGGTGTTGCCCGTTCAGCCTCCCACGATGAAATTAAAAAGGCTTACCGAAAGCTAGCCATGAAATACCATCCTGATAAAAATCAGGGAGATAAGGCTTCGGAACAAAAGTTCAAAGACATCTCCGAAGCTTATGAAGTGTTGAAAGATTCCCAAAAGAAAGCTGCCTACGATCGTTATGGACACCAAGCCTTTCAAGGCGGTCACGGTGCAGGTGGTCCTGGCGGCATGGGTGGATTTGATTTTCAATTCGATTTTGGAAATGCTGGTTTTTCAGACATGTTTGAAGACATTTTTGAAAACTTTACGGGTCAGCAAAGACAACAGCCTTCTCGGAGAGGGGATGATCTTCGATACGACATCGAAATTACCTTAGAAGAAGCCTTTAGCGGATGTACGAAAAACATTAATTTTCAATCGTTATCCTCCTGTGAAGAATGCGACGGCTCTGGAAGCGCGAAAGGCTCTGATCCCGACACCTGTTCCACATGTAGTGGATCGGGAAAAGTTCGTTCTCAACAAGGCTTTTTTATGATGGAACGGGCTTGCCCGACTTGCCAAGGATCTGGAGAAACCATTACCGATCCCTGTAAAAGCTGTCGAAGTACGGGTCGCATCCGGAAAGAAAAAACACTTGCCGTTAAAATTCCAGCTGGTGTAGATACGGGCGCACGCATCCGGCTATCTAGCGAAGGCGATATGGGTCTTCGAGGCGCCCAAGCAGGAGATTTATACATTTTTGTCCATGTAAAACCTCATGCTTATTTTGAGAGGGACAAACAAGATCTTTACTGCACATCAACCATCTCTATGGCGCGAGCTGCTCTGGGCGGAAGCGTTGAAGTTCCAACTATTGAAGGAACCAACGTAACCCTGAAAATCCCCGAGGGGACCCAAAGTGGCCAAAACTTCCGTCTATCACATAAAGGAATGTCATCCCTTAAAGGCAGCTCCCGTGGAAGCATGTTTGTCCAAGTGCATGTGGAAACCCCGTCAAAACTCACAAAAAGACAGAAAGAAATCCTCCGGGAGTTTGACAGTGACAGCTCCTCAAAAAAACCAAAAAAAAGGGAAAAATTGAGTGCTAGGATCTTTGGGTTTCTCTCAGGAATGAGAGAGATTTGGAATGCCTTGCACCCAACTTCTATCTGTTTTAAAAAAGGTGTATGAAACCTAAAACTTTCACCGTGCAAGAAGTTGATTCTTTCTTTGAACGTCTTTCTAAAGAAAGGCCTACACCCAAAAGTGAGCTGCAGTACACAAATTCCTACACGCTTTTAATTGCAGTAGTCCTTTCGGCTCAAGCAACGGATAAAGGCGTCAACAAAGCAACTCCTGCTCTATTTGCTATCGCAGACACCCCCGAAAAAATGCTTCAACTCGGCGAAGAAAAAGTCAGAGACTATGTCAAAACCATTGGCCTATATAAAACAAAGGCAAAAAATATAATTGGATTAAGTCAAAAGCTTTTGGAGAAACACAATGGTAATGTGCCCGAAAGCCGCGAAGCACTAGAGGACCTTCCCGGGGTGGGCCGCAAAACGGCCAACGTAGTTCTCAATGTAGCCTTTGGTCAAGATACCATTGCCGTTGATACCCACATCTTTCGCGTCTCGAACCGCACTGGGCTTGCGCCTGGAAAAACCCCTTTTGATGTGGAAAGAGCCTTAGAAAAAATTGTTCCGAAAAAATGGCGATTCTATGCCCATCATTGGCTTATCCTCCATGGTCGTTATACCTGCAAAGCACGAAAGCCCCTGTGTCCCCATTGCCCCGTCAAGGATCTGTGCAAATATAATGATAAAATAATAAGTTAAATTTCTTGATGTTTCTTGATGTTTCATGATAGTATGTTAGGTGTAGTAAGGAGAGAAGAGATATGGAAACAAGAAAAGAGAAATTTGCTTCTCAGGCAGACCCTACATTATTAGCAACAGTGAGACAGCTTGCAAAAGAGGAGGGTCGGCAGCTTCAAGGCTTACTGGATGAAGCCCTGAGAGACTATATTGCGAAACGAGAAGGTAAAAATCCTCGCAAAGACGTTCTTAAAGCTTTAGCCGAAAGCGTTAGCGAATTTGATTCACTGTACAAAAAGCTAGCTAGCGATGAGAAGATATCTAACGGTACTTGAGATCGCTTCTCTTCACAGAATTCTCATTGACCAGTATGGTGGTACTGCTGGAATAAGAGATCCTGGAGCTTTGGAATCAGCATGCTTCAGACCTCAATGTGGATATTATGAAAATATTATCGAGGAAGCTGCCGCGCTAATGGAAAGTCTAGCAATCAATCACCCATTTCTCGATGGAAATAAGCGCGTTTCTTTTGCTTCTGTTGACGTTTTTTTGAGACTAAATAAGTATAGGATAATAGCCGATTCAGATGAGCTCTACAAAAAAACAATGCAATTATTTTCAGAGAAAAAATTTGAATTTGTTGAACTTAATAAACTTCTCAAAAAATACGCTGTATACTTTCCCTAGTGGCTGCTACCTCTACATCACTCTTAAAAATGGGCGAAGCCTTAAAATCTCCTTCTTATTGCAATTTGAGATGACTCATCCTATGATGCGCCCACGGATACATTTATGAGGACACATGGTGGACATGAACTTTTATTTCAAAAAATTCCTAGCCTGTTTCGGGCTCATCATATTTTTGGCAAGTTTTTATACGCATCCTACGGACGCGCGTCAAAAGGATATGAACAGCATCATTCGCAAACTGGATCGTATCGAGGAAAAACTTGTCCGTATGGACGATTCGGATGAGGAAGACGAAGTTGAATCTATCTCAGTTAAGCATTCCCCAACTGAAATAAAAGAGATGGCTCAAAGGGTTCAAGCCCTCGAAAAAGAAAACAATCGTCTCACAAGGCTCCTGGAAAGGACAAATCGCACCATGGATAAATTGGTCGATAAAATGGAACAGATGGATGAAAAGCACCAAGTGTCTGAGGATAAAAAAATTGTTCAGTCACGTCTCCCCATGAAAAAATTGGAAAGGAAAGCTCCCAGGGAAGATATTATTGAAGAAAGAGAAGAACCCCTTAGGATTGATCTGACAAAACCCGATAAGAATTTACTACAAATGCCATCCCGGCCTGATGAAGAATCGACGGAGATTGTAAGTCAACCACTGCATGACCCTCTGCCCACGACGGCCGCAGAACAATATAATTACGCCCAGAGCCTTCTTAAAAAAGGAGATTTTCCAAGGGCCCAGGCTGTTTTGTCAACTTTCCTAAAAGATCACCCTAGGGACCCCTTGGCTGGAAATGCTCAATACTGGATTGGTGAAACTTTCTTTGCTCAACAAAATTACTCTGATGCCTCCGCGGCTTTTTTGACAGTCTTCAAAAACTACCCTAAACATCCGAAACAACCAGAAAGCCTCTTAAAGCTCAGTAAATGCCTTAGGCATTTGGGTAAAAAGCAAGAAGCTTGCGCCTCTCTTAAGAAGCTATCGACAACTTTTCCCTTAACATCTGGCTCTATTAAAAAGATGGCTGAAGAGGAAAAAAGCCGCCTTGGCTGTTCTTAACGCGCTCACATCTTCTTTCGATTCTCGGTCTGAGCCTTGTGCTCCATTAGGCAGCAAGGAATTTGAATCTCTTATGGATTTGGACTATGAATCCTGTCCAACAGTTGCTGTTGGCGTTTCAGGGGGAAGTGATAGCCTCTCCCTGTGCCTTTTAGCGAACGATTGGGCCAAGGCGCATTCAGGAAAAGTTATCGCCCTTACAGTTGATCACGGCCTCCGTCCAGAATCAAAGTCAGAAGCCGAAACAGTCAAATCCTGGCTCCAAGCCCATGCCATCGAACATCATATTTTGACCTGGAAAGGAGAGAAGCCACAAACACGTATCCAGGAAGAAGCAAGAAAAGCTCGTTATAATTTGCTGAAAACTTTTTGTTATAAGAATGGAATTTTGCACCTTCTTTTAGGGCACCATCAAGAAGACCAAGTAGAAACAGTTTTAGATCGTTTCCTACACGGAACAGGCCTCGATGGCCTTGCTGGGATTGCACCTGTTGTGGAACATGACCATGTTCGTGTTATTCGCCCTCTGCTTACCATCTCTAAAGTGCGCCTAATGGCAACATTATCCCAAAGACACCAAGCATTCTTGGACGATCCCAGCAATCAAAGTGACAAATTTACGCGCTCAAGATTACGTAAGATCTTGTCCAGTTTGGAGTCTGAAGGAGGAACGGCCTCCAGACTCGCTCAAGTTGCCTATCGCTCTGGCCTTTCTCGAGCAGCCCTGGATGAAATAGTAAATGATGTTCTCGTCAGAAATGCCTCACTTCATGGTGAAGGCTATATTTCTCTAAAAAAATCCGCTCTAGAAGATACCCCCAAAGATATCGCCCTTCGCGTTCTTATGAGAACGATCCAATGTATTGGAGGCAATGCTTATCCTCCCCGTCAAAAAAGCCTGGAGCCGCTTCTGAAAGCGCTGCAACGGGAAGAAAACCCCAAAACACTGGGAAATTGCTACTTTTTGCCCAGGAAAAAAACAATTATTATCTGTCGAGAAGCAATCCAAATTCCAGAGGCGTTCCCCATACCCCATACTGACTCCCATTTTGTGTGGAATGAACGTTTCATGTTTAAAAGCATAAAATCTCTGCCACAAGACTCTCAATATCT
>Ga0066610_10000801_pt1 | contig 21043 bp, 16 predicted proteins | sample SaaInlV_DNA_165m_FD_60375 | JGI IMG/M metagenome (GOLD analysis project Ga0066610, IMG submission 60375) | Marine microbial communities from expanding oxygen minimum zones in the Saanich Inlet - SI075_LV_DNA_165m | ecosystem: Environmental > Aquatic > Marine > Unclassified | place: British... | reverse complement strand
TTTTGAAAAGAGATTAATCATGGAACTATATGACTTTTGTTGTCACTGAAAAATGTATTCGTTGCAAATATACAGACTGCGTTGAGGTATGCCCGGTTGATTGTTTTCACGAAGGGCCAAATTTTCTTGTAATAAATCCAGAAGAATGTATAGACTGCAACCTGTGCGTAGATCACTGCCCAGTAGATGCTATTTATGCAGAGGATGACCTACCAGAATCACAACATGAGTTTATAGCTATAAATGAACGCCTATCCCAAAAGTGGCCAATAATTAACACTAAAAAAGATCAAGCTACTGATGCAGATAAATGGGCTAAAATAGATTACAAAAAGAAGTACCTAGAAGAATAAACTCTATTATACCACACCGCTCTTAACTAGATATTTATTTAGTATTTTAACTAAATGCTCAACCTGCATGGGTTTTACAAATAACCCCTGGCACTTAATATTTTTTAATTTAGCTTGTAAGTTACGACCAATATGGCCACTTAATATAATAATTGGAAGGTCGTAAGAGCCAATAATTGCCCTAATATCAGTAATTAAATCTACTCCGTTAGCATCAGGCAAATCCTGATCTAAAAAAATAAGATCATAAGAATTGTTTTTTAATTCTTCTATTGCTTGAGCAGCAGTACTAGCTATAGTTGTTTTATGCTTAAATTCTTTAATCATATTGTCTAGTGCAAAAGCAGCTAAATCATTATCTTCTATAATTAGTATATTTTTTTCAGGTATAGCACTGCACTTATCATAATCATCATCATTTAACTTGAGACTATTAGATACAGTAACTACCTCATTAACAGGCGGCTTATACTTTACAGGAAATACAACCTTAAAACTGGTACCAACCCCTAACTCACTTTCAACATGCAGTGTTCCTGAAATTGAATCAACATATTTATTAACCATATATAAGCCTAAACCAGTACCCTTATAGTCAATTCTATTTGAAAAATTGCGCGTAAAACGGTCAAATAACTTTTCTATATTTTCAGGAGCAATACCAATACCTGTATCAGAAACTATGATTTCTATATAACCAGGTGAATCAGAACTATTAATAGAAAAGTTAATTCTCCCTTTTTCAGTGAACTTAATGGCATTGCCAATTAAGTTAGTAATAATTTTTACAACTATTTCCTTTCTTACTTCAACATGAGCTGCTATTTTTTTATCAAGTTTTACATTAAACTCAAGGTTTTTATTTGTAATAGCAGGCCTATATATATTCTCAAACTCAGCTATTAGCTCTTTTAAATTTACCAGGGTATGTTTATTTTTATTTTCATTAACATCCACATCTTCAACTGTTGCCAATATCTCATTAAAGAAGTTTAAAAAACTCTTTGTAGCTTCATTTAGAATTTTTGTTTTTTCATTTATATCAGGCATACCTTTTGTGTTTTTTTCAAGATACTCAATCAAACCTATAATTCCAGCTAAAGGGGTGCGAATATCATGACTTAAGCTGTCAATAAAATCCTCTTTTGCCTTTGCATCTGACTTTGATTTTTCTAACGCTATTTTTAATTCTTTTTCTAGTTTTTTTTGTATTGTTATATCATGCGCAGAGCCTATAAGGCCAACAGTCTCACCTAACTCATTAACATGTGGTGCTTTTTTTGATAACCAATATTGGCTCCCGCCTACTCTATTGCTAAATGACTCTACAAAAACTTGCTCTTCACCTGTAGACATAACTAGATTATCATTGGCGGCGAGGACATCTGCATGGAAATCGTCTTCAAATAAATCATAATTATTTTTGCCAACTATATCACTAGAAGAATTAAGCTTAACATCGTTTTTCAAAGGAATATGAGTTAAAGATTCTATAACACTATCATTGCAACCTAAGTATTTTCCATCTAGGTCCTTCCAATAAAAATTTCCAGGGACTTTATCTATAACAGATCTCAACTCTTTTATTTTATCTTCTAATCTTTTTATATATAAGTCTTTTTCTTGGGTATCTTTCGATTTGAAAATTTTATCTTTTAATGAAACCATTACGCCCCCAAGCCAATTATATATTGGCAAATCATCTATAAATTATAATACACTTTTTAAGTGTAATATAATAGTTAATCAATTAATAGCTAGCTATTTAAACACAGTTTTTATCTTGTTTTATTCATACCACAGACTTAGTAACAGCTATAAGCATCAAAATTTGTGTATAAGAATAAAGGCTATTGACCAGGACGAGAGAGCGACGAAACGCCTTTCTCCCCCTCTTCCTTATTTGCATCTTTTGCGACTGAAATAACATCAGCCTCATTACTTTCCTTCTTCTGTTCGGGGAAAACAGATGTAAGACCAACAGTAGTGAGACATTGAGCATTGCTTTGAACAGCTTTAGCCGGAGCTGGTACTTCATAAACTGGATCTGTGCCTTCTTCTGAATAACCTTTGGGAATACTGTAACCAGGAATAAGTTCAGCAAAAAATTTCTTAAGCGCATCTATCAGATCACGGCCATCATCTTCTGCACTAAAAACACCTTGCGGTATAAAATATTTCAAAGCAATATTTTGTGTATGTATATATTCATCAAGCATGGATATGGAAACAGGTGCTTCCGTTTTATCAGCAAAACATTGAGCTAGTTGATGTAATTCATTTATCAAATCTTGCTTTACACTTTCGTTTTCATCTAAAAGTTTTATATATTCTCTTCCTGCTTTTTTATATATATCGTTAATTGTTTCAGGAGTAAAGTAGTTGAAACGCTTATCTTTAGTAGCAGCAGCTGATTTTTCTTTCATCTTACTTAGCGCTTCTACAAAACATTTATTATCAATCAGGCTCATAACTAATGCTAGCTGCCCTAGCTTTTCTCTTACAGACCCGTCTTTACCTCTATTGCCAAAACTCAATGCTGACGCATCTTCTTCTTTACTTTCAGAAATTGGAGATGACTTGCTAGGGCTAGAACCAGGTAGCATAAATTCGTTAGCATCCCTTATCCAGTTATCAATTAGAGGCTGTAGTTTTTCAGTATATATTGCGGTTATGTTTTTAAGCTGCTCTTTCTCAAGGTCAAGTGTGCTTTTGTAATCATATTTATCAGAAAATGCTTCGCTGGCACCTTGTGTTTCTTTAAGCTTACTAACAATAATTTCGTTTATTTTGGAAGTACTTGCTTTGCAATTTTTAAAGTGATTATCTCTAAGTACTTTCAAGATTGGCACGAAAAGCTTCTTCTCCCATGTTTCGCCAGATTTTTCTGTTTCTTCTTTCAGAAGCATTACTGAATCACCATCTATTGATGTTGTGCCTGATAGATCTGAAACATCTAGCAACAAATTTACTCCTATACTATCTTCGTCTTTTTTCTCCGGAGGAAATACTGATTCACCATCTATTGATGTTGTGGCTGATATATTTGATTCATAATTTGATGTTCCTTTACTTCCAATTGATAGATCTGAAACACCTTGTTTGTCTAGAGCATTAGACGGCACTTCCAACAAATTTACTTCTATAGTAGCTTCGTCTTTTCCCTCCGTAAGAAATGCTGATCCACCACCTTTTGATGTTGTGGCTGATATTTCTGATTCATCACTTAATGTTCTTGAAAAACTATACGGCTCGACCTGATTCAAATTTAATTTTCTAAAACCTGTCGCTTCATCAAGAACAAATTCATTTTCTTCATCTAAATCAAATATTTTCCCTAAATACATTTCAAGATTTTCACTTGTACCTGTCGCTGCTATATCGTGTACTTTAGCTTGTAATTCTGTCCATAGATGCACAGCATCACACCTAACTAAAGTTAATTCTTCTACGTTAGGATCTAGCTCTTGCAGAAGTCCTTGAACGCCTACCTCTGTATTATAACCAGCAGCCGCAGCACAAGAGCTAGAAATGCTTATTGGCGCTATTACTTTTCTACCTTTATAATCATTGCTATATTCGGGTTCGAGGAAAGCCCTTTCACCACTTAGGTGCTCAGTAGGGGAATCAGCAACTATTGATTCACACATTAATTTGAAGGTTCCTACTGTGATATAATCAGTAAAATGACCAGGGATATCTTCAGTAGTTTTTTTCTTTTCTTTTTCAGGATTTTTAATAGCCTCTGTTGTTTCATGAGCAATTTTTATTTTTAACTTTCTTTTTTCTCTTATCTCAAAAGCATTATAACCCTTTGGTCTAACATTATTATGTTCAGCTACTATTGACTCCAATGAAGAACCAACGGCATTTTGATAATATAGCGTATCATATGATTCAGGTTTGTCTAAACATGCCACTACAATTGTTGCCATTTCAAGTTGATATTGTATCCCTAGTTCCAATAATATATTTTCAACTTTTGTTTTTTGTTCTTCGCTTAAATGCGCGTTTTTTTTGTAGGTCGTGACTTTTTTATCACTATATTTATTTTTAATAAAAGTTTTAGCAGCTTCTATTGTTTTATGGTAAAACGGGCTCCTCTTATTACCTTTTTCTCCAAAGGAATCATTATACTTATCAAATAGTTTGTTGTAACTTTTTTGGTAATCAAGACCAAGCGAATTTCCTGATCTTTTAAATTCTTCCCATGTTATATAATTAAATTTATCTGTATTCGGTGTAGTATCTATTGAAGTACAATCAGATTCATCTGTCAAGCCGCTACCTAAACGCGTACTCGAACCATTTTGTAAAACTGTTTGTACTGTTAGCTTAGAATCTGCGACGGTAGTTGCATCTGCCACAGAACCTACCCCATGGGCATCATTAGCTTCAACTTTCACAGCACCATCCTTTTGGAAATCGGTGGGCTCTCCGTGCCCTACACTTAGTCCATCACCTTTCATACTACCACCTGCGTTGTTTTAAAAAACACCCCCCTGTTTAGCAGCTCTCACACAACACATATACCTTTACTTACAACTACACCTCAACTTTCACTGCTCTCTTAATCTATTTATACCACACCAGCCAAGGGCTGTCAACATAATGGGCCAACTATAAAACCCATGATATACAAGCACTTAGAGTAGCGCTCTATTTTTAATATATGCCAAAGGGCTTGCGCAGAACGCTTGCTGCGATTATATATAATTAAGACGAATATATTAAAATATTTATACTGTGCGCCCGGAGAGATTCGAACTCCCGACCACCTGGTTCGAAGCCAGATACTCTATCCAACTGAGCTACGGGCGCATAAACAAAAGACTAACCAAAACAACTCTAACTAGCAACCAATCCTTGAATATAATTAAAAAGCGACCTCAATCCCATAGCCTCACCACCTTCAGGACGACCTGGCAAATCCCTTGTATTTGCAGCCATTATATCAAAATGCAACCATGAGACATCCTTAGCTACAAACTTCTGCAAGAACAATGCCGCCGTAATAGCGCCACCATAACAACAACTGCCACAACTGCGAACATCAGCTAACTTACTTTCTATAAATTTATTGTAAGCTGGGAATAATGGCATTGGCCAAACTGGATCATGCACTTTTTCTGAACTAGATATGACTGCATCTGCAACTTCTTTACTATTGCTAAACATAGCTGGTATATCAGGACCTAAACCTACTCTAGCGGCACCAGTGAGCGTAGCGAAGTCGATAAGCAAATCTGGCTTAGCTTCGCATGCCAAATAAAGTGCATCAGATAAAATCAAGCGCCCTTCAGCATCAGTATTATCATTTTCAACAGTTATACCAGCCCTTGTCTCCAAAATATCGCCAGGCATATAAGCATTACCAGCTATAACATTATCAACTGCAGGAATATAAAGACGCAGCGATATTGGCAGATTATGCGCCATAATCATACGCGCTAAACCAAGAGCATGCGCCGCGCCACCCATGTCTTTTTTCATGTCACGCATACCAGCGGCTGGTTTAATATCCAAACCACCACTATCGAAACAAACACCCTTGCCAACCAATGCTAATTTAAAGCCATCATCTGGACCCCAAGCCAACTCAATCAAGCGCGGCTCTCTCACACTAGCGCGCCCAACTGTATGGATTGCTGGAAAATTTTGCGTTAATAAATCAGCGCCTATAGTCTGCTTGAAACTAGCTTTATATAACTGGGCAACTGCAGCTACTTCTTGCGCAATATTTTCTGGACCCAAAGCATTGGCAGGCAAATTAATTAAATTTCGCACCTGATAAATTGTATTTACAAATTCTTTTAACGAATTAGAATCAATACTTTCATGTAATTTTAAGCTAGGAAAATTAACGCTAGACTTTTTAAAAGCAGTAAACTTGTAACTTGCCAAGCCCCAAGCAAGCGCAGTTAAAAATTCATGCTCTGCTTTCACACCACGCCGAAACTCATAATTAGCTTGAGGCAGCTTCGAAGCCAAAGCACCAGCATCCCAAAAACAATTATCATCATCAGAGACAATACTTATAACTTCGCCTATTTTACCTTCTTTAGTCGGAACCTTACAATATGAGCCACTTTTAGCCTTAAAATCATTATTTAGCAACCATTCTTTTGTAAAGTCATCAGCTTCAGCTTCAATATAAGCTGCATAACTTGAAACTGTGAAACAATTAATCGGCACTAAATCAATATTTGTAGTGTTGTTATTAATATACATATTTTTTCCCTTAAAACCCATAAAAACTATCAGCTATAGTGTCAGCCAGCAACAGCACTTTCTAATGCAGCCAACACCACTTCCCAATCCATAATCAAACCATAATCAGCAACTTTAAATATCTCAGCATCTGGATCTGTATTTATTGCCACTATAACTTTACTATCACGCATCCCCGTCAAATGCTGAATAGCTCCAGAAATCCCAAATGCAATATACAAATCTGGACCCACAACCTGACCAGTTTGCCCTACCTGATATGAGTTTGGCACATAGCCGGCATCAACTGCAGCGCGCGTCGCACCAACTGCAGCACCAACTCTAGCGGCAAAATCCTCTAATCTTGCAAAATTTTCTGCGCTGCCTAACGCCCTACCCCCAGCAATAACAACTTTTGCATTACTAAGCAGCGGCTTATCTAAATCAGAACTTTGTAATGCAACATGCTCTACCTTTATATCAGGCAGAGCTAAATCAGTTATCTTTACTACTGAACACTTATCTGACTCACTATAACTTGCTTTTGGAAAGCTATTTGCATTCACAGTAATAGCACATGGAAACTCATCTATCTGCAGGGTCTCAAAAATATTGCCAGCATAAATTGCATGTGTTAGCACAGCCCCTGCTTCACTTATATTGTTGACATTACTAATCATATCGCAATCGATACTCGCTGCCAGTCGTGGCAGCATGTTTTTACTATAAGTATTAGCAATCATTATTACTGCATAAGCGTTATCTTTAATTAGATCACTACATGCTGCAGCAACGAACTCTGGCAATAGATGCTCAAGCTTTGGATGCTCAAGCTGAATTATTTCATCGAGCAACTCACACCTCTGCATAACTTGCAGACTATCAGCTGTAACATTATCCATAACTATTAATTTAATAGGCTTAGAAAATGAAGATGCGGCAGTAATTGCGGCTAAAGTGTTATCACAAATATTTCCACCAAATTGATTGGCAATAACGTATATAAAGTTCATAGCAGCCCTTGTTTTTCACGCAAAACTGTAACCAAAGCGGCAGTATCTTCAAGTATTTCACACGACCTATTTTTACTTGGCTCAGCGTATGAGATAGCAGTTGTTTTAGCTGCATCTACGCTGCATAAATCAGCAACGTTTAGCTTTGTTAGTGGTCTGCGCTTTGCTGCGACTATATTGGGTAAACTTGGGAATCTTGGTGAATTTAACCTTAAATCAACTGTAACTACTGCTGGCATCTCGGCAGCTACAGCATGCAGACCTTGATCTATTTCTCGCAGCGCCTCGCAAGAATTACCAGTTATATTAAGCTTAGAGACAAACGTAAGTTGCGGCCATGACAATAATCCAGCTAACATAGGCCCAGCTTGACTAGCGTCGCTATCTATAGCCTGTTTCCCTAGCATAACTAACTGCGGTTTAATTTTGTTCACATATGCCACTAAAACCTTCGCGACTTGCAAAGATGATTTTAATTCTAATTCAGTTTCAATATGACAGGCTTCACATGCGCCCATAGCTAAGCACTGCAGTAATAATTGTGTTTTTTCTACACTACCTATAGTTACAACTGTAACTTTAGATACAAGCCCCTGCTCTTTTAACTGCACCGCCGCTTCTACAGCAATGGCGTCAAATGGGTTTAATGACTTTTTTAAGTTTTCTGTTACAACACTTTTGTTATCTTGAGCCACCCTTACTTTGACTCTATAATCGGTAACTTGCTTAACTGCAACTACAACTTCCATATTAAAATAAGCCCTAAGTACAAAGCATCAGTATAAAGATTAGCTTATATAAGGTCAAGAATTCTGCCAACAACTATTGCAATACAACGGCTAAACCCACCATATTATTTAAGAAGATGACAAACATTCTAACTACGAATATAATATATTTAATTATGGATGCATGAGAATAACTAATGGGTACAGACAGTTTAAAATATGACTTCGTTATTGTCGGCGGCGGGCCTGCGGGACTTAGTGCTGCATTACGCCTTGCTCAACTAAACAGCGCCTTTTCAATAGCCATAATTGAAAAGGCAGCAGATATTGGTAGCCACTCATTATCAGGAGCAATACTGCAAGCAGATAGTTTAACTGAACTACTACCTGACTGGCAAAACGCAAAATTTGCCACAAAAGTAACTACAGAAGAACTTTTATTTTTAACAAAAACAAAACAATATAAGCTGCCCATACCACGCGCCATGCAAAACCATGGCAACTTTATAATAAGACTTGGGGATCTATGCCAACACCTAGCTCAAGTTGCAACAGCACATAACATAGATATATTCACACAAACTGCAGTAAGTGATTTTATAATAAATACCAATAATGAACTAGCTGGCGTTAAAACAAAAGCAATGGGAGTTACAAAAGATGGTAAAGAAGGCCCTCAATTTAGCCCCAGCATTAATATTTATGCAAAGAAAACCATAGTTGCAGATGGTGCAGCAAGCCCCTTTAGTCGCAAAATCATTGAGCATTTTAAATTAGAGACAGGTCAGGCCAGCTATGGCCTTGGCATTAAAGAAGTATGGCAAATAGACAAAAATCAGCACAGCACAGGCAAAATAACTCATACCATTGGCTTTCCATTAGGCAATAAAATATTCGGTGGCGGCTTTCTTTATCACCTACCCAATAACCTGCTTGCAGTTGGTCTAATTACAAGCCTAGATTATCAAAATCCACACTTAAACCCTCATAATGAAATGCAGATGCTCAAAACTCATAATAAATTATGCCATTATTTTGCTAAAGGTAAACGCCTAGCATATGGCGCCAGGGTCATAAATGAAGGTGGCTACCAAAGCATACCAAAAGTAGCATTTCCTGGAGGAGTACTGGTTGGCTGCAGCGCTAGCTTAGTTGACAATATAAAGTTAAAAGGCATTCATAACGCCATAAAAAGTGGCAAGCTAGCTGCAGAGTGTCTTGCTACAGAGTTTTTGCAAGAAAGCACTATTTCACACAGCTATATTCAACGCCTAAATACCAGCGTTGGGGCCGAATTAAAAAAAGCCAAGAATATAAAAGCAGGGTTTAGGTATGGCATTATTCCAGGTATGTTGCTTGCTGGAGTTCATCTAATAACTAAAGGCAGAGAGCCCTGGGAGTGGCAAAACAATAATAATAACTTCAACTCAACACAAACATACAAAGATATTTCCTACCCAAAACCAGACAATAAAATAAACTTCGATAGAGCAAGCTCTGTTTTTGCAACAAATAGCATGCATACCACAGACCAACCTAACCATATAAGCTTAAACACCAATAAACTAACTTCCCAAGAAAAGCTAGGTGCCACCAACTTCTGCCCTGCAAATGTTTACTCTTTAGAGGACAACAAGTTAAAATTACAACCAGATAACTGCATCCACTGCCAAACATGCGCTATAAAAATTGCAAACTTAAAATGGAGCCCACCCCAAGGAGGCGATGGCCCAAACTATGAGGAAATCTGAGAAATAATATGACTGTAATTACCACTAAATTAACATGGGAAGAAGTAATCGGTGCCGAGAAATCTAAACCGTACTTCACCAATATTTTCAAGTATATAAAAACACAAGAAACACAAGGTAAAACCATCTATCCAGCACATGAAAATATTTTCAACGCATTTAAGCTCACACCTTTTGCTAATGTTAAAGTGGTAATTCTAGGGCAAGACCCATACCACGGTGAAAACCAAGCACATGGACTCTGCTTTTCAGTAAAAGATGGGACGGCTATTCCACCATCTCTACAAAACATATATAAAGAGATAAGTAGTGATATTGGAATTAATATGCCTAAATTTGGTGATCTGAGCTGCTGGGCCTCACAAGGCGTGCTATTATTAAATACCGTATTGACTGTAGAAGCGCATCAAGCTAATTCACACAGTAAAATTGGCTGGGAAACTTTTACCGATTCAGTTATCAATGCAATTAACACTCACAATAACAATGTGGTATTTTTACTTTGGGGCAATCATGCTAAACGTAAATGCATAAATATTGATCAACATAAACATAAAGTTCTAACTGCCCCACACCCATCACCATTGTCTGCACATCGTGGCTTTATAGGATGTAGGCATTTCTCACAAGCAAACGAGGCTTTAACAGCCTGGAATAGAAAAGCAATAGATTGGAATATTGTACTTAATAAATAATAGAGTAAGAAGTTAAGCCCGGCGTTTGCTCAAGCATGTCGAGCAAACCGTCATCTATTTTAATTCGATAATTATCAGAAAACTCCATATGCGCAACACTACCTTTATTATTTTTATAGCGTAACACAACTTTATGAGAGCCTCCCTTATTAGCTTGTAAAGTTTTTAATAAATGCTCAACAAAATCTTGGTTATTTTCCACATTAAGACTTAAATATGGTTTATGCTTTAATCTAATTGCCTCGAGTGGCTCCACACTATCTGCAATTATTTTGCGGCCACTATAATCATCGACTGAAAGAGTGCCTCGCACAATCAACACCACATCCTTAACCAACTCGTCTTCTACATCAATATAAAGATCTGCAAATACACCAATATCGATACTACCAACGCCATCATCCAAAGTAACAAATGCAAACTTTTTATTACGCTTAGTCTTGAGTACCCTAACAGCAGTTACGTAACCTGCAACTTTAATAACCTCATTAAAATGCTCATCTAAATCATTAAGTGGCTTCACACCAATACTAGCTAACTCCTGACTATACCTTTTAAAAGGGTGCCCACTAAAATAATGACCCAGGGTTTCTTTTTCAAAAGAATATTTAACTGAGCTTGGCATAATTGCCGCAGTAGTATTATATGAAAACTCCTCGTTTTTAGTATCACTAGAACCAATACTAAATAAATCTTGTTGGCCTATCTGCTGATCATGCAAAACTTTATCAGCATGCTGCACTGCTTTTCCTATAGATGCTGCAATATGAGCCCTATCATGCTGCCAACAATCCAAGGATCCACTTTTATATAAAGCCTCCAACACCCGCTTATTTAATTTAAAACTGTCTACTCTTAGGCATAAATCAAGTAAATTTTTATAAATACCTTTTTTATTGCGCTCTACAACAATATCTTGTGCAACACCTTCACCCATACCTTTAATAGCACCAAAGCCATATCTTATTTTATTTTCACTCTCAACCACAAATTTATAACAGCTATGCTGCAAATCTGGAGGCAACACCTCCAGGCCTTGCGTTTTAGTTGCATCTAAAAAACCACATAGCTTATCAGTGTTATCCATATCAGAGGAAAGTACAGCAGCCATAAACTCCGCAGGATAATGCGCCTTTAAATATGCAGTTCTATATGATATTAAAGCATAAGCAACAGAGTGAGATTTATTAAAACCATAGCCAGAGAATTTCTCAATTAAATCAAAAATTTCAGAAGCTAGCTTAGCATCAACATTGTTTTCAACAGCTCCATCTACAAAAATATCACGTTGCTTTGCCATCTCGGATGCTTTCTTTTTCCCCATAGCGCGTCGCAGCAAATCAGCACCACCGAGTGAATAACCTGATAAAACTTGGGCAATTTGCATAACTTGCTCTTGGTACAAAATAATACCATATGTTGGGCGGAGAATATCAGCCAACATAGGATGAGGAAAAGCCATGTCTGCGCGCCCATGCTTTCTATCGATAAAATCATCAACCATACCAGATTGCAGTGGCCCAGGACGAAATAGAGCAACTAAAGCTACTATATCTTCGAAACAATCTGGTACTAAGCGCTTGATCAAATCTTTCATGCCACGTGATTCTAACTGGAAAACACCTGTTGTCTCAGCGCTTTGCAAAAGCTCAATTGTTTTAGCATCATCTAGAGGTATATTATCAATACAAACTTTTTTGTCTGTTGACAATGAATTATTAATATCCGTTAAAGCCCAATCTATTATTGTTAAAGTTCTCAAGCCCAAAAAGTCAAACTTTACAAGACCAATACTTTCAATATCATCTTTATCATATTGCGATACAATACCTTCGCCTTCTGCTTCTAAGTATAGGGCAGTATAATTGACCAATGGTTTAGGTGCAATTACAACTCCCCCCGCATGCTTACCAACATTACGGGTAATACCTTCTAGCTTTAACGCAAGCTCATAAAGAGCTGCAACCTGCTGGTCTTCTTGGCATAATTGCTCTAATTTAGGCTCATCTTCAAGCGCTTTCGTTAGGGTCATACCTAAGTCAAATGGAATTAATTTTGCAATATTATCAACAAATCCATAAGGGTAGCCAAGCACCCTACCAACATCTCTAATTGCAGCTTTTGCAGCCATGGTACCATAGGTTATAATCTGCGAAACATTTTCCCGCCCATATTTTTTACTGACATAACGAATAACCTCATCACGACCGAGCATGCAAAAATCGATATCAAAATCAGGCATCGATACCCTTTCAGGGTTTAAAAACCTTTCAAACAACAACCCATATGGCATAGGATCAACATCAGTAATCCCTAACACATAAGCAACTAATGAGCCAGCACCAGAACCACGCCCAGGTCCTACTGGAATATTATTGTTTTTTGCCCAATTAATAAAATCAGCAACAATCATGAAATAACCAGGGAAACCCATCTTTTTTATAACTTCAAGCTCAATTGCAAGCCTTTCTGTATAAGTGTCATCAAGGTCAGGGCCAAGCCTAGATGCCAAGTTTTCATAAGCCGTTTTTTCAAGGTGAGCAGCTACAGTTTGATCTCCAGCAACAGGATAATCTGGCAAATAAACATTGCCTAAATCCAGTTTAACATTGCAAAGAGCCGCTATATTTGCAGCATTTTCTAGTGCCTCAGGTAAGTCTTCAAATAATTCTGCCATTGATTGTGGGTCTTTAAAGTACTGCTCTGGGCTATAGTTATAATCATCTTTTATAGCTTCTAGTACCTGACTACGATCTATACAAACCCTGGCTTTATGAGCCATAACATCGTTTTTTTTCAAGAATTGGACATCACCAACAGCAACTAATGGCACCTGCTGTGATACCGAGATATCATATGCAGCTTGCACGTACTTATTCTCATCAGGCATACCACATCTTGCAATAGATATATAAAAGCGCTGTGCAAAACACTGCTGCATCTTCTCAATATATTGCTTTGCTAAATCAAGTTCATCTTTAATTAAGTACTGAGCCAACTCTGCTTTTATACCACCAGATAGAGCTATTAAACCAGCGGTAGAATCCTGATTAAGCCACTCTGGCTGGATAACAACAGCACAGCCATTACCACGCTCCTGATAAGATCTAGAAATTAGCTTCATTAAGTTAAGGTGCCCTTGCTCATCCATGCATAGCAACGTTATATCAGCCTGGAATTTCTCTAAACTTGTAGATGCAACTGTAACATCAGCACCAAAAATTGGCTTTATGCCATACTTTAATGCCAATTTATAAAACTTAACATGGGCATAAATATTGTTCTTATCAGTTAAAGCAACTGATTTATAACCCATGTTTTTAGCTGTTTGGAATAAGTTTTTAAGTCTTACAATGCCATCTACAACTGAATACTCACTATGGACATTTAAATGTACAAATTGATCGGTCATATTAACTCGGCCTCTTTATTATATTCACTAGTCATTATAATTTTTTTTATAGGTGCAAAAGTTTTCCTATGATGAATTAAAACACCATGTTTAGCAAGTGCCTGCTGATGCTGCTTTGTTCCATAGCCTTTATGGCTTGCAAAACCATATTCTGGATACTTATCTCCTAGCCTTTGCATATACCTATCGCGAATCACCTTGGCTAAAATTGATGCGGCAGAAATTTCTGCAACCTTGCCATCACCACCAACTATAGCTTCAGCTGGCATAGGTAAATTTGGCACATCTCTACCATCGACTAAAACATGCTCTGGCTGTATAGGTAGCTTTAATACTGCAAGGCGCATACCAAGTAAAGTTGCACCTAGAATATTAAGCTTATCAATTTGTGGCACTTGTACAAACTGCCATGCATAACTTTGTGCCTCTGCAATAATAACATCAAATAATTTATCACGTTTAATAGCTGTTAGTTTTTTTGAATCATCCAGGCCAGCTATATTATGTTTAGGTGAAAGTACTACTGCTGCAACGACTACAGGGCCAGCCCATGGCCCACGACCTGCCTCATCAACCCCAGCTATAATTGTCATGCATAAATTCCTTAATAATTAACTTTGATAATTATGCCATAGAGCCACTTATAATTGCTACAACTTTGCAAATATACCAGTAAAAGGACAAGGTAATACTTGCATCGATAACCTACTTTGTTAGAATTAGATTCTAGCTATTCTATTTGTATTAGCTAAAACAGGAGATAACATGAATAATTACCGAGTAGCAATTTTTGATTTTGATGGAACCTTATGTAAATCAGATGAAGCCATCATCACAGATATAAAAACAACATTTGAGCACTTTAAAAAAACACCACCTTCTGATACTCACCTAAAAACAGTAATGGAAAATGGCTTAGGAATGCATGATTCTTTAAAGCTATTAAATCCAGAATTAATGACTATTAGTAACAGTAAAATTGAAGAATGGCTTGCTGTTTACCGCAATTATTCAAAAAAAAATCCGAGACCTATGTACGAAAATGCAGCATCAGTAGTAGAAAGCTTAGCCGCAGAGAATATAAAAATTATTATAGCTAGTAACAACACTGAAAAAAACATAGAAAAAGCACTTAAGGAATGCAAAATTTACAAACATATAGAACTTATTCTAGGAATTAGTGACCAGTACCCACTCAAACCTCACCCAGATATCTTTAACCATCATATATTGCCTAAATATGCAGCATTCCCAGTAGATAGTTTTCTTATGATAGGTGACACAGCAACTGACCTACAATTTGCACAAAATATAGGTATAGATAGCTGCTGGGCCAAATATGGTATTGGCAATCCCGAAGATTGTGATGCTTTAATACCAAACTATACTATTACAAGCGTTAATGATGTGCTTCCTATTGTGCTTGGCACAAAATCTCACATAAAACGCTAAATAATAGGCTTCTAATATGCCAAAAAAAATAATGCTAGTCGCTGGTGAGGCATCGGGAGATATTGCTGCTAGCATCCTAATTAGAGACTTTAAAAAGACTAACGAAGATGCGGTTTTTTTTGGCATAGCGGGCGACCTAGCATCACAAGCAGGACTCAGAACAATATACCCCTGCAAACATATAAGCGTAACTGGCTTTATTGAAGTGTTGCAACATCTTAAAAGCATATTAGCAGCTATGCGGCTATGCAAAAAAGCACTAAAAACAGAAAAGCCTGACATGCTAGTTTTAGTTGACTACCCTGGCTTCAATTTGAAATTAGCCAAGTATGCAAAAAAAATTGGCATTCCTGTTTTCTATTATATAAGCCCCAAAATATGGGCTTGGAAAAAAAATCGCATTAACACTATTCGAAAAACAGTAGCGCATATGGCTGTTATTTTTCCATTTGAAGTTGATATCTACAAAGCTGCGGATGTGCCTGTAACTTTAGTAAGCCATCCAAGCTTAGAGCAGAGTAAGGCTAATAAAACAAAAGCAGAGCTATGTAGGCAATATAACTTAGACCCAGACGCTACAATTATTTGCTTAATGCCTGGCAGCAGAAAATCAGAAATAAAATATCACTTAGCAACTATGATAGCTGCAGCTAAAGTAATAAACACAAAAATAAAATGCCAATTTATAATTCCATTAGCAAGCACTATAGACGCCAGCCTTATAAAAGATCAAATCCCGGCAGAACTAAGCAGTAATACGCATATAATAGAGTCAGACCAATACAATATCATTGCCGCAAGCGATCAAGTTGTAGCTGCTTCAGGAACAGCAGCATTAGAAATAGCCTTGCTTGGCAAGCCATTATGTGTAATATATAAAACCAGTAATATTTCATACATGATTGCTAAAAGAGTTATAAAAGTGCCTTTTATTAGCCTACCAAATATAATTGCAGGCAAGCTTATTATTCCAGAATTTATTCAAGACCATGCTAACATCGACAACATTGTCCAGTGGGTACTAGAATTAAAGCAAAAACCAGAACAGCGATTGGAATTATGTAGAGAGCTAAATTCTATAAAAAATTTATTAACCGCCAATGGCAAAGTAATAAATGTATCAGATTGCTTACAAAATCAGCTAGACAAGCTTAATTAAAACTACTTAACCACCTTTAAAAATGGCTTGGTTTCTTTTTTTTCTGTGGCAGTTTTCTCGGTTTTATCTTTTGTTTTACTACGTTTCACTGCAACTTTTTGTAATATTTTTTTCTTCGCAGCTGTACTTAGTTTTTTTGCCAACGAACGAGGCGCCTCTTCTTCAAAGGTAATTCCGTCACCTAGCTCCTGAGCGAAAATTGCTTTGACAGCACCCATAGGCACATATATTTGTGTAGCCTCACTAGCAGCACCAAAGTACGCCGTAAAAGAAATACTATCATCATCAAGGCATAAGTTATCAATGGCTTCTGCATCTATATTCAGTACTATTTTACCACCTCGAACATGATCCTCAACGACACACACACCTTCATAGTTTGCATCGACTAGTACATAAGGGGTTAAACCATTATCAATAATCCAAGCATGAACAGCTCTTAATAAATATGGTGTTTTAGACTTCATCTGCAAGTTCTCGAATTTCCAATTCTGTTTCAGACATACTACCTTTAAAGCTATTACGTGCAAAAATGCGATTTGCATATTCAACAATAGCCTCTGCTTTTTCTGGCAGCTCAATACCATATTGTGGTAAGCGCCATAATACTGGAGCAATAGTACAGTCAACTAATGAAAATTCTTGATTAAGGAAGAATGGCATTTCAGAAAAAACCGGTATAAGAGCTATTAATTGATTTAGAAATGACTCGCGTGCAGCATCTGCAGCTTCGCCACCTGCATCTATTGTTTGTATCAAGCTATACCAATCTTTTTCTATTCTATAGATCATAAGCCTTGTTTTTGCTTTTGCAACTGGGTATACAGGCAATAGTGGTGGATGGGGAAATCTTTCATCAAGATATTCCATAATGATATTAGACTGATTTATCATTAAATCTCTATCAACTAATGTTGGCAGACTACCATAGGGATTAATATCTAAAAAATCTTCAGGAGGATTATCAGGGTCAACATAAACTATATCGAAATTAACGCCTTTTTCAGCAAGAACAATTTTTACTCTATGGCTATAAATGCATGACTCATTACAAAACACAGTTATCGATGACCTTTTCAACATAGCCTAATCCTAATTAGAGTAAAATAACTTAACGTTTTGAGAACTGTTTTGCTTTACGTGCTTTAACAAGTCCGTATAGTTTACGTAGTACAGCACGCGCATCACGAGTCAGGTAGCCAGCAGAGCGTAATGCTATGTGCCATTCACGTGTTTCATGCTGCTGTTCAAAGTCTACGCCTTGCGCAGTTAACTTAGCTTGCTCAACCAGATCAAGTGCTCGTGCAATAGCTAGGCATAATGCTTCTGCCTGCCCAGTTACACCGCCACCGGAAACTGTTGCATATACATTAAACTTATTTGCCACTTCAAGTAATGCCAATGGCTGTGTTACTTGTTGAGCCCACCTTGTATTATCACCAAAAAACTGCTCTAAGTTATAAGCTTTATTTTTGCTGGTTTTTATAGAGAATTCGCCTTTACCAGGACGCAAGAATACACGTGCAACCGAAGTTTTACGTCGACCTGTAGCATAGTATTGTTCTAATTGTTTTTTACTCACTTGTCTCTCCTAGCTTTTTATCAAACGTTAAAGGCTGTGGCATTTGCGCTGCATGGCTATGCTCACTACCTGTGAATAATTTAAGCTTGCTTAACATTTTACGCCCTAAAGGACCACGAGGCAACATACCTTTAACTGCAAGTTGCAGCACTTTAGTTGGATCACGCTTCATCATGCTTGCATAATTTGTTGATTTTAGACCGCCTGGATAGCCAGTGTGTCTATGATATATTTTATCTTCCTCTTTTTTCCCAGTTACACGTAGATCTTTGCAATTCACAACTACAATGTAATCCCCTGTATCTAAAAAGTTTATATATGTTGGTTTATGCTTACCTTGCAGATAAACGGCGATTTCAGATGCAAGCCTACCTAAAACTTGAGATTTTGCATCAACTAAGTACCAGTTTTGTTCTATTTCTGATAATTTTGGCGTATAAGTACTCATAGCTAAAAAATTCCTACTATAAAAAGAACTGCCATTCTATAGCAGAACACCTAATTATACAAGCATATATTTTAAAAAATTATAAATTTTATTAGATTACAGTAAAAAACAATTATTATATTACTTAAAAACATCTACAAAACAAGGTGTAAAAACAAAAATAGCGTGAAAAAAGCACACTAAAGCAACATGATGATAAATCAAATAAATCGCATCTATAATTATAAAGTTCATATACAGAGGAAATAAATATGAAAATTGACGAAATGAATACAGCAGAAGAGATAAAGGGAGGTGTTGCAGAAGCTACGGCAACCCCTGGCAAGATATTAAATGCTCAAAAAGCCATGAATATTTTAGGGCCAGTTATTTCAGGTAAAGACACGCACATCGAATTATTTAGCAGTGAAGGCCAATTAACATCGTCTGGAGAGCTATATGCAAAGCTAGGCGAAGCTATAACTAGCTGGCAAAATGACTTGCCAGCGAATACAAACCCAGAAATCCACGCAAATAAAAATCCAGAGTATCAAGCAAAAACCGATAGTCAGCATAAAGAAATAATAAATGCTAGAATAACAGCTATTGCCAACAAAATATGTGGCGTTGATGACAGCACAAAAAAAGGTAATGATAATTTAGCTGTTACGCAACAAGCAGTCACTGAAGTTGCACAACAAGAAGATAACGCAAAGGCGCTATCAGCTGAATTAATCAAGAAGTTTCATGATGCAAAGGGAGATCCAAAATCAGCATTATTTAAATCAACAATGAACCAAACAAAAGTTCAGGTTGAATATAGAGAAAAAATTAAAGGCAGCACCATAAAACCATCGAAAAGCTTTGGAACATATTTAATGGGTGAAAAAAGTGATATTAATCCAAATGTATTGAAATATGAAAACGGAGTGGTAACACTAAAAGCCAGAACTAAAGATGACGGTCGCTTAATGGCGCGCACACTGGCTGAGAAAAATGGTTTTGACCCAACCAAAAACTACACTTTAACACTAAAACCCTTTACCTCAACTACAAGACCTAATTTTTTTGCCCTTGAAGCCGCAGTTGGGTTTATGAGTGAACATCGCGAATATGGTGCAGGAGCGAGTGTAAGCCTAGATGGCGGAGACAAGCTAACCTTTGCAGATTTTGCAACAAGCGAGCACAACCCAATAGTAAAATATAATAATGGTGCTGGCTGGCTTGACAAGGCCAATCCTGCACTAAGCGACAAGAGGCCCGCCGCCCAAAAGACAGGAATGGACTTATCAGTTGAATTAATAATTAGCGATGCCCGCAAAGCAGTTTTAAAACAAGCCGTAAAAAATAACATCCGATTAGACCCTAGCAATCTTGCTATGATGAATATAGCTATAAGGTCAGAAACTGACAATGTAATTAACGAAGCAAAAAAATCGGCATTAATAAGTGAAGGAGGAGTTGATGGCCAAAAAAGCATGTTCTACAGCGGCAGCAGCAGCGAGATGTATATCAACAATGATATTGAAAAGCAGCTAAAAGAAAGCGTAGATAAAGTGCTATCTATAGGCATGAGCCCTGCGCAGACAGCGCAATTGAAAGAAATAGACAGTGTTATCACCAAAAATGGGGATCATACGGTAAAATGCAATATAGGAACATCAGTTAACGATTCAACAACTGATCAATCAACAGGCGTACTACAGTTTAATAGTGACCAAAAATTTTCAGAAAAAGGGATAACCGACGAACAGCAACAAAAAATACAAGATAACACATGGGAAACAATAGCAAAAAACACACCAGGAACCGCTTATAGCGCAGGAGCAGACATTGTAGGATCTGTATTAAACAAAGCAACTACGGTGGCGGCGGCTGTGACTACAGGGTCACTCGCAGCAGTAGTAGGTGTAGTTGCAGACGCATATAATACTATAAGAAATAGATTTAAAGGAGATGAAAGTAAAGTAAAAGAATGGATAACTCCAGGACTTGTTAAAGGCGCAGCATCAAATACAATAAAAGCTGTTGACGCTGTTGGGGAAGGCGCTACAAGTGTTAGAAAAGGCTTAGAAGACAGCACCGTTAAACCAGCCTGGGGTGTCGTTACAAGAATCTTATCATATGTTGCAAGCCGGGCGTATCATATCCTGGGCACAGATCAAAGCCATATTAAAGACGCAGCTAAAGATCTAGCACAACAAGACCCAAAAGAACAAGCGGAGAATTTTGCCAAAAACCTGGCTGGGAGAGGTTTAAAT
>Ga0066610_10000798_pt1 | contig 21128 bp, 18 predicted proteins | sample SaaInlV_DNA_165m_FD_60375 | JGI IMG/M metagenome (GOLD analysis project Ga0066610, IMG submission 60375) | Marine microbial communities from expanding oxygen minimum zones in the Saanich Inlet - SI075_LV_DNA_165m | ecosystem: Environmental > Aquatic > Marine > Unclassified | place: British... | reverse complement strand
TTTAGGAGATCCCGCGGGAATCTGTCAAGGGATAACGTGCTCTTTTATTGAAAAGAAAACAGCAAATCCGGATTGAGCAAATTGATTTCTTGATTGTCGCGGGAAACAGAAAGCTCATGGAATCCGGTGGGTGTGATTTCTATAATGGCCAGCTCTCGCTTAGGAATTCCTTCGGCATCAAATTTTAGCCTGCCGTCGAGGCCCGAAAAGCCCTGGATTTGTGTCAGTGTTTCCGAAACCGATTGATTTTCCTGTTCCGCAAGCTTTTTAGAAATATGGATGCCATCATAGCTGAGGTTCGCGAGTCGGAGAGGCGCTTCCTTATAATTGGCCTTATAAGTTTCTTCAAACGCACGCCGTTTTTTGAGGGGCGGGGCCACAAACCATGCGCCATAAAGATGTGGGTCTCTCAAAAGTGCGTCTTCATCCCATTGGCTGGTTCCCAATAGCCGCACCGAACGAATGCTTCCCCTATGAGGATCAGTTGATTCGGTGGCAATGTACTTCACGATTTGCGTGAGGGCATACCCTCCTTCAGGAATCAAAATGGCATCAATTTCTCGTAGGTCCAGTGAGGCTAGCTTATTCTTGATGGTATTGACGTCGCCTTCATAGGAAATAACTTCGTTGAGTCGCGCGGTTGGATTTTCTCGTAGAATGTCTTTTACCGTTTTTACAACCGTGTCTCCATAGGTATTCGTTGGAGCAACGATGACATACCGAAATAGCTTTTGCTCTAGGGCATAATTGAGAATTTGTTCAGTCTGTTCCCGGGGCGGATGGCCCATAACAAAAACATTGTCTCCTGCGACAGATGTATCATTGGAGAAAGACAAAACGGGAACGCCACTTCCCCAAGCCAAAGGGGTGACGGCTTTCACCTGATCAGACAGAAGGGGGCCCAAGATTAAGTCAGGCTGCTTTTTAAGGGCTGTTTGAACGGCAGCTTTTGCCCCTTCGACGCTCCCTTTAGTATCGTGGGGTGAGAACTCCACATTTTGACCTTCTGATTCAAAAAGACTGAGCTCAGCAGCCTTAAGCATAGATTTCCCTAATTTAGAGTGGGGGCCAGACAATGGCAAAAGTAAGGCAACTCGGAAGGGAACTTCCCGTTTAGAGCCAGCTTTTGAGAGAGAATCTTCCTTTTTCCGAAGAGGGTCTTGTACAGGAGCAGGCTCTTGACGTAATCTCTTGCTACAGCCCGAAAGGGAGAGGGCAGTGAGCAACCCTAAACAGCTCATTAGAAACAGAAAGCGTAGGCCCCTTAGTCGGCATGGAAAATTCAAAGTCTCCTCCTCGTTCTTACTTTTTACCTGACGTGACTATTATCCCAGGACTTTACATTGTCGCAACCCCTATTGGAAACATTTCTGATATTACCCTGCGGGCCCTTGCGACGTTGATCAAGGTTTCAACCATCGCTTGTGAAGATACACGGGTTACGAAAAAGCTCTTAGATTTCTATGATATAGAAACGCCTTACCTGTCTTATCATGAGCACAATGCCAATCAGCGCCGTCCCGAAATCCTGGACAAAATACATCAAGGGCATTCTGTGGCTCTCGTTTCCGATGCTGGCATGCCCCTTATATCTGACCCTGGTTACAAACTCATTCGGGACTGTATCCAGCAGGACATTCCCATAACCTGCCTGCCGGGGCCCACAGCCTCTTTAACGGGATTGGTTTTATCGGGCGCCCCTCCAGATCGGTTTATGTTCATGGGCTTCTTGCCGGACAAAAAGGCTGCTCGGCTTAAGGTGCTTCAAGAGATTCAAGATGTTCAAACGACTCTTATTTTCTATGAATCTCCGAAGCGACTCATAAAGAGTTTGGACGACATATCAGAGGTTCTAAAGGATCGTCCCGTCATCGTTGCCCGAGAGCTTACCAAATACTATGAGGAAATGCGCCGAGGGTTGCCAGGAGAGCTCAAGGATTTCTACGAGAAAAATGGAATCCCAAAGGGGGAAGCGGTTTTGGTGATTCACCCTCCTGGCGAGAAAAAATATACGATAGAAGAAATAGAAGCCCTTTTGAAGGAAGAGCTCAAAGCCCATTCCCTAAAAGATGCCGCCACCCATCTTGCCACAAAAACCGGCTGGCCTCGTCGGGAAATCTATAATCGTGGTTTAGAGTCTCGGGAGGCGTCAGAGAACTTGGAATAATGGTTTTTTATGAAACCAAGCTCTTTCTCCACAACTCATTGACTTCAAATGCTTTTGCTCCTAGCGTAAAGTCATAGAGAAATTTTAAAAGGAGCCGAACATGAGTGAACATGCCTATAAGCCTGGAACTCTTCCAGCCTTAACACCTTATTTGACAGTTCAGAACGCAGAGGATGCTATTTCTTTTTATAAAGAGGCTTTTGGATTTGAAGCTGCTGATGATCCCATGAAAAGTGAGAACGGACAAGTCGTTCATGCTCATATGAAATTGGGAGATGCCCATATTATGCTGGGGCCTGAAGGCGCATTTGATAAACCTAACAAGTCGCCAAAGTCCCTGAATATTTTGCCGCCCTCTGGATTATATGTGTACTGTTCAGATGTTGATGCCATGTACAAGAGGGCTTTAGGTGCTGGTGCCTCTTCTCTTATGGAGCCAGAAGATTCCTTTTGGGGAGACCGCATTTGCAAAGTGACTGATCGTGATGGTCATGAGTGGATGTTCGCTACCTTGATCAAGGAGTAGTAAAGATTGTCCTTTCGGATAGAAAGGACACAAAAAATTCTTGAGACATAGGTTACATTTTATCCAGTTGGAGGACGTGAGAGCGTCCTGCAACTTTGTAGAATGACAAATAACGATTTCTTCCCCTTGCTTCTTGCGCAAACCTCAGCGAAAATAAAAGAAAAACAATGTTTAGGGAGAGAAGAGGGGAATCGTGTTTGTAGCAACGGTTGAGACTCGTTTTGAGGCCAAGAACATCCTCCACATTAAAGCAGTGGGCAGATGGGTCGTATGGTCTATTAAAGAGGCAGACAGGACCTTGCGCCTCTTAAAGACTCAGAATGCAACTAAGGCTGTGCTAGATCTCTCTGCTGTTGAATCTATGGATACTACAGGTGGTCTCGTTATTGAGCGGACGTTGCAATCTCTTCAAAAGCACGGAATCTCGGTCCAATGTACAGGGGGCAACAAGGATGTTCGTGCTCTTATCAAGCAAGTTTCCCAGTATCCCATCGAGGACGTTCAGCCGCCCAAAAAATTGGGTTTTTGTTGTTATACGCTAAATCGCATAGGAAAAGCTGCCTTTGAACTTTCAATTCAATGCAAGGAGCTTTTGTCTTTTTTTGGAGAAATTGCCGTCGTATTTTGGGGAGCCATCAGACATCCCCGTAAATTTCGGCTGATTTCTTTGACACACCATATTGAAGATGTGGGAATGGATGCACTCCCCATCGTTGGGTTGATATCCTTTCTTATTGGTGTCGTGTTGGCATATCAGGGGGTGCACCAACTTGCCCGCTTTGGGGCCGAGATCTTCACCATCAACCTATTGGGCATTAGCATTCTACGGGAAGTCGGTGTTTTGATCACGTCCATTGTTGTAGCAGGTCGTTCGGGAAGTGCCTTTACGGCGCAAGTAGGTACCATGGTTCTGAATGAAGAGGTGAATGCCATGAAAACCATGGGGCTGGATCCCATGGAGTATCTGGTTGTTCCTCGGATCTTAGGTTTGGTGATAGCCTTGCCTTTCCTGACTTTTTTTGCTGATATTTTGGGTTTGATTGGGGGAAGCGTCATGCTCTCATTCTTGATCGACATTTCATTTGGTCAGATCATAGATCAGGTAAGACAAGCTGTGACACTGAAGACATTCTTCATTGGTCTTGTGAAGGCACCGGTTTTTGCCTTTTTGATTGCCATGGTGGGATGTTTTGAAGGACTCAAGGTAACCGGGAGTGCCGAAAGTGTTGGGCAACAAACGACGCGGTCTGTGGTGGAGGGCATTTTCTTAGTCATCATCTTTGATGCCCTCTTCTCTGTTGTTTTTTCACATATTGGATGGTAGATGGACAAACGAACCCAAGTCCCAATTATTCAAGTCCACAATTTAGTGAATGCCTTTGGCAAACAGATTGTCCATGATCTTTTGGATCTTACAATCTATCGCGGTGAAGTTTTAGGACTTGTGGGAGCTTCGGGCGCCGGTAAATCAGTCTTACTTCATACTATTTTGGGGCTTCATCGCCCAAGCGGAGGGGAAGTACGTATTCTAGGGAAAAATATAGCAGGCCTTTCCTTTAAAGAGCGTGCCCAAATTGATCAGCAATGTGGCGTACTTTTTCAAGGGGGAGCGCTTTTTAGTTCCTTGAGTGTTTCAGATAATATCCAAGTGCCTTTACGGGAGCTTGCTCGATTGAAGAAACCTCTAACAGAAGAGGTGGTTTTTCAAAAGCTTTCCATGGTGGGGCTTCCTGCGGCCACAGCGTTCAAATATCCCTCAGAATTATCGGGTGGCATGACCAAGAGGGCGGCATTGGCACGTGCTCTTGTCTTGGATCCGGAAATTCTCTTTTTGGATGAGCCTACTTCCGGTTTAGATCCAATTTCTGCGGGGGCTTTTGATAGCCTTATAAATGAGCTAAAATCTAATTTGAACTTAACCGTTGTTATGGTGACCCATGATTTAGATTCGTTGAAAACAATTTGCAATCGGATAGCGGTTCTTGTTGATAAACAAGTTATCGTCGGAACAGTGGATGAGATTATGGCAAATAAGAATCCTTGGATTCAAAAGTATTTCCACGGCGCACGGGCCAAAGCAGTATGGGGAGAGTAGAGCATGGAAACTAAGGCAAGTTACATGGCTGTTGGCGGATTCCTTCTTGCTTTTATACTTGCAGCAGCATTGTTTCTGCTGTGGCTTGGACGGGTTGAGCTGGTGAATAAACAGGCTTTTTATAATATCTATTTTAAGGAAACGGTTACGGGGTTAAAGGACGGTTCTCAAGTTCTTTATAGGGGTGTTCCCATTGGTGTCGTCAAAGATATAGCCATTGATCCCAAGAATGTTGAGATGATTCGCGTTCATGTGGGAATAAAGTCTGGGACGCCAATCAAGGAAGATTCTATTGCGTCTTTGGAGATGCAAGGCATTACGGGTATATCCATTATCCAAATTCACGGGGGAACTCGAGAAAGTCCAATACTCCTGCCTAAAGCGGGAGAAGAATATGCTGTTATTCCCTCAAAGGCCTCGGGCTTGCAAAAATTATTCAATTCCATGCCAAAGCTTGTGAGTAATGCGAATGAGCTTGTGAAAGACTTTTCCAAATTATTGGATGAGAACAATCGAGAGGCGGTCACTGAAATTATTCTAAACATAAGAGACGTCACCCATACACTTTCAGAACGTCGTGAAGATATCGATCAGCTTATAGATAAAAGCAGTATTGCGATGACCAGACTTTCAAGTGTTATGAAAACCTTGGAAGACAAATCACCTGATACCATGGATGACATTCAAATGGCGGCTCAATCTTTTAGTAATGCGGCCGATGGGGTTGAGGAGATTGTTTCGGAAAATAGATCGGCAATTAGGGACTTTTTTAATCGCGGTCTTTACGAGCTGTCTAATCTAATGGTTCAGATGAAGAATACCTTGGCAACAATTGGGCGCCTTTCTGGGGATGTGGAAAAGGGTCCCCTGAACTTTTTGTTTGAGTCACCATCAGAGGGGTACCATTTACGATGAATAGAAATTTCCTATGGCTTATAACACTCATGGTCCTATCTGGGTGCGTTAGTTTTTTTCCCGAGGATCCGAAAAAGTTTGAACAAATCCATTTTAATATGGATAGGAATTTTACGCCTCAAGTTGAGCCCGTAACATGGCAGCTTTTGATTGAGGCACCTCGAGCGGAACTTCAATTTAATACAGATCGCATTATTGTGAAAAAAGGGCTCTATGAGTTTACGTATGTGGACAATGCTCGTTGGGTCGATCAGTTGTCACCTATGGTGCAGGATGGATTGCTAGAGTTATTTGAAAATTCAGGAAAGATCTTGGGTGTTGGTCTATCTACATCAGGCCTTCAGGCAAACTATGTGTTGATGACAGATATAAGGGAGTTCCAACTGGAAGCTAAATCTGGTGATGATAAACATGTCTATGTGGCGATTGGAGCTAAGGTCTTGAGGCTTTCAGATCGGATGGTCATGGATTACAAACTTTTCCAATCAAAAGTTCCCATTGACAGTAATAGTGTTAAGGAAGTTTCCAAGGCTTTCTGTTTGGCTATGAACAATGTTGCGGGTGACATTGTGACCTGGACTCTAACTGTGCCGAGTGAGAAGGAAGTGGTAAGATGACATATTCTCCGGATAGTTGGTGTGCTGGTTTATCCGAGATAAAGGTCGTCATGCCGGCCATTAGGAATTCTCAGCAAGCCGAAGGCGCGCCTTAGAATTCATTATGAGCGCGGTATCCAGGAAAATATGAGCTGCCATCGCCCTTAAGCAGCCACGGCACCGGTAGAGTAGCGTTTTAGGCAGTCTATGATTAGGTCAAAGAAGCCGTCAACATCGCCATCCCGGATGACGTAAATGTTAGGGGTGGTATTTGTAAGATCAAACCAATCTATGACTGTTCGTCCACGGGTATATTCCCCATTAAGATCCATTGTCACGTAGACATCTTTTCCTTCAAACAGCTCAGGCTTCAACATGAACGCCAAAACGGAAGGATCGTGAACAGGGCCACCATCCATTCCATAGCGTTTCATATCGTACTCTTCTGTGAAAGCGAGCATGCTGTACACTGCTTCGGCTTGCTTATTGCCGACAGCGCGAATCTTTTCCAATCGAGTCTTTGATGTTAAGAGTTTGTGGGTAATGTCTAGTGGCAGCATGGTAAGCTTGACGCCGCTCGTGAAGACGACTCTACAGGCCTCTGGATCCAGATACATGTTAAATTCTGCTGATGGGGTTATGTTACTTTCTTCGAGGGCGCCACCCATGAAAATAATTTCTTCAATATTGCCTTTGATTCTTGGATCCTTGATCAAAGCCATGGCAATATTTGTTTGTGGTCCTGTGACTGCAAGGGTCACTTTTTTAGGAGAAGCTAGGATGGCTTCAATGAGGAAATCGACGGCGTGTTCTTTTTGAACTTTTGTCTCTGGATCAGGTAGCTCTGTGCCCCCTAAGCCGGTTTCCCCATGCAGATCTTCATCCATATGGAAGGCATCATTGACCAAATGACGGGAACATCCTGCGTAAACTGGTATATCTGTTCGTCCGGCGAGCTCACACGTTTTGAGGGCATTCGTTGTTGTTTTTTCTAGGGATACATTTCCACTAACGGTCGTAATCCCCAGTATGTCAAAGCGCTCTGGAAACGCGATGGCCATCAAAATAGCAATTGCATCATCTTGTCCAGGGTCGCAATCCATAATTAACGGACGTTTTTCCATTCTCATTTTACTCCTGCATAAGCGTAAGCCACCACTCTCATACGTGCAAATTGAAATTTACGCAAGTGCAAGATCCCAATTGCATGTTTCTTAAAAAAACAATATCCTAACAGGAGAGGAAGTTACTGTGGGAAAGGCGTGATGGTTTTTACTTCGAAGGATTTTGATAATCACGAACTTGTAACCTATCACTGCGATCCTAAAAGCAATCTAAAAGCTATTATTGCTGTCCATAGTACAAAGTTGGGGCCAGCTTTGGGTGGTTGTCGTATGTGGCCCTATATGGATGAAGATGAGGCTTTAACCGATGTTCTGCGACTTTCTCGGAGTATGACGTACAAAGCTGCCATGGCTCGTTTGCCTTTGGGGGGCGGAAAGGCCGTTATCATTGCGGATCCAAAAAAAGATAAGACGCCGGAACTATTTCAGGAAATGGGGCGATTTATCAATCATCTTCATGGGCTTTTTATTACGGCAGAAGATGTCGGGACCTCAGTAGAGGATATGCACCAAATCTATACGGAAACGCCCTACGTTTCTGGTTTGCATCTAAGTCACGGTGGCAGTGGTGATCCATCTCCTTATACAGCTTTAGGTATCTATAGAGGGATGCTGGGGGCGGTTGAATACAAGTTGAAGAAAAAGTCTCTAAAGGGGCTGAGAGTCATTGTGCAAGGACTTGGACACGTCGGGATGTCCCTTTGTGAAACACTCCATAAAGAAGGTGCTAAACTCTATGTTTCAGATATAGATCCCACGACTGTCCAGAAAGCGGTCCAAAATTTTGAAGCAATGCCTTTTGATCCTGAAAAGCTTTACGATGCTGAGGCAGATATTTTTGCGCCCTGTGCTTTGGGTGGTATTTTAAATGATGAGACGATTCCCAGATTAAAAGTAAAAATAATTGCAGGAAGCGCAAATAACCAGCTTGCAGAAACCCACCACGGCAGAGCCTTGCTGGATAGAGGGATCCTATATGCCCCTGATTATATCATTAACGCAGGCGGATTGATTAATGTGTTCTATGAAGGGCCAGATTACGATCGAGCTAAAACGGTAAAGCATATAAATCAAATGGATTCGTATCTTCTAGAGGTGTTTAAGATGTCTGATGATTTGAATATTTCTACTTCGGAAGCAGCGGATCAAATAGCTGAGGAACGCCTAAAAGGTTAGCTTATTTCCCTTTGCGCGTTTTAGCTTTTCGACCACCCCCCGCAACGGCACCACCACCACGTCTCTTTCCGCGTTGTTTATTGCTAGAGGCTTGCGGGCATTTTTGTGTCTTTGGATCACATGCAGTTTTCTGTTTCTGCTGCTGTGATTGTTGCTTAGGCTGCTGAGTTTTCTGCTGTTGCCCAGCAACAGGTTTTTTTGAAGTCTCTACCGGCTTGCCCATATGAAGTCCACCCTTGGTCGGTTTTTCGCCCTTAGGCTCTTTATGGAGTCCTCCCTTAATGGGTTTTTCATGCTGCTGAGGTTGTTGCTGCTGCTTCTGCTGCTGAGGTTGTTGCTGAGGTTGTTGTGGCCTAGGTTGCTGCTTCTGTTGCTTAGGCTGTTGAGTTTTCTGCTGTTGCCCAGTAACAGGTTTTTTTGAAGCCTCTACCGGCTTGCCCATATGAAGTCCCCCTTTGGTGGGCTTTTCGCTTTTAGGCTCTTTATGGAGTCCTCCCTTAATGGGTTTTTCATGCTGCTGAGGTTGTTGTTGCGGCCCAGATTGCTGCTTCTGTTGCTGAGGTTGTTGTGGCCTAGGTTGCTGATTCTGTTGCTGAGTTTGTCCCTGTTCTTGATGAGGTTGTTGTTCCTGTTGCGTGTCGGGCTGCTGTGATTCCTGTCGAGTGGGTTGTTTGGATTTAATTGTGGGCGTTTTTTCACTCGCACCTGGCTTTTCGAAAGCGGGTGCTTTTCTGGGTGCGCGCGGTTTTTTTTGTCTTCCTTTTTTCTTGCTTGCGGATTTTTGACCCCGTTGAGTTGTTACAACCCCAGGTCCTGTTTTAGCGCCGCCTTTGAGTTCTTGTTGGATTTCATGGATCTGTGTTTCTTCTTTTGACAATGTCTTTTCGTCTTTTTTCCCCGTTGTTTTTTCTTTTCGCAGGAGATCTCTTTCTTCAGCTTTTTCCTGTCTGGCTTCTTCCTTTAAAAATCTTTTCTCTTGAGATTTTTCTTGCCTCAGTTGAGCCCCTTCTTGCTTTTTTTCCTGTTGAAGGAATTGCTTTTCTTGGGTCTGCTCTTGTTTCAGGAGTTTTTTATCTTTGAGAGCCCCCCAGCCCTTTTTTCCGGAAGGGGTAGTTGCGGTACCCTTTTTACCTCTTGCAGCCGAGAGCTCTTGCTGAAGTTGAGCAACCTCATTCTGGAGTTTCCTGACTCGGCCCGTGGTAATCCCTTGAGATTGAAGGGTTTCTCCGGACCGGCGCATTCTTTTACCCCGCTGACCCATTTTCTCTCCTATTTGATCAACTTGCCTCGCGTGGTCGGCGAGTTGAGGAAAGCGACTGAGACTATGAGCATGTTGCTGATAGTTGTTCCCATGAGCTTCAAGGTTCGACCCTTGAGATTGTAATTTTTGGGCGTATTCTTGGGTTTGTTGTGTAAACTCTTGTGGAGATCCGGAGAAGTTTTTAAGTTTCTCACCGGTTTGCCATAAATCTTGAATGCCATTTCGGATTTTTTGACCCTGCTGAGAGAGGGAGCGTGCCTGATTTATAGGTCCTTGTAAGGATTTAAGATCTCCAATGGCCTGTTGAACCTGTGAAATTGCCTCGTTGAAAACGTTAAGACTCTGAAACCCTGGGACGTTGGCGCTTGAGGGTAGAGAGACCAAACTCATAAGAAACATGAGAAACAAGGTATAAAACCTGGCAACAATATTTTTCTGAGAAGTGCTTTGGATGAAAAAATTCATAAATCTAAAACCCTCCCCAACTTGAAGAATCTGACTTTTGAGTTCCTTTTCCAATAGGAGTTCCCGGCCCCTTTATGTCGTTAGGGGAGTCCTGACCCAGAAACCCTTGTGCTTGAGATTCAAGGCGCTGCGCATGTTGATCGAGGGCTTGTGCTTGGGGGTAGATACCCTGTTGTCCGCCTCCCAGTTTTCTCTGGGTGTCTTGAAGTTCTTGGAGGACTTGTTCAAGTTGCTGTACCTCTTGGTTAACTGTATTTCCTTGCTGGCTTCCAGCTTGGGAAAAGCCAGCACCTCCCGCCAGCCCTTTGAGCGTGTCCTCTGCTTTTCCAACGTAATTTGAGACATCGGTTGGAACCAAACTAGCAATATCTAGGTTTTCACCTGTAAGTCCTTGTAAAGTATGCATATGCTCCATAAGGCTGCTGGGATCTTGTGCGCTTGAAATTTGGCTTTTAAGTTTCATGAGAGACTGAAACATAGCCGGATCTTTGTTCTGCGCAAGGGCTTGATCCACTTTTGACAACAAGGCATTTTTAAGTTTTTGCGGGGCGATGGATAGTTGAGGTGCCTTGGCAAGGCTGCCAGAAGGTTTGGTTGGTAGCAAAGAGGCTTCTTCCGCAACTTTTTGTGGAACGGGTCCTGCAAATCCTTCAAGGTCCGCTTGCGTTCTTTGTGATCTCACACTTGCATCAAAAGTTCTTTGTGCACCGGCAATTTCTCGAGCAGCAGCTGGGTCATCGTGAACCACTCTCGGGGCACTTGGGTGAGGCGTGTTAGTGGGGATTTTCTTGAAATGGAAGGGCGTTATATGGTGCAAGGTGCGATGGGCTGCTTTTGAATGGGCTGCAGTTACAAAAACAAGCATATCTCCAGTGAATAGAATGCAGAAACCAAATGCCACCAGCAGGTACCAGGGGGTATGTTTTTCTGTTCTCTGAAAATATTTACGCAACACAAACGCCTCACTGGTTCAACAATGAACTTTCTTATATCCCTTCATTATACCCTTAAATGAGGAAAAATTAAATGCTTGTAAGAGAATATCTTTTTATAAGGCATTCTGTTTTCTATAGGGTCTTACTTGACGTTGCGTCGTAGGCTGCTAGCAATCCATTGTCTGGTAAGAGATTCAGAAAGACGGTTTTGGTTGAGTCGCTCTTTCAAACAAGAGAAATCCACTCTGTCTAGAGATTGGTCTTGGTTCGTGCATGAAAAGACAATTGTCTCAAGTTTTGTTATTGGGTCGACCTGTCTTTGTATACATTGGCCGCAGATTTCTTTCATCATACATTGCATAGGCGAATTGATGCTGCCAATAGCCAGGTGATCGGGGGAAAGAAGTGGCTTGAGGGATGAATGACGCGCCTCCTTTACGGCAGCCATCATATTTGCTGATCCAATGGTAATAATCCGTTGAACATCTGACATAGGAATAGCCGTATTTCCTAATTTCCCTGTCCCATAGGCGTGTAGGGCCTCAATGATATTCCCATGGAAGGCTTTGTCCTGGGATCTCGTGGGCGAAAATCCAGGGGATTCCTCGCAGCACCATACAACGCAATCTGCGGCATTTTCCAGAGTCTCTTTTTTAAACCGGTCTTGATTTTCCTTATATCCTGCAAAATAAAGCACCTTTGAACCATTTGCCTTTAAAGCTTTTCCAATGGACATGAGGACAGCATTTCCAAGCCCACCCCCAATAAGTAAAACGGTTTCCTTGGAAGGGATGTAAGTGGGAGATCCAGTCGGACCCATTAGAATCACCGGATCTTTTGGCTTTAAAAGGCTTGTGCAGAGATCGGAAGATCCGCCCATTTCTAAGACAATAGTTGAAATTGTGCCCGCTTCAAGGTCAACGGACGCACCCGTTAGGGCCAATCCTTCCAGGCTTTGTTGCGTGTGGCCAGCACCATGCGTAATTGCTTCAAAATTTTGAAGTCGGAAAAATTGTCCAGGCTTAAAGGCGCGCGCGGCTTGAGGAGCTTTGATGACTAGTTCGATAATTTTAGGTGTTAACCTTTTTATTTCAAGGAGTTGAGCTCTTAATTTCTGGTTTAAATCCTGCTGGAATTTCCCCTCATCAATCTTATTTGGGGCGCATTTTGCCAGTTGCATACTGATGAGAGGTGCCCCCTGTTTTGCACTGGCCATGGCTTTAACAACATTTCCTGCATAGGATGGATGGAGATCTCCCAAAAAGCTTATGGACCTACCGTCCGGTCTTATGGAGGTGAAAATGGATGATTTTCTTCGTCGTGGAGTTTCGGAAGATGTATTTAAATTTTCTTCCAAATCGAGGGCTTGAAAATGGTCATTGCAGACGGAAAGCGAGACTTCATTTTCTTTGGCAATAATTGTATTTGGTTTTGTCCCTGCAGCCACAAAAATGGATTTGGCGGCGAGAGGTATTTTAGCTTTCGAAGCTTTTCTTTCTACGATGAGGCTACTTGTATGACCGTAGCTGTCGGTTTCAACTTGAAGAGGGGTAATGTTTTCTAGGAATTGAATGCCTTCTTCTAAGGCGCTTTTTACTTCTTCGTGGTTTAAGCGATAACTGGGGGACTCTATCAGTTGCTTTCTATAGGCAATGGTGACGCCACCCCATTGGTTTAGGAGTTTCAAAATATTTGGCGCACGGTTTTCTTGGCGTGCTTTTTCTTTTTCCAGGCGAATGGCCTGTGCGTGGGAAATAAATTCATCGGCAATTATTTGATCTTCTTCTGTCCAGTCACAGCGAACTTTCTCTTCACCCAGTTTACAAACAAGGCTTTCATACCGTTTTAAGAATCTTTCCACTTGGATTGGATAGTAGGCAAGGGCTTCTGTTGCTGTATCAATGGCGGTTAAGCCGCCCCCAATGACAACAACAGGAAGTCTCATCTGAAGGTTTGTATTAGACTCTTCTTGGGATGTGTTGGAGAGTTGAAGGTTCATCAAGAAGTCGCTGGCCATTTTCACGCCTCTCGCGGTCCTATTTTTCATAGGAATCAATTTTGGCTGACCTGCTCCCATACAAAGAGCAATGTGGTCGAATCCCATGTTAAAGGCTGTTTCTTCTGTTAAGGTTCCCCCAAACCGGATGCCACTCAGCATATTGAACTGGGGCCTGCGTCGCTCGAGGAGGAGACGCACTACAGTCAAGAAGTTTTTGTCCCATCGAGCTGTAATTCCATATTCGGCAACCCCTCCGAAACCGCCAACAATTCGCTCACTCAAAGCCTTAAAAAGCGAAGCTGCATTTTCAATCAGTTGAAAGGAGTGGTTGTTTCCCAGAACGTCAACTCCTGACAGAGAAGAGGGGAGAGGCTCAATTTTTAGCCCATCCATGCCAACCACAGTATGTCCAGCGTTCATCAGATGATGGGAAAGGGTAAAACCTGCGGGACCCATTCCGACAACGAGTACTTTTTTACTGGTTTTTGGCAAGGGGAGGGGGTTTTTGAAATTGAGAGGATTCCATCTCGTCAAGAGACTATAGATTTCAAAACCCCACGGAAGTGCCAGCACTTCTTTCAAAATCTGTGTTTCAATTCCTGGGATATCTACGGGGGTCTGTTTTTGAAAAATACAGCTCTTCATACAGTCATTACAAATCCGATGACCTGTTGCAGCGACCATGGGGTTATCTATACAGATGATTGCGAGGGCACCAATATTAAAGCCAGCAGATTTTGCTAGATTCATTTCGGAGATTTTTTGCTCTAGAGGGCAACCTGTTAAAGGAATATTTAGATCGTTTTTTTTGAATCCTTCTCCGGACTTCTCTTTGAAACCTTTTGAACACGAGTCTTTGTCTCGCTCGTGACAAAATATGCAATAATGTGCCTGGGAAAAGGCATGCTGTTGGGAGGGCCCTTGATCCGTGAGATCAAATCCTTTCCGATGCCTGATATTTTCTGGACATGCTTGCAGAGCCCCTGAAGGCGTTTCTGTCGTTTCTACAAGGTTTTTCGGGTCTATCTTCTTGGGAAGTTCAAATAGAACACTCTCCTTATGCATACATTGCCCTGTTTTTGTCAGACAGGCCCATGCGGCGTATTTAAGGGCTAAAATGATTTCTTCTTCATATAGGGTTTCATCTGTACACCATTTTGATACCTGGGTGGCGAAGGCAAGATCACTAAACTTGGCTCCAAGGTGTTTTTCCAGTTTGTCTCTTAGTTCTGGCCCGAAGGAAGTGGCATCCTGTGGTGTATATTTTTTAATGGCCCGGCGTTGCACAAAATTTCTCTTGCAGATATGGAGAGGTGTTAGGATTTTGTGGCTTGATTGAAGGGTTTTAACATTTTCTTCAATCTTGAAAGCTTGGGCCAAGAATTGTTCCACATAGGGATAGAGCTGAACAACGAGGTGACTCTCTTCTAGCGGCTTGATGTTTGAAGAATTTTTCCTAGTTTTCTCATATAAGTTGGAAAGGATGCCATTTTGACCTTGAAGAAAATTTCGAAACAGGTTATCGATTCCCTCAAGCCCTTCTAGGGTGTATAAGTGGTCAAATATTAATCTTTTTTGAGTCATATATGGTACTTCAAAACTTATCTGAATTTATTTCCTCTAACATGATTACTTCTCCAAAGTAAAAGGTTTTCTAACTACTAATGAGAGCGTCGGTCTAAACCATGTCACAATTTTTTACACTTGATGATTTTGATTTAAAAGGTAAGAGAGTCCTTGTTCGAGCGGATTTAAATGTCCCTATGCACGATGGGGCTATTACGGACATGACGAGAATTGATCGAGTGGCTCCCACCCTTTGTGAGCTTATGGACAAGGGGGCAAAAGTCATTGTGATGTCTCATTTTGGGCGTCCCAATGGAAAGATGGATGCTCGATTCTCTCTCCATCCAGTAGTGCGCCCTTTAAGCGATGCACTTTATGGCACTTACGTTACCTTTGTTCCAGATTGTGTTGGAAAAGAAGCCCAAGAGGCTGTTGACGCAATGGAAGATGGTCAGGTTGTTTTACTTGAAAACCTTCGGTTTCATCCTGGGGAGCAAGCTAATGAGAAGGCCTTCGCAAAGGAACTTTCAAAGCTGGCTGATTTATATGTTAATGATGCCTTTTCTGCGGCTCATAGGTCCCATGCCTCGGTTGAAGGAATTCCAAAATTTCTGCCTTCAGCGATTGGGCGTCTCATGGAAGCAGAGCTTGCAAATCTGGATATGATTTTGAGCGATCCTAAACGTCCAATTATGGCAATTGTTGGTGGCGCAAAGGTATCGACAAAGTTATCTCTTCTGGAAAACCTTATTCCTAAAGTTGAAAAGCTGGCTGTGGCCGGTGGTATTGCACACACACTTATGGCTTCCCAAGGGCAAGACATTGGAAGGTCCATCTGCGAACCTGACATGATTGACGTGGGCAAGTCCATTCTGGAAAATGCTCAAAAGGAAAATTGTGATCTGATTTTGCCAGTTGATGGCACGATAGCAGCGTCTACTGAGCCCGGAGAACCCAGCGAAACTGTTGATCTGAAAAATCTTCCGGCGGATGCCATGATTCTAGATCTTGGTGAGAAGTCTGTTCATATGATCATGGAAAAGTTGGAGGATTGTCAGACGGTTCTTTGGAATGGTCCCCTGGGATTAACGGAAGTAGCGCCTTTTGATGCGGGAACAAAGGCCATTGCCAAAAGGGTAGCTGAGTTGACAAAGGAAGGTAAGTTGCAAAGTGTTGCTGGCGGTGGTGATACCGTAGCCGCCCTCACCGAGGCAGGGTGTGTGAACGACTTTACCTATGTCTCTATGGGTGGTGGTGCCTTCCTTAAATGGTTGCAGGGCCGTTCTTTGCCTGGGTTTGAGGCTCTTGCAAAGAAGGAGCCCCTTGAGAACATATCCATCGCATCCATAAAACGCTTGTAAGCAAGATGAAAGCCCCCATTTGGTGAAGAATGGCTCCTAAAAGGGGAACTTGCAGAACGAGGGTGGTAATTCCAAGTGCAACTTGAATAAAGGCGACAGCAAGCATTGTGGTGGCTGCTTTTTTCTGGTTTTGAGATGCGTTTGAGAAAGTAACTTTTTGCCACAGGATTCCAACGGAGCACAGTGTTATCATTGCTAGGACTCGGTGTGCGAATTGGACGCCAACGGGATTTTCAAAAAAATTGGTTGCGAGTGGGCGCAGATGCCACAAATCATTTGGGAAGAACTTCTGTCCCATAAGAGGAAAGGTATTGTAAATCAGCCCAGCCTTATGTCCTGCTACGAGGGCGCCCCAACATATGGTTAGGCTTGTAAGCGCAAGGACAATATTATGTATCTTTTTATGAGGGTAGGTTGACTCTTTCTTATGTGGAAACAGATATTGCAGGGCGATCCATAGAGTGAAAGCATATAAAACAAGTGCGAGAACCAAATGGGCGGTTAGACGATAGGGACTTACCCAGGGAATATCGACGAGGCCACTTTTGACCATATACCAACCCATAACACCTTGCAGGCCTCCCAAGATGAAGAGGCCTCCGATTTTGTAAAGGACTTTCCCCCGCAGCTGTCCTGTGAGACAAAACCAAATAGCAGGTAGAATGAAGATCAGGCCTAAAAGACGTCCCAGGAGGCGATGAAAATATTCTAGCCAAAAGATAGATTTAAAGGCTCTCAGATCCATAGTGAAATTAACTTTAATGAACTCTGGTGTCTGCTGATACTTATTGAACAACGCAGCCCATTCACCATAGGAAAAGGGAGGCAGTATGCCCATAATGGGCTGCCATTCTACTATGGATAAACCAGAACCCGTCAGTCTTGTGACGCCCCCTAAGGCGACCATAGCAAGAATTAGAAGTGAGATGCCGAGAAGCCAGAGTCCAATGGGTTGGCTTGTTGCGTTAAAAGTGAAATTAGTCTTAGAACTTTTCAATTTCAGAACTCGTCTAGTTTGTAGTGGAGGTTGATAGGATATATTAGATTTTTAGTCAACCGTACTATATTGAGTGCCATAGGCATTTGTATAAAAAAGAAAAGTTTTCTTTTCAAGGGGATATTTTAATGTTAGATTAAAAGAAAATAATGCTAAATGGAGGCTAGTGATGGCGGGAAAATCAGCAACAGTTAAATCCTTACCCTTGTTTGGGACAATTGTGGATGCTTATAAGTTTGTGTGGGAGCGCAGGAGGGAATTTTTCCAGTTTACCCTACTCTGGATCATTATTTTATCGGCGCTACAATTTTGCATGGGTGCGTTAGAAGAGACCACGACAGGTACTGTTCTTACAGTTATTCATACGTTCACGCAGATGGCTGTAACACTGGGGTTTACCATTGCCTGGTATCGTTTTTTACTGGCTGGAGCTGATCCAAAGAATCAGTGGATCAATATTACCTTTTTGCGTCGGGAATGGAAACTGTTGGGGTATGGGTTGCTGATCGGCTTTGCTTTTATGATCATTTTGGGCGTCTTGTTAGGGATTGTGAATTTGGGTGTACTTCTCTTTGGTGGTGAGGTGGATGCACATAAAATCGTTACGGCAATTTCTTTCATACTCCTCCTTCCCGTACTGGTATTCTTTGGATTTCGGTTCTCGTTTTTATCTCCCCTTATTGCTTTAGACAATTTTGGTATGAAGATGTTCAGAGAATCTTGGGATGCGACGAGAACGGTTGTTTGGAAATTGGTCGGTTTCTTTATTTTGGGATTTATACCGGTCCTGATTTTAATGGGACTGGCAGGGGTCTTACTTATGTGGATGCCTGTTGCTTTTGGGGGAGGTATGCTTCTTGCTGGAGTGTTTGAGGCACTTACGGCGCTTGTAAACGTATTGTTTAGCTTCTTTACCACTGCCTTAAGTGGGTACCTCGTTTCTCAAGCTTATAAGTTTGTTCATAAGAAGTAAGAAGTTCAAAATTAGTGGCTAGATCCTTAATCAGTGAGGTTTTTGGAGAGACAACTCATTCAGAAACCTTGCGCGCTGTTCTTATATCAGTGGTCGGTGTTGGATTTGCAATTGGTTTTATAGACCCTCTCATTTCAGAACTGTTAGACCAAAAGGGGTTTGACGAAGAATATATAGGTTTTAGTTCGGGTATGCAGAGGGCAGGATTTATTCTTGTCAGCCTTATCATTCCTCTTGTTATACATAAAATGGGCGCGCGGCCCTTATTTTTGACAGGGATTTTACTTTTATCAGCTTCTTTTCTTGCAGTCCCTTTTGTGGAGACGCAGCTTTGGTTGCTTCCATTGCGGGTGCTTTTGGGAAGCGCGACGGGTATTCTTTTTATTATGGGAGGTGCAACGGTTTGCCAGCTTTCTCATCGCACTCATAAGGGCATTATGTTGGGCTTTTATGCGGCAGCAACTGCGGGAGGTGTGACTCTAGGCCCGACTTTGATCGAAGTGTTACCGACGAAAGGCGCCTTTCCTTTTGTATTTGCGTCCTTATTTATGTTGTTTATGGCTATCCCTCTTATATGGGCGAAACGTCTCACACAAAATTTTGAGGATGATCCCGTAAAGTTTAATGGGGTTGTTCTTTTGCTGGCTTTACCAACTATAGCGGTAGCCTCTCTTGTGGCTGGAATGGCTGAGGCCGTGAATGAGAATTTATTGGCTGTGTATGGAGAACAATTGGGGCTCAGCATTCCTGGAGCAGCCCTGCTTGTGACAGTTTGTCTAATGGGCGGCATTGTTCTTTCTGGCCCCATTGGATGGCTAGGAGACAAAATTGGATACCTTAAGGGGTTATGCGTATGTAGCCTATTTATTATTCTGACCTTTGCTACCATTTTGATCGAGCGAGAATCATTGTTTATTTCCTGGCCGCTCCTTTTCTTTGCCGGAGGAGCCATTTTAGGAATGTTTCCACTAACGCTGGCGGTCCTAGGTCATCATTTCTCAGGCGCGAATTTAGCAGGTGCCACAGCGGGATATTTCTTTATGAATGGTGTTGGGGGGATGCTAGGTCCAATCGTTTGCGGATTTATGATGACCCGATTAGGGGATAGTGGATTTCCTTGGTTTATGCTTGTAACTCTAGTGGTATTTGTTCTCACAGCATATTTTTTTGCAGAAAAAAAACTCAAACTTTAAAGATTGTTTTGTATGAAAACAATAAGTTGTGTCTGGTATGCGAAAATCACAATTGTCGTTTGCGAAAATTATGTTGGCCCTGAAGATGGTTCCGGTGTAGTTATATATAATTAGAGGATTGAAGAATTCGTTTTTTTCATCCCAAGAGTTTAGCTAGGCTTGTTACCTAGCACAGATTTTTTCACCGGGTTCGAAAGGGTCCGGTGATTTTTTTTGCGTTATCGTTGAATCTGGGTTTTCAAAGCGGCAGATAGGAGAAGAGGGGAGCTTACTTTTTGTGTGTTGAAGATGTCTTTGAACGGGCTTCTTCTTGATCGTTTTGTAAGTTTTTAATTATTTCTTGGCGTTTCAACGACGACTCTGTCACTGGCCTTGGAGGGATGTCGGCTAGATTGGGAAATTCTCGATCACTAACATCATCCTGAAAAAGGGTGCAGCCTCCGGCACAACTTGCGATGAACAGTAACGCGAAAATATTTTTAACAGACATCATTCGTTTCCAATTCCAAAGACAAAACTCTTACACCATTTTCGTAACATAACACTCATAACTGAGTCACTTAAATATTGCTTGTTGCGTAAAATTTTATGCCTAAGCTACTTTTTTAGAGAGTCTAAGGCTGTATGAAACAAAGGCTTTAGGATTAATAACCCCTTGAATGACAAGAAGGCCGAGAAGTACAAATGCTGAGCCAATCCCAAGCTCATTGCTAAAGTGCTCTCCCATAAAACAGGTGGAAAGCAGAATGGCAAATACTGGCACAAGCATGGAAAATGGTGCGACTAAGGTGGTTGGATACTTGCGTAAAAGGTATGCCCATAAGGAGTAGCACATGATGCCAGAAAAAACGCTGCTAAATGCAACAATTCCATAGCTTATAAGCGTTGCTTTTTCCAATGCTTCGAAAATGGCTCCCGTTTCTTCGAGTGCAAACGATGATCCTAATAAAAGCGGGGAAAGAATTAGGTTTACCCATATCATGAGTGCGATAACATTCACATTACCAGCCTTCTTTATGAGCAAATTAGATCCTCCCCAGCTTAAAGCTGCGATCAGAATAAGAATCATACCTGCGATGCTTTGAATATTGGTTGGATCATTGGTAATAAAGCATACGCCTACAAAAGCGAATAAAATTCCCAACATTTGATATAAGCGGATTGATTCTTTCAGGAAAAGGAAGGCCAGAAAAACTGTAAAGAAGCTCTGAGTTTGAAGTGTAATGCTGGTTATGGAGGCTGCTAGCCCCAATGATAGAGCTAAAAATAGAAAGGATATAGTGATAAACATTGTGCCACTGATAGCGAAAAGGAGCTTGAAAGAAATATTAGGTCTTGGAAAAAAAACAATGAATGGTAGAGATGCTACTACAGCACGTATCCCAGCGAAGAAGAGTGGTGGAAAATCTTTGATGCCCAACTTTATGAGGACATAATTGATTCCCCAGACAGCAGCAGCAAAAACGCCTAGTAAAATATCTTTCGGTTCCATGTGGTACCAGGCCCATCTATTTAAAATCAAAACCCCTCAGTCAGCTGGATCTTGAAAATAAGCTAGAGACCTTAACTCCATTATTACCCCAAATTCTTCCTGAACATTTCACATTTTTTGTCATTTGTCAAATTTTCTTAAATGAAAAATTGCTTTCGAGAAGTAAGTTGAAACCTCTGCGTAATAAAAACGGCTTAACCTATTGATATGATTTGATAATACGTTAAAATAGGGCGTATTTAATGATCGAAGGAGCCCGTCAATGAGTTGTTTAGCCGAACTATTTG
>Ga0066610_10000792_pt1 | contig 21186 bp, 20 predicted proteins | sample SaaInlV_DNA_165m_FD_60375 | JGI IMG/M metagenome (GOLD analysis project Ga0066610, IMG submission 60375) | Marine microbial communities from expanding oxygen minimum zones in the Saanich Inlet - SI075_LV_DNA_165m | ecosystem: Environmental > Aquatic > Marine > Unclassified | place: British... | reverse complement strand
TTAGTAATGTTAATACCAAGCTAACCCAAAGTAAGCCAATACTCATTGTATCTGAAATTTGAGGCACACACAGATTAAATAACATAAACACTAAGATAGTATTTGCTATTAACAACACGCTAGAGAACAAATGTTCATCTTTGAGCTTACTTTCTTTTAATAAACCAAACTTAATCATCCGTAACCACCTCGTGACTTTTGGTTAAAATTATTTGTTGTCCTTCAAATGCCCTTTTAGTATGAGTTGATTCAATGATAATACCTCCCTTAGAAACAAAGTCACTCTGAGCACTATTAAACCAATTAGAGCTATTTGCATCTAGGTTAATAAATGGCTCATCAAGCAACCAAAGTTTTAAATTTTCACGTAAGAAAAGCTGTGCTAAGGAAAGTTTTTGCTTACATCCAGCAGAAAGCATTATAAAAGGTGTATCACTAAACTCTATCATGCCGGATATTTCTAATATTCTTTGAATAGATTCCCTTGTAGTTAATTCTCCATACAAAGATAGCACGTAAAACAAGTTGTCAATACAACTTAATTCTGGAATAAAAAATTGTTTGTGCCCAACATACTGTAATGATGACTTATATTTTATTTTGATTTCTTTTACCCAGGCCCCATCCCAAATAATCTTCCCTAACTCTATTGGGCGCAGCAATGCAATTGTTTTAAGTAAGGAGGTCTTGCCAGTACCATTTTCTCCACGCAAATAAACATGAGTAGCATTGGGTATTGTCATTGAAATTCTTTCAAAAAGAACCATCCCATCATTTATACAACTAACACCGGCAAGTTCAAGCATACATTTCTTCTATGAAACTAGCTGACCAATATAACACCAACTATATAAGCAGACAAAATCATCAAGCTATTGACATTTCACATGCATATGGATATTTTGTTAGGTTAACGTGTTTTTTTAGTTAGTAGATAGATTTGGAGATACAAGTGGTCGCAGACTTTTTTTATGAGCTTTTATTGTTTGGTGCGGAGCTTCTAGCTATCGTCATTGCAGTGGTTATAATTATGATGGCAATTGTTACTATCATGGCTAGCGGTAAAAATAAAAAAGAATCTTATGTAAAAGTAGAAGACCTTAATGAATATTATGAATCTGTTAAAGATGAAATAATTTCTAATATGCTGGATAAGGATGAATACAAGAAACATAACAAAAAACAGAAGAAGGAAGAAAAATTAGAAAAAAAAGAAAAAAAGAAAGACAAGAAAAGTAGCAAATGTTCAAAAGAAGAAGACGACAAACCTAGATTATTTGTAATAAGGTTCGAGGGTGATTTACACGCAAGTGAAGTCGAACCATTACGTGAATCAATAACGGCAGCTCTTACCGTCGCAAATGAGTCGGATGAAATTCTTATTATTTTAGAAAGTTGCGGTGGTGTAGTACAAAATTATGGATTGGGAGCTTCACAATTACAACGAATCAAAAGTAAAGGTGTAAATTTAACTGTAGCTGTTGATCTTGTCGCTGCAAGTGGAGGCTATATGATGGCATGTGTAGCAAATAAAATTTTAGCCGCTCCATTCTCTGTAATAGGCTCTGTAGGGGTTCTAGCACAAATACCTAACTTTCATAAAATTCTTGATAAATATGATGTCGATATCGAGCAACATACGGCAGGGGAATATAAAACCACCTTAACTATGCTAGGTGAAAATACTAATAAGGCTAGAGAGAAATTTAAAGAAGAACTTGAAGATACGCATGAATTATTTAAAACCTTTGTACAAAATAACCGCCCAGCCCTTAATGTCAACAAGATTGCCACTGGTGAGTACTGGTATGGTACTCAAGCCCTTGATCTTAATCTAATTGATGAAGTAATCACCAGCGATGATTACATTATGAAAAATTTAGATAGCAAGAATATATATGAAATATCACACGAATACCCTGAAACACTAAAAGAAAAGTTAGCTTCAATTTTAGAGGGTGGAATATATAAGGCTGTAAAAGCCATAATTCAAAAAACTTTATCGCAAGAAAGTAACACCAATAAAAAAATGCTTCTTTGAAAATGACAGGAATCAAATACTATGAATAGTATTTGATTCCTATTTTTATTCTATCTCTACCACTATCACTTCGCCATTTATTTGTGTCACGTAATGAATAAACACAGCCACAATATTCTTGTTGATAAAAGGTTTCTTGTTTTGAGATTTCAATCATTCTGCTAGAGCCACCACGCTTGCGCCAATTATATGTCCAATATTCCAGAGATTCATAATGTCCTGCAGCCCGAACTCCACAATCATTGATTTGTTCCATATCTTTCCATCTTGATATCCCAAGGGATGATGAAATTACATCAAAACCATTTTCATGTGCATAAAGAGCTGTACGTTCAAAACGCATATCAAAGCACATTGTGCACCTTATACCTCTTTCAGGCTCATCCTCCATGCCCCGAGCTCTAGCAAACCAATTATCAGAATCATAATCTGCATCGATAAACTCAATATCATGCTTATTGGCAAAAGCAATATTTTCTTCCTTACGAATATTGTATTCTTGCTTAGGGTGTATATTTGGATTATAGAAAAAAATAGAAAAATCTATATTAGAAGCTATAATTGCCTCCATGACTTCTCCAGAACATGGCGCACAGCATGAGTGCAATAACAGCTTTCCCTTACCATCAGGCAAGGATAATTTATCTCTCTTCATAACTCCATTCTTTTCATTATTTAGCCACCTTCTGTTCTACATACCTTAGGAAGCATGCTGTCCGAGCTGAACCCACTATATGAACAACTCGTTCTAATTGGAGAGTCACTGTCTGCTCTTGTAAATACAATTGCTAAAGCTGGAATGCCATCAGATTTAATTTCACTGGTATCAAATATCAAATTTATAGTTGCACTACTACCATTAGAAACATACGTACTCGCCGCTATATCCACAAACTTGTCAATAACGGGCAAATTATAAGTTGCTGGAAAATTAGTAGTACCATTACTTTTTAGATACCAACGACTAAAATCAAACATAGATTTTTCAATCATTACCGTATATGAGACTGCCACCTTACTTCTTATTGTATAATTTTTGTAAGCTGGAGCTCCAACTGCTGTGATTATACCAATAATCGCAATTACAATTAATATCTCTATCAATGAAAAACCTAACTTTCCTTTTAAACTCATCTAACTCATCCTTGTTAAGCCTGTATGAACTTGATTGTATTATTACAATATTTAAGCGTCAAACAAATATTGTAATTTTATTAAAAATAAATTTTGAGTTTTAAGATTCTTTCTATGTGCTATAATCCCCGGATGCTTCGGTGGCACAGCTGGATAGCGCGGCCCCCTCCTAAGGGGCAGGTCACAGGTTCGAATCCTGTCCGGAGCAAAACTTGGCCGTTCTGCGGCTAACGTTAAAATAACTTCAATCTTTATAAACGTAGAAAACAAAAACCAAATTATGCCACTAAAACATATTAAGGCTAAGTCAAAAAATATGGTGGAAGAGCACTGTGTTTTTTGCCTTTAGTAATTTTAGCCTTATGGCTACCTTTATTTCCAGTATCTTTTTTTATAGTAAATAATAAAAGAGGGCTCCAGACACCTGCCGCTGCAAGCTCTGCTTTTGCTATTATGCTTGCTTTACCTTTGGTTTTTTTATTTATTTTGAGAGCACACCCTTCTAGCTTTGCTACAACAGCACACTTTAACTCTTCTATTTGCAGCCCTGAGGCTACTACACAAGCATCAGGTAATTCATATGACGATTGACTGCATCTTAATTCTACCTCTAGTGCTAATACTTTTTCTCTTTTGCTAGGCAATTGAACACTACATGTACTTTCTAGTTTTGTATAAGTACCATCCTCTCTATTACGATTAAATTTAATGCCGTCAACTATTCCTTTAAAATATTTTCGCTCTGCTTTCTCTACTTTTGTTCCAAAAGTGATTACATATTTATGCTCAACTAAATCATCAGCATGAAGAAATGCTGTCTGCAAAACAGCCTGTTTCATATCTTCATCAAAATCAAAGACTAAAACACACCCTGTTGCAGGTTTTATATAATTTCTAGCGCCGTTGCTAAACTTTTCTACATATAGAGGAGTACTTAACTCTCCTTCTAAGAAGGAAAATTCTACTTGCAGCCTCTTAGATGCTCCACAAGAAGAATAATCCGCTACAACTGCAGCAAAATCTCCTGTTGCATAATGATTAAAATAATAAGATAGAAAAATTTCAAAATCTTTTGGAGTGCATGTACTATGCTTAAACTTTGAGTTATCTACGAATAGAACTGTATCATCCAATAATGCTAGAGGACCAAATGTTCCTGTTGGAATTGCTTCTGCATGCGCGCCAGCATGAGATTGCTTCTTTGAAAATGAACTTTCTTCAGCTGATTCCGCAATCGCACTAATTTCCCTTAGACTATAGCCTTTGATATTTATAACATCAAGGACATTAATTTTCATGCAGTTCTCCAAATTATTATTGTTATTATTTAGATTATTATTCCAATTACCATGATTAAAATTCGTTGTAATTACTCATGTATAAGAGACAGAAAGTCCGATGGATATTGGTTGCTTCTTTTCAATGTGTAAAATACCTTGCTCAACTAAAAATGTCAACTACACGACTAACATCATTTACCTTGATAAGTTTTTAAACTTAACTTTGGCAGTTAGATCGTAAACAAAATGTAAGCTATTAAAAACTAGTCCTATTAATGTAAATGATCAAAAAAGAAGAGACAGATTAGAATGTATGATTGGAAGACTGTGCTTTGCTGCGAGGAGTTCACTTGAGGCAAAACTTTCTAGGATCGATTAGCTCTATGTCGCTTAGCTATGGAAATACTATCCTCTAGCTTTAAATCCAGAATCCTTTGATCATCCTGGTATAAACCCTTGTCATTCATAAATTTATCTAATTCTGATTGCATGTCTTTTTCTTGTACTCCATTTTTTTCAAGATCAGTCAATACAACTAATCTTGCATTAACATCAAGTTTTGGTTCCAACCCTATTGCATTGGCCATTTGTACACATTTCATTATTGTGCTTGCTTCAACTTTTCCATCGATCACAAATTCTTTGTTCTTAGTTGTCATAGCTATCTGTTTTTGCATTTGTATTGCAAGAAAAATTTCATTGTCTGATGGTTCATAGTTTCCTGATATTTGCTGTGTAATTTCATTAGTTCTTGTGTCATATTCCACCAGCAATTCAAATTCACTTCCATTAGCTTCGTTGACATTTTTCCCTTTAACTATAAGTGCGTTATCGCTGGAAGTTACCTCTAGTGCAGCATAGAAATCTCTAGTCTTATCAATATCCTTATTAACTGCATAAATAAGGCTATTTTTGCTTTCTAAATCTCCATTACTAATATTATCAATCGTCTCAGTAATATGAGATTGTGTACTCATCTTAACATCATTCCATTTCCTTATATTTACATTTCCAGTAGTAGCATATAAATTATCTACTTTAGGTTGATTCATGCCATGGCTTTTAGGAATATGTGTAGTAAAGCTATTAAAATCATGAGTATATCCTGGAGCAGATTGTTGTCCGCCTAAGACATAAGTTCCTGCTTCTGAAGCAGTAATATCATGTTCTGCTTCATCTTTAACTACTTTTATTCGTTCTGAGGAACCTACTTCACCACGACGCCTTCTTGTTGAAATTGCTGAATCGCGCAACCCAACACTTATAGAATCCTTAGCAAGATCTCCTTGCAATCTTGCTTGTAAAGCACTTAGTTCTTGATTGACTCGTTCTGACCTATCTTCACTTAATGACGCTTCACTAGATTCAGCTTTATTTTTTAACTTTGCTTGCAGTGCTTCTAACTCTTGTTGGACTCTTTCTCTCCTATCTCCATCACTAGGCTCAGCTTTATTTTTCAATCTTGCTTGCAATGCTTCTAATTTTTGTTGCGCTCGTTCTTTCCTATCCTGAGTTAATGGCTCACTAGGCTCAGATTTACTTTTCAACCTTGCTTGCAGTGCCTCTAATCCCTGTTTAATTCGTTCTTTCCTCTCTGCTTCGTTACCTGTAGAAACATCACCAGAATCTCTAGATTCTAATAATTTTTTCAAAGCCTTAAGCTTCTCATTAACTTCATCTTCTCTGGTTACTGCCTGTGCAGAAGATTGTCTTGCTTGAACTCTAGATGTATTAGTTTGCTCTTTTAACCTTTGGAATCTCTTCATTTGAGCAGCTACTGCTTCACCAGTTAATAAATCACTCCCTATATGCTCACTATCAAGCATCCTTTCTTGTGCTTCCATTAACAACATATCGGTATCATTTAAAAATTCCAAACTTACTTCACAGTCTTTATTTTCACTAGCAAGTTGCTGAATCATTGTATCAATATAATTTGAAGCATATGGCTGCCCATCATGGCTTGATTCAATAAAAACATGGATCTTACCTTGATAAATTTCATTGGCAATATCTTGTAATGATTCATTAGTATTGAAAAGATCTATATAGACTTTACCAACAATATTCCTGAATATCTCTGGGGAATTAAATCTATTCATTTCCATATGAAAATCTAATTGTTTCTTGCACTGCCCCTCCAACAACTTACTAACTTCTATATATGTTAATGGTGAGCCATCTTTTGGTACTGTGAGTAAATCTGATAAAAAATCTTTAAACATTTCCATCTTCAAAGCTATTTCTAATTTTTTAGCTCCTGTAGCTTTTTCTTCCTCTTGAAGCTCAGCTAAACGCATTGCTGCAAATTGTGCCCAAAGTGCATGATAAACAGATGGTGCTTCATATTTTCCAGGTCGACTAGCATTACCTTCATACTGTGGTATATCAAGTTCAACTTTCCATTGACCAGGCTTTGTCCCCTCCATACAAAATGCTGACATTTCGGTCATGTTTGGGTTTACTACAATATATTTTTTTCCATGTTTTTCAACTATAAGCTCCGAATCTATTGGCATAGCAACACCTAAAGGTAACAATTACTATACTTTAGACAATGAAAATCAAATAATATGCGTAAATTTGTAGTTACTCTAATGATAAGTACTATAGCCAGAATTTAAGATGCCACTGGAATAGCACAAACCGCGCAAACTGCGAAGAGCCATTTTTTGATATTTACGAACACGATCTCTAGTTGTTCCTAAAACTTCAGCTATTTCAACCAAAGTTCTTGGTTGTGTCCCATCCAAACCATAATAATACGTTATTACCTTTTTTTGTGTGTTTGGAAGTTTATGTATCCATTTTATTAACATTTTTTGAATTTGTTCTTCATAAACTATTTTATTAATATCTATCTTTTCAGATAAGTGATCTCCATAATTATTATCTGTACTTACATTAATGTCATCTATTGAAATTGCCCTTTCATTAAACATTAGTAATTTTTCTATTTCATCCATACTGAAACCAACTTCATTTTCAATATCTTGTGTTTTTATTTTAATTTTTCCATCTTGTCTAAGAGATTTGATTGCACGATTACATTTTGATACTTTCTTTAGAACATGTACTGGCAATCTTACCGAACGTGCATTATTCATAATTGATTTTTCAATAGCTTGGCAGATCCACCACGTTGCATATGTTGAGAATCTATAGCCATAATCTGGAATAAATTTATCAACAGCTCGCATAAGCCCTATATTACCATCCTCAATTAAATCTTCTAAATCTACACCTCTATTCATATAGCTTTTAGCTATTTTAACGACTAAACGTAGATTTTTTTGAATCATTGTGACACGCGCAAGCTCATCACCTTGGCATATTTTTTGAGCAATTTCCTGCTCCTCTTTGGGGTTTAGTAATGTTTCTTTTTGTAAATCATCTATGTATAGAGAAAGGCTACTTGCCTCATCTGACGATGATTTCTTATTATCACAATTATTTTCAACGGTATTAAAAATTGATTCATCTTGTATGCTCATCAGTGTTAGCCTTATAATTTTTTTAAGGACTGATAAATCTCTGTGGATCTACAGGCTTGCCATCTTTTCTAAGCTCGAAGTGTAACAGCACGCTTTCATCGTAATATCTACCCATGTCAGCAATATGCTGCCCAGCTCGAACACCCTCACCTTCTTTGACAACATTTACATGATTATGTGCGTAGGCCGACAGGTAATTATTCTTATGTTTGATGATAATTAAATTCCCATACCCTTTTAGTGCATCTCCACTATATACAACTGTACCATCACCAATAGCTACCACAGATGATTTATGCTTCCCTTGAATATGTACTCCTTTTCCTTGAGTTAATTCAGAATTAAAGCTACGAATAATCCTACCTTTGGCTGGCCACTTCCAAGCTAAGGTCGTTGCCAACTGTGAAGTTCTCTTAGGATGATTACGTTTTTCAGGTATTGGAACTGGAGTTTTTGATTTTTGTTTTGTTTGTATCATGCTTATAGTAGATGTTTTTTTAGTAATGTTATCTTGTCTTTTAGTATTCTCTTTATTTAAATTAACAGTTTTGACAACTTTAACTTTATCAATCTCAAAATCATTTAATTTTAACTGTTGTCCTGGATAAATAGTGCTAACACTTGAAATATTGTTTTCTTTAGTGATTTTGTAGATACTAGTATTATATTTTTTTGCAATCCTATTTAAAGTATCACCACGAACCACTGTATGATATCCATGCCGCACTTTAGAGTAATTTTCACTTAAATTTGAGACTTTTGTTGAGGCGTTAGAATAATTTGATGGCCCAATAGCACATGAGCTTAAAAATAAAAAAACAAATGCTATCTCATTGCGCATTCACATTCCTTGTCATCAACTAATAACCAAATATCCTATAGCAAAAGTAGATAATGCTGATAATATAACAATATTTATATTTTTCCTGAACCATCTCTCCATTTTTTCACCACCAAAACACATAGCTAACGATACAAGAAAAAAGCGCATTCCTCTTGATATACAGGATAATAAAACAAAAAGGTAGAAATTAACTCCAAACGCTCCAGTACTAATGGTTATTAACTTAAATGGAATTGGTGTTGCAAAACCTGCAATCAGTATTGCTAAACCTCCATATGAATTAAATAAACGTTCAACTACTGGCAATTTATCTATAAGACCAAGGTAATTAAATAAAGGTATAACAACTGGCTCATAGAGCATATAGCCAATTAAATACCCTAATATTCCTCCACACACAGAACTCACTGTAGTTATAAAAGCATAATAGTATGCATTTTTTGGTCGCGCCATGGACATTGGTGCTAACATCACATCAGGAGGTATTGGGAAAAAAGAGGACTCAGCAAAACTTATCATTGCAAGATATCTAACTGCCCTTGGATCCCGAGCCCAAGATAACATTTTATCGTACATTTTAGTTAACATTTTCACCTACCAACTATTTTTTCACTACCCACTTGGCAATATCATCAAGTGCATTATATCTAGTTAAATCCATTTGTAGTGGTGTTACTGATACGTTAGATTGATTTATTGAATAAAAATCTGTTCCCGGGCCAGCATCATTTTCTGGGCTTACTGGTCCAACCCAATAAATCTCTTTCCCTCGAGGATCATTTTCTTTTATCATCTTTGATATTCTATGCCTAGCACCTAACCTAGTAACATCAATACCTTTTATGTCCCCACTAGGGAAATTAATGTTCAAGATCGTGTCCTGCTCAAGAATATTATCTAAATTATCACCTAAAAATTTCGTGAAATAATCTGCGGTTCTAACAAGAGTATCTTCTTTAGGAGGTCCGGATTGTGAAATTGCTATCGAGGGCACTCCAAAAAAATACCCTTCAGTTGCCGCTGCAACTGTTCCAGAATAGAATACATCATCACCTAAGTTCGATCCTGCATTTATACCTGCAATAACTAGATCTGGCTTTGAATCTTTCATTAATTCAGACAATGCTAAATGCACACAATCTGTTGGTGTCCCCTCAACAGAGATAAATCCATTTTCAATTTCTTGTATACGAATTGGTCTATTCACCGTTAAAGAATTACTTGCTGCGCTAAGATCTCTATCTGGAGCAATCATACTCACTTTATGATAACGAGATAGGTAATCGTATAATATTCTAATTCCTGGAGAATAAACTCCATCATCGTTACTTAACAAAATATGCATAAAATCTCTATCTATTTTAGTCTGTTATGTTAATTATTTCATACAAGCATTATACTCGCAAGTTATCTTCCCAATTAAAGTTAATAAACTTAATTGTCATATACAGCTACTACTACTTGGTAAAATGTCTCACTTGGCTTTATTAAGCCAAGCTCATGCCGAGCCTGCCCTTCTACCGCCTTACTATCACTCTTCAGAACCTCAATACGCTGTTGAATATCCCTATTGCGTTTAGTAAATTCAACGACTTCTTGCTTTTGTGATACCAATAGTCGCTGCAGAGCAAGACTATCAACATAGCCTCCATCACCCAAAAGCAACTGCCATAAGAGATACAAAATTAAAAAACTAATACTCGCTATAAAAACTAAATATGAAGAACTAGTTTTCTTTAAGGTATCGACTAAATACTTCTTTCCCTGAAAATTTAGCATTGATATTAGTATCCTCAATTCTTAACAGCCTATTGTATTTTGCAACTCTATCAGACCTACTTAGAGATCCTGTTTTAATCTGTTTAGCAGATAATCCAACAGCAAGATCTGCAATAAATGTATCTTCTGTTTCACCAGACCTATGTGATATTATAGTTGCATAGTCAAATTCTTGCGCCATTTGTACAGCTTTAACTGTTTCTGTTAGTGTTCCAATTTGATTTACTTTAATTAGTATAGAGTTTGCTAAGCCTTTATTAATACAATCTTCTAATATTTTAGGATTGGTGACCATAAGATCATCACCAACCAATTGGATTTTATGCCCACAAAGTTGTGTTAGTATTTTCCAACCAGAGAAATCATCTTCTGCCATTCCATCTTCTATAGAAATAATAGGAAATTTATCAGCTAAATCAGATAGATAATGAGCAAACTCACTACTAGTAAAACTTCTATTTTCTGATTTCAAATGATATTCACCATCAGAATAAAGCTCTGACGATGCTACATCTAGAGCAATAAAGAAATCAACTCCAGTTTTAAAACCTGCAAGTTCAACCGCCTCACACAATAATTTTATTGCGTCTACATTCGAATCTAAATCAGGAGCAAAGCCACCCTCATCGCCTACTGCTGTTTGTAATTTTCTATCTTTTAAAATTTTCTTTAAAGTATGAAAAACTACCGCACTATTTTGTAAGGCAGCTCTTAATGATGTTGCTCCTGTTGGTACAAGCATAAACTCTTGAATATCAACACTATTGTCTGCATGTGCACCACCATTAATAAAATTCAACATTGGCATAGGTAAAAAGCAATCATTTTGATCTGGGCTTCCATATTGCTCCTGAAGATAATGGTATAATTCTTGTTCATTATTATTTGCACATGCTTTTGCAAAAGCCAAAGATACTGCAAGTATGGCATTAGCTCCAAGGTTGGCCTTGTTTTCTGTACCATCTAATTTTATTAAAGCAATATCTAATTCTTCTTGATTAGCAAAATCCATATTAACTACAAGTTTAGCAATTTTATCATTAACATTTTCTACAGCTCGTAAAACACCTTTTCCAAGAAAGCGAGTCCCTCCATCACGTAACTCTAAAGCTTCTTTCACACCAGTTGATGCACCTGAGGGAACCATTCCTAAACCTTTTTTCCCTGAGCTTAAAGTAATCTCAACTTCTATCGTTGGCCACCCTCTAGAATCAAATATCTCTCTTGCATGTAAATTTTTAATTTTCATATCTTAATAACTCCCTTTTTTCCTTTAGGCTAAGGCCTTATATCAACAATAGTACCTACCTTGATAATTTTATATATTTCATTTATTTGTCTATCCGTCACAGCAATGCAACCCTTAGTCCAATTCTTGTGCCAATGTGAATTTTGGAATAATCCAGAAAAACTTCTGCTTTCTCCAATGCCGTGTATAGCTATGTTACCACCTGGAGATACACCTTTACTTGAAGCTCTTTCCACATCAATTTTATTTGGATATGAAATCATAAGTGACTTATTAAATTTACTGTTTCTATTTTTCCATATGACAGAGTAAACACCTTCAGGAGTTCGGCTATCTCCTTCTTTCTTTTTGTGTCCAACTGGTTTAGCCCCTAAAGCAATATTATATTTACGTATTAAATTGCCTTCGTCATAAATATGCAATGTTCTTTGACTCTTTCTAATAATAATTCGCTTATTATCAGCCACAACATCGAATACATACATACTAAGAAATAATATCAAACTCAAAATTAGTTTTTTTTTCATTCCAATTCAACTAAATTCACTTATTGCAACAAATAAAATAAATACTGGTATTAGAAATTTAATTAAAAATTTCATAGCGATATTTAATCTATTAGGCATATTCTCCAAAATATTTTTTGGCTTCCAGCACCAGCCAACCAGCAATACACTTAATAATCCTCCTATGGGGATCAATATCGCTGTTGCTACATAATCTATTATACCCATAAGGTCCTTGCCCCCCAGAACAATATCTTTGAGTACATTAGTCGACAATGCACATGGCAAGCCTGCCAAATAGATCATTCCACAACTAATAACTGCCGCTTTTTGCCTTGAGTAATTGAGCTTGTTACGTAAAAATAAAATTACTGGCTCAATAGCTGATATCTCTGAGGTAATTGCAGCAAGGAAAACTAATGAGAAAAACGAAATTGAAAGAACAGTCCCAAACCCACCGGCATTTGCAAAAACCACCGGAAGGGTTTTAAATAGCAACCCTAAATCACCAGTAGTTTCCATATCTGCAGATATCACGATGCTAAACACTATTATTGCTGACAAAATAGATACTAATGTATCTGATAATACTATTGAGCTTAAGCCCTTAGCTATCTTATGCTTTTTTGATAAATAACTACCATAAGTTATCATAGTCCCCTGCCCTGCACTCAAAGTGAAAAATGATTGCCCTAAAGCAATTAAAAACACTTCCATTGATAGAGCATTCCAGTCTGGATTAAACAAAAATATCATAGCTTCTTTTGCTTTTGGCATTTGTAGACTAATGATCAATATAACTATCAGTACAACGAAGAGTAATGGTGTGAAAATTTTATTAAATTTTTCGAGCCCATCCCTTAAACCTTGGAATAAGATTAACAAGCATATTGCAACAAACAAAGCATGAAAACCTAAGGTCCAAGAAACCGAAGATAGTAATGAATTATAATGTATACGTGCATCTTCTATATTGCTAAGTGACATTAAGCTACCAGAGATAGCTTCAATAAAATACCCTAAAATCCATCCAGCTAACACGGCATAAAAACTACTAACTATAAACGCAGTAATAACCTGCCAAATTCCTAGTTTTTTTAACGGTGTATTCTTTCCAAGTTGCGCAAAAGCACCTTGTGGCCCTTCTTGAGTTCGTTGCCCAATAGCAACTTCACATATAAATGTTGGTACAGAAACTACAAAAAGGCTGATTAGATAAATAGCGATAAAGGCTCCACCACCATAATTACCAACCAAATAAGGGAATCTAAGAATATTTGCTAAACCAACGGCAGAGCCTATAGCTGCTAGTGCAAAGCCAAACTGGCTACTCCAAGATTCTTTCATTATCAATCTCCTGATTTATTTTTATTATTTATATAACTATTCATCATTACTTTTTGATAACAGCATCTATTTCTAAAAGTCTCTCTAATAAAGCTTCCATATTAGCCAAAGGTACAGAGTTTGGCCCATCGCTCATAGCTTTATCTGGGTCAGGATGTGTTTCCATAAACAACCCTGCAATACCAACCGCAATTGCAGCCCTAGCAAGAACAGGAATAAATTCTCGCTGACCACCAGTTGCACCATTTGCGCCACCAGGCAGCTGAACCGAATGTGTTGCATCAAATACTACTGGTGTCATATTTTCTTTCATTATTTCTAATGATCGCATATCAACAATCAGGTTGTTATAACCAAAAGAAAACCCTCGCTCACACGCGAAAACTCTATCATTCCCAACAGCTTTCGCTTTGTTAATTACATGAACCATTTCATTGGGTGATAAAAATTGGCCTTTTTTAATATTAATTGGTAACTTCGTTTTAGCTACTCGCTGAATAAAATTTGTCTGCCGGCATAAAAATGCTGGTGTTTGCAATATATCGACTACAGAGGCAACTTCATCAATTGGAGTGTCTTCATGCACATCTGTGACTACAGGCACACCTACTCCATTTTTTATAGACTCTAAAATTTTCAGGCCTTTTTCTACACCCGGGCCTCTAAATGAATTATGCGAAGTTCTATTCGCTTTATCAAACGATGCCTTAAATACATAGTTAATACCGAGTTTTTCTGTTATTTCTTTTAAGTGGCCAGCAACTTCCAGACATAAAGATTCACTTTCAATAACACAAGGACCTGCCATAAGGAATAGTTTTTTATCATTCCCAACTTCAAAATTACATACTTTCATTAACTAAACTCCTCAATAATATTTTCAGAACCACTATTAGTTTTTTTATGAGCTATTGCATGAAGAATAAAACTCTTAAATAATGGGTGCGAACTCCTTGGATCTGACTCAAATTCAGGATGAAACTGACATCCGATGTACCAAGGATGACCAGATAATTCAATTGCTTCAATCAACTTATTATCCATTGATCGACCAGATATGATTAAATCATCTTTAAATAATTTATCAGTATAATTTCCATTAACTTCATATCGATGTCGATGCCGTTCCGATATCTCATTATTATCATACACTTTATGAAGTAATGTACCTGGAACAACATTAGTAATTTGTGTGCCTTTACGCATTGTGCCACCTAAATTGGTATTCTCTATTCTGGTAGCAATATTCCCGCCTTTTTCTAACCATTCAGTAGCAAACGCTATAATAGGATGTTTTGTCTCATTATCAAATTCTTTACTATTGGCACCATCTAAGCCAACACAATTTCTTGCATATTCAATAACAGCCAATTGCATGCCTAAGCAAATACCTAAAAATGGTATTTTGTTTTCTCTAGCATATTTAATAGCCACAAGCATCCCCTCAATACCTCGAGAACCAAAGCCTCCTGGTACTAAAATTGCATCGACTCCTGCTAGTTCCTTTTCTACATTCCCTTCTTCAACAAATTCTGAATCAACATATTTGATTTCAACATTTACATCACTATGGATCCCAGCATGTATTAAAGCTTCGTTTAAAGATTTATACGCATCGGATAGTTCTATATATTTACCTACCATAGCAATAAGTACAGTTCCTGATTGAACTCGCATGTTATTTATAACTTGTTGCCAATCGGATAAATCTCTTGGAGCAACATTACTTAAATTTAAATTATCTATAACTATATTATCAAGTCCTTCATCACCAAGAGCTTGAGGTATACAATAAATACTACTCATGTCCTGACAAGATATTACAGCGTTCTCTTTAACATTGGTAAACAACGCAATCTTTCTTCTATCACTATCACTAATACCATTTTCGGAGCGACACACTAATACATCTGGTTGGATCCCAATAGATCTTAGTTCCTTTACTGAATGCTGTGTTGGCTTTGTTTTCACTTCTCCAGAAGTGGCAATGTATGGCACTAAAGTCAGATGTATGAACATGACATTTTCTTTACCGTGCTCAAACCCCATTTGCCGTATGGATTCAATATATGGTAAAGACTCTATATCTCCTACAGTACCACCTATTTCTACAATAGCTATTTCAGAATCTACAGCACCACGATGAATACAATTTATAATCTCATCTGTTACATGAGGAATTACTTGCACTGTTGCACCAAGATAATCACCTCGGCGCTCCTTAGCAATTACATTTTGATAAACCTGGCCAGTAGTCACACTGTTATATCTGGACATTTTAGTTTTAATAAATCTTTCGTAATGTCCCAAGTCAAGATCAGTTTCAGCACCGTCTCTCGTCACAAAAACTTCGCCATGCTGAAAAGGACTCATTGTCCCAGGATCCACATTAATATATGGGTCCAACTTTATAACGGTAATCTTAATTTTTCTAGACTCAAGAAGAGCTCCTAATGAAGCTGCAACTATTCCCTTACCAATTCCTGATGCTACGCCACCAGTAACAAAAACATACTTAGTCATAAATCAAACTCTTTAGATTATGGTTTTTACTCACTATCGAGTAATTTAACAAATATACTCCCTGCACTCAATTTAATGGGCTATATATAATGTTAAAACCTGTTTTAGGTCGCACCCATAGACCTAAAATTGCTATTAAACTACTTTTATTATGTAACAACAAAAAAGAACCTCTCTGCCAAGGAGGAATTTTTAAATTTTGAAATACTTTTTTCCCTGTACGCCCCCAGTTACCATGACTCAAAATCAAATCAACACCGAGACCAGTTGAACAGCTAACCACCAGGCTATGTGAAGAGCTAATTATACATTCCTCATTAATAATAAGACTTTTTCTATACTCAGGAAAAATTACAGCTCTTTCATATTGAATCTTTAAATAGAAATATAAATTATTTTGGTAACGTCGAATAACAATTTCACTATTTATGAAAATCGGCATAGCATCTACACCGGACAAGACAACATCTTTAAGTACAACCAACATTTGCTGATAATTTAAAGGTTTCGCTCCTAAGTACGAGATGATTTGCCTTAGAATTTCACACTGATGATTCTCTGTTGAACTTAGCAAGCAAGGAGATATAGAAAGTATGTTACCTGTAAAATCAAAATTGTTATCTAAAAACTTTTTTATATCAGATGCTTTTTCTGATGCAGTTTGATTACAAATGGTTGCAAACCTATTGATATTTTCTATAGCACTCGGCCATCTTTTTATTATAGATGGAATCAAGGTTCCTCTAATATAATTTCTGTCTATCGTTTGTTCTTGATTTGATGGGTCTTCAATCCACTTAAGCTTTTTTTCTTGTGCAAAAGTTGTTAACTCTTCTTTTCTGAGATTTAATAGTGGCCGGTAAATATTTATACCTTTGAGTTGAGTATGTTCTTTAATGCCTGCTGCACCATCTATTCCAGTACCTCTTATTAGACGATATAATACTGTTTCAATCTGGTCATTCAAGTGATGAGCCAAAAATAAACTAGATCCCGAGGGAATATATTTAACAAAACATTCTCTTCTAAGTTCACGCGCCTGCAACTCAACACTAAGATTTTCATCTAAATTAAGGCCAACACTAATAATTTCAACGTTAAGCTCCCTGGCAACATCACTGCAATGCTGTTGCCAGCTATCTGCAAATTTGCTTATACCATGATTACAGTGAATAGCTATAATTGTATGTGAAACAAAGTATTTCTTTAAAAGATATAATAGTACTGTAGAGTCGATGCCTCCACTAAACCCTACATAGACAGGGGTTGATACCTTTAGCTTTTGAATATTCTTGAAAAATTTATCTAGCATTGCTATTAATGAGCTACGATTAGCTTCTACCCACTTTAACTATTTTTTCATATCTAGCATCTAGTAATTCTTTTTTTGAAAGTGCTTTTAATTCTCTTAGATTATCTATTAACCGCTCTTTAAGATTTGCGGCGGAAAAGTTGATATCTCTATGTGCTCCACCTAAAGGCTCAGGGATAATTTCATCAACTAAGTCTAATTCGCGTAATTTTTTTGCTGTTATTCCCATGATTTCTGCAGCTTCAGATGCTTTATCTGCACCTTTCCATAGAATAGCAGCACAACCTTCTGGTGATATAGTTGCAAAATATGCATACTCCATTATCAACATCCTATCACCTACTCCAATACCTAGTGCTCCACCAGAGCAACCTTCACCAATTATCACACAAATAATAGGTACTGAGCATTTCGACATAACTAGCAAGTTTTGCGCAATGGCCTCACTCTGTCCACGTTCTTCTGCTCCGATTCCAGGATATGCTCCAGGGGTATCAATGAGACATATAATTGGTAAATTAAAACGCTCTGCAAGCTCTATCAATCGTTTAGCTTTTCTATAGCCCTCAGGATGTGGCATTCCAAAATTTCTTAAAACTTTCTCTTTTGTATCTCGACCTTTTTGCTGACCTAAAATCATTACTGGAGTACCATCTAGCCTAGCTAATCCAGCAACCATAGCTTTATCATCAGCAAAGGCTCTATCGCCATGCAACTCTTGAAAGTCAGTAAAGACTCTCTCAATATAATCTAGTGAATATGGTCTTTTTGGATGTCGTGCTAATTGCACTATTTGCCAAGCTGATAAAGATTTAAATATCGATTTAGTTATTTCTTTATTTTTAATCTCTAGTCGAGATATTTCTTCCGCAATATTAATCTCTTCATTATCAGTACCTAAAAGCTTAAGCTCGATAATTTTAGCTTCTAGCTCTGCTATAGGTTGCTCAAAATCTAGATAATCATTATTCATAAAACAAACTTAATTAGACCTAATCCTTAGTCAGCTTACATGAATATCTTTTGAATTTGAAGCACTTTAACCAGAAATTATCTTCTGCTCATCACTGTTCAAACGCATAGACCAATAGGATGGCCAGGTTGATGGGTCTTGTTCTAAACTAGTTCCAAGTTGCTCATCTAAAAGATTTTCCTGAGTAAGGCCTAAATTACTCAAAAAGCTCATTAGATTAGCATCCGATGGCAACACTTTAATCTTATTGCCTTTTAAAGACAAAAATCTAAGCTGCCTTAAACAAACTAATGATTTTGGAATACTACTTAGATTATTATCAGAAAGCTCCAACCTATTTAAGCCTGTAAGTGCACACACCGCAACTGGAAGGCTATTCAGACAAGTATTTTTTATAATCAAATCCTGCAATTGCACAAGTCTACTTACTTGGTCAGGAAGATGCTCAAAAGCACAATATTCAAACTCTAAGCGACGAAGATCACTAAATCTTGCTAAAAGATTCAAGATTTTTATTGGTATCTCAGTAAGCCCCTTGATTGAGACAAGTTCTCGACGATTAATTTGCCTAAGAGCTATCAAACTGTTCCATCTACTCAATAAAGCCCTTCTTCGAACAATAGTCGCACTTGCAAAGCAACCTTTTAGCTCAATAATCTCTGTGTAGACATCAAGAGGATCACCTAAGTCATTGGTAATTTTATGCTCAAGCAAATAATTATAGTTTCGGGCTTGCAGCTCATATACTTTAGGATATAGCTTATCGTATTTATCTCTATAATCTAAACTCTCTGGTAAAGAGAGATCTCTATAAATTTCTGGAAATAACCTTTCAAAATCCTCGACCTCATGCTGCCATAGAACTTCATTACTAGTAATACCACGAATAAATTTTGAAACGAATCCTGAAACACTCACAGCTCAAACCTAAAATAAACATAAAAAGTCAAGTTATGTTAAGTATAACAAAGGAACATAAAAGCATGAAATAAAATATGCATTTTTTTTATTTATTTTTTTGTGGAACTAAAATTAGAATTAAGTTGCCCGCAAGATTTAATTTGATAATATACTCTAAAGCTTAATCACCATTTCTTTAATCTCTTCTTTATGCCGAGAAAACAACCTAAACAAGCCATAAAGGTTTATCACTAATAACAGGTTAAGAAAAATATCTGCCATAATCCAAGAAAATTGAACATTAGCTACTGTTCCCAATGGAATAACAAGTAAAAACAACACTTGCATAACCACTGCCCATTTTTTACTGCTACTTCCAACCAAATAATCAATAGCTCTGCGAGCACAGTGTAGCCACGTAAGAATTGTAGTAACTGCAAATAAGATGAGGGTCACTGTAACTAAAATACTGCCAACACCATCCTTAATGCCTAGATTGAATGCTTTTATACATAAATTTGTACTTTGTAGACAAGGATCACTCCAGGCTCCAGTCACAATTAGCACAAGCCCAGTTACTGTACAAATAAACAGAACTATTATTGGTGCAATAATACTAACAAGACCTTGCAACAACGCTCCTTCTTTTAGTTTAGCTCTATCAATCTCAACTTCACTATGTAAAATTGCTGCTAAGCCTACTCCAGCATCTGTTGCGAATAATCCTCGATCAAATCCAGACTTTACCGCTTGGGCTACTGTATAAGCTGCCCCACCCGATAAAATTGATTTAACATCAAAAGCACTAGTAATAATTAGATATATAGCCTTGGGTAGTTCACTATAATTTACTAATAAGATATATGTACAAGCACCCAAGTAAACAACAGCCATAAAAGGAACAACCATTGTAACAAAACGTATGAACACCTTGGCCTTACTGAATATAATCCAACCAACAAGCAATGCCACCATTACCCCAAAACCTAATGGTGGTATATTCAGTGGTAAAATTTCAAGAGGCAGGGATAGGGAATTAATTTGTACTAAATTTCCGACTAAAAACGCTGAAATAATCATGCACCAAGCATAAACTTTAGCCAAAAATTTCAGATTAAGGCCATCCTCAAGGTAGTACATTGGCCCCCCGATGAAGTTTGCCCCAGGTATATTTGTCTCTCGGCGATAAATAACTCCTAAATATGCCCCTACAAATTTGATGACCGACCCCAAAATCGCCATCAACCACATCCAAAATAATGCGCCTGGGCCACCAACAGATAATGCTACAGCAACACCTGCGATGTTTCCTGTTCCTAAATTACCGCCAAGAACAGCAGATAATGCAGCAAAACTAGAAAAACCTGAAGATTGACTCTTTGTATTGTGATTCAAAATACAATTGAATGCAGTCTTAAAATGTTTTAACTGCAACCAGTTAAGCGATATAGAAAAAAATAGACCAACTATAAACACCAGTGGGATCACTAAAAAATAACTAAGTCCGTCTTTAATCTGTCCAACTAAGGCTAAAATATTCATGCTTCTCTTTGTTATGAGTTAGGAGAATCAGGATTTTAGCATATATAAAGATCTCTAGATATTGCTGCTAGACCTACTTACATTTTCTAAATAGGTTATAAAAATTATGGGTTGTCTGCTCAGCCAATTCATCTAGATGAATACCTCGCAAATCTGCAACGAATTGAGCTGTATGGTTAACATATGCAGGTATGTTCGTCTTACCTCGATTTGGAGCAGGGGATAAATATGGCGAGTCGGTTTCAACAAGAAGCATATCTAG
>Ga0066610_10000786_pt1 | contig 21416 bp, 19 predicted proteins | sample SaaInlV_DNA_165m_FD_60375 | JGI IMG/M metagenome (GOLD analysis project Ga0066610, IMG submission 60375) | Marine microbial communities from expanding oxygen minimum zones in the Saanich Inlet - SI075_LV_DNA_165m | ecosystem: Environmental > Aquatic > Marine > Unclassified | place: British... | reverse complement strand
CTTTTCGTTTCTCAGCATCACCACTCTTTGCTAATTTTTCAGCACGGAAGATTGCCTTAGATAATGTTTCCATATCAGCACATAGTAGTTCAGTTTCTATAATACCTAGATCATGTAGGGGGTTAGTTTTACCATGTACATGAGTAATGTCACCATCATCAAAGCAACGAACAACATGGGCAATAGCATCAGTTTCTCTAATATGTGATAAAAATTTATTACCTAGTCCTTCACCCTTAGATGCTCCCTCAACAAGTCCAGCAATATCTACAAACTCCATTGTAGTCGGGATAGTCTTTTGAGGCTTAGCTATTTTAGTGATAGCATCTAATCTTGGATCTGGTACATAGACAATGCCAACATTTGGCTCAATTGTGCAAAAAGGGTAGTTTTGTGCCTCTATTCCAGATTTGGTTAGTGCATTGAAGAGAGTAGATTTGCCCACATTAGGTAGGCCAACGATACCACATTTAAATCCCATATTATCCTCTTAGTTTTTAGAATGCAGATCTTGCATGGCTTTTTGATTATTCCCATAAATTATGTCATCTAGGCTATACATACTATCTGCAATAGATTCATTAATAAGTTTCAGATCACTTTTATTCGGTGTTGTTAGAACATAGGACTCAACAAGATCACGATGTCCTGGGTGTCCAATGCCAATACGTAAACGGTTAAAATCTCTACTTCCAAGTTTAGCTATGAGGCTACGTAGACCATTGTGTCCACCGTGACCTCCGCCTATTTTCAATTTGATTGTACCAGCTGGTAAATCTAATTCATCATGTAGCACTAGGATCTCGTCAACAGCAATTTTATAAAAATTTGCAATAGAGCTAACACTCTCACCGCTTAGATTCATGTACGTCATTGGTTGAATGAAATGTATTCCTTGTTCAGACTTGGCATACAATCCATTAAATTTAGTATTTGCTTTTAACGTGATACCACGAGCTTGAGTAAGCTCATTAAGATACCACCAGCCAACATTGTGTCGAGTGGTGGTATATTTGTTGCCTGGGTTTCCCAGGCCAACTATTAACGATATTTTGCCCATATCTTCAGACTTAATTATTCAGCAGTAGGTTCTCCAGAAGCACCTGCTTCTGAGGTTTCATTATCATCAGATTTTATTCCTTTAGGTGTGCTAACACTAACAATCGATGGATTGTGATCTGTATGCGCTAACGCTGGGATCTCAACACCTTTTGGAAGTTTGATGTCTGATAAATGAATAGAATGATCAAGCTCAAGATTACCTAAATCAACTTCTAGATATTCAGGAAGGTTAGACGCTGTACACTTAACCTCAACATCAATAAATTGGTGGTTAATTAATCCACCTAGTTTAGCCCCTGGACATGAATCTTCATTAATAAAATGCAGAGGAATGTTCATAGTGATTTTATCGCTATCACTTACTCTTTGAAAGTCCATATGTAAAATTGATTTTTTATATGGATGTCTTTGAAGGTCTTTTAAAACAACCTTTTGCTTTTTGTCTTCAATATTCAAAGTTAAAATATGTGAGTAAAAACTTTCGTGACTTAGAGCCTGTAGTACTTTTAAATGGCATAGGCTAATGTTTCTAGGTGCTTCTTTACCACCATAGATAATAGCTGGAACACGGTTTTCAATGCGACGTAGGCGGCGGCTCGCACCAGTACCATCTTCTTGCCTTTTGGTAGCATCAAGTTCAAAAATTGCTTTAGTCATGTCTAAGACTCCTAAAAATTGTTAAAAAAGGAACATCACCTTTCTCGCGACCAAGGTTGGGGTGTGTTAGTATCCTAAGCTCCGAATTCTACTTGAGATGAGCTCAAGAAACAAGAAATACTAGCTAAAATAACAATTTAGTTAAACATGCAACTTATAGATTCTTCTAGATGCACTCTCTTCATTGCTTCTGCGAGCATCGGGGCTATAGATAAAGTTTTAATTTTAGGGCAATTTATAGCATCTTCGCGAAGAGGGATAGTGTCAGTAACAACCACTTCATCTAGTGATGATTTGTTAATATTATCTACGGCATTACCGGAGAAAATTGGGTGTGTACAGTATGCAGATACACTTATGGCTCCATCATTTTTTAAGGCTTCTGCGGCCATACATAATGTGCCAGCTGTATCAATAATATCATCAACAATGATACATTGTCTGCCTTCAACATTACCTATAATATGCGTATATTCTACCTCATTATCTCTTGGGCGACGCTTATCAATAATAGCCATATCAGCATGATTTAATCTTTTTGAGAAAGCCCTAGCTCTTATTACCCCTCCAACATCAGGGGATACGATCATAATATCTTTATAGTTTTTCTTTTCAATATCGTTAAGCATTACTGCTGAGCTAAAAGCATTATCAACTGGGATAGAAAAAAATCCTTGTATTTGTTCTGCATGTAAATCTATGGTTAATACTCTATTCACATCGGCAGTTGAAATCATATCTGCGACTAATTTTGCAGAGATAGGAACTCTTGATGACCTAACTCGTCGATCTTGGCGGGCATAACCAAAATAGGGCACTACAGCAGTGATTCGGTGTGCAGATGCTCTTCTGATGGCGTCTGCTATTAGAAGTAGTTCCATTAAATTATCATTTGTAGGTGCACATGTAGGTTGGATAATAAATACATCTTTGCCCCTGACGTTGTCCATAATATTTACAGAAATTTCGCCATCGCTAAAGCGTCCTACTTTTGCTCGAGATTGTTCAATGTGCAAAATATTACATAGGGAAGCAGTTAAAGCTTTGTTTGAGTTACCACTAAAAATGAGCATTTCTGGGTTTGACATGACAACATTCCTTTGCTGTGATTTTCATGAGTTTATGGCTGGGGTGCCAGGATTCGAACCTGGGAATGCAGAGATCAAAACCCTGTGCCTTACCACTTGGCGACACCCCAATAAACTCGGCTTATTATGACATGATGGAACATTTTGTCAAATAGATAATATGGGTTAGTTTTTATTAGTGTTGGGTTCCATGATATAGGACATAAAATTACGGACTCTTTTTAGCGAGTTTCCTTTGTCAATTATTGGTTGTAGAAAATCAGGATCAAATTTTGCAAAATATTTGATACATCTTTGATAGTTAACCGAGTTATCTCCATAACCATTTGCACCTTTGCGAAGAGCATCAGTTTGTAAACCATATTCCAGCTCATGGTACTGTGGATAAAATATGCGTAAATTATTATATGCTCCTTCATCGTTTTGAATGATGCTAACATCTTTACTATGTGCGTACATTGAGAAATATAAATCATCACTTAAGCGGCAAAATTTGGGGAGTGAATTTATAAGCGAATAAAAGTCATTGGTGAAAAATTTACGTTTGTAGAGAACGCCACCAGAGCCGACAGCCAATAATGACTCACTTTTATCTTCAAAAGTCATGTACAAGTCACTTAATACATCTATAGAATTAAGGTCAATTTTAAATCTAAAATTAGTATTTGAAATGATACTATTAGGATTTTTATATGATTTATAGTATAGGTCGCGAACTAGATGTTTAGCATGGATAACGTCATCATCAACTGTAATGATAAGAGCTTCTGGATTTTCAATGTGCTTTAAAGTCGTAATAAGTTTTGTACCTGGGCCATAATCTTTATCACGTAAGATGATAACGCCTTTATAGTTTTCTAACCATGTAGGTATTGCGTAAGTTGAATTATCACGTTCAAAAATATAAGGGATATTGACATATATATTACTAGCTTTGATACTTTGATCTTTTAAACTATCAAGAACAGGCTTAATTTTGTTAATTCGTTGTGGGGTAGTGGTAAAAGAAATAACTATTTCAGGCTGTTCTTGAGCGTAAACATTTTTCACATATAAGGTTCGAATTGGTCCTGTATATAGCGCAGCAAGTAAAGATATTAAATAAATGCAAATTAAGATTATCAACAAATATGTGACAAATATAGGTATTGAGTGCTTTTTATCTGTAGACATTAAACATCCTTGTAGCTAGCTCCAACTACTAATACTAATTTTTATCTTAGCATTATCATTTTCTATTACAACTAGCTTAGGTAATGATGAATCATTGTCCGTATCATTTAAAGAGAAACTTGTTTTCCAATGTTCTTGAGTAAAAGAATACTTTCCATTAATTGAGGGTAACCAAGTATATTTTTCTGTTGGACTGGGAATACCTTTGATCCAATATTTTAGGTACTGGAGAGGAAAAGTCCACCCTAGTTCTTGAGATAATGCATTCGATGGGTTATCAGATTCTATATGCTGACCATTAGAGTTTTTAATGTCGATAAAGGATTGGGTTCCAACTATAATTACTTTTTTTGTACCTAGTGGTGCTATTACTTGTATATTATATTCGTCGTTGTCTTGCTTCCAAAATAAGCTTGCTGAGCCAGACTGCTGTTCGCCAATTACTCCGACTCGGCCACTAATTTCCCATTGATGTTTTTGAGCAAGTGTATGAATACGCAATTTATAATTAAGTTTTCTTGATGATTTATTTTCTAACAGGGTACATCCATTTAAGGACGTTAGTAAAACCACCAGCATAGTTATATTGCTGAGTTTGTTTGTTCTTAGCATAACTGCCTCACACCAAAAATATAATATCAAATATTATAGCTAATCATATTATTTTGCCATGGCAGGACGCTTATGGTGAATACTTATTTTATCTTTCAAGCGAATTAATTCATTATTTTTTGGTGATGACGACATTGCTTTATCAATGACATCTAAAGCTTTTTTGTGTTTCCCCAAGGCGTAAAGAACTTCACTTAAATGTAGTGCGATATTAGATTCAGGTTTTAAAGTATAAGCTTTTTCTAACCAAATTAATGAGTCTTGCAATTGTCCCATTCGAAAAAGCAAAAGCCCCATAGAATCCATGATTGTTGGATTATCTGGAGAAATACTGATGGCGCGCTCTAAATAAGTAAGCGCTTCTTCATGGCGTTCTTTTTGTGATGAAAGGTTATAACCAAGCACATTTAATGCATTGGCATGATTGGGGTTTAGAGAGAGTATTTTATTTAAATCATCTTCAGCTGCTGATAACTGGTTGAGCTTACTAGCCATGACACTGCGCATGTATAAGAAGTCAATATCATTGGGTAATGCTTTGAGTGCATGATTGGCTAAGTACATTGCTTTTTCTACTTTATTTACACTAACAAGGAGGTCCAGCTCTAACAAAAGGATTTGCTTTTGCTCTGGCAATGTCTGAGGTCTTGCTGTTTCTATAACATCAAGAGCTTCATCATATTTTTCTTGGTCTTTTAGAATGTCAATCGCACGAATAATAGATGTTATATGTAGAACATCTTCAGAAATGCTTTGATATTGAAATACAGCTTGATCATACTTGCCTTGCATTTCATATATTTGCCCAAGCATATACTTTGATTTATTTTCAACACTCTTGATGGATACACATTTTTCAAGCTGTGTAGCAGCTAAGTCATAGTTGTTCTCTAGAATATAAATTTCACTTAAAAGAAATAGAGCTTGGCCCTTATAGTCATTGTTTTTTTCTAAAAATAACAAGTGTTTTTTTGCTGTGATAAGTTGTTTGTTGTCAACCATCGCAGATGAAAGAAACATGCGTAATCTGGCATCATCAGGGTATTTTTTCAGCATTTTCTCCAAATAAGCAATAGCTGGCAGGTCGTTACTAGAATTATGACTAATAAGTTTTGCTTTTAGTTCTATTGCAATAGTTGAATTAGGCTCTAATTTTAATGCTTCATCAGCTAATGCTTCTACTTTATCAATTTGCTGAGTTTGAATACTTAGATAGGCAAGGGCAAGGAGAGCGTATGGATTGTTATTATTTTTAGCAAAGCTGTCGACCTTATCATAAAATACTTCCTTAATTGAAGGAGGGAGTTGAGTGTATATTATTTGCATGGAATCAGGGAATTCTTTTGGTGCTATTTGTAATGCTCTCTCTATATACTCAGTTGTTTCATTTGGGTTAAAGTTGATGAGCAGTGTGATTGCAACTAGCTGTGGCTCGAGTTGATCTTTAGCGAGCTGGGCCCAAAGTTTAGTAGCTTCTATAGCTTGTTTGTCTAACATGAGCTCAACAGCAAGTTGAGTTGCAACTTGCGCAATATTAGGGTCTCGTGATAGTTTTGCTGCTGCGAGATAGTTTTCTAAGGCTATTAAAGGTTGTTGTCGAGATAGTGCTATTTCTGCCGTCATAATTTGTGCTGCCACACGTGCTTCTTGCTCTGCTTGATTAGCGTAGGCGTTATTTACTATGAGTAGAGCCAAAATGCTAGCGTGAACTAAGGTGTTTATGAATTTTTTCAATGTACTCATCCTTGCAACCTAATAGTTTGTTATAATTGGTATCGGCTGGTGAGCTTACTTGGTTAAGGGATTTTATGAATATTTGGTCAATTGGTCTGAATCATCACAGCGCACCGATTGAAATACGTGAAAAAATGACGTTTAATCAAGAACGACTTCCTGAAATCGTCAAAGAAATATCTTCTTTCAGTAGCGTTAGTGAAACAGTTATATTGTCAACTTGTAATCGTACAGAAATATATTGTATTGCAAAAGACCTGTTTCCAATTGGGAAAAAGGTTATATCAGAATATTTTGATGTAGACGAAGTCCGCGCATATACGTATACTTACGCAAACTTTGAGGCAGTTAATCACCTTATGAGAGTGGGGTGTGGCTTAGATTCAATGGTGGTCGGAGAGTCTCAGATATTAGGGCAGTTAAAGTTAGCTTACAAAATATCAGTAGAAAACCAAGGTGTTGGTCGATTACTTGGGCGTATGTTTCAGAGAGCATTTGCTGTTGCCAAGTTAGTTAGGATGAACACTGAAATTGGGTTAAGACCAGTCTCTGTGGCATCTGTTGTAGCCAAATTAGCTAAACAGCTATTTAGTAACTTGTCGGAGTCTACTATTTTGATACTTGGGGCTGGAGATACTGCTATGCAGTTATTAACTCACCTAAAAGGTTTGGATGTTGGAACGATAATAATTGCTAATAGAAGCGTGCATAAGGCTATAGCTCTTGCTGATAAGTTAGGGATAACAGCTAAAACTAGATGTTTTAGTATTGAAAAAGTTGCAGGTCTTCTACATGAGGCTGATATTGTACTAGGTGCTACTTCTGCACTAAATACAATAATTGATGAAGCTATGGTTATAGCGGCACTTAAGCAAAGAAAATATAAATCGATGTGTTTTTTTGATATAGCTGTGCCACGAGATATTTCGGCAAAAGTTGCGCATTTAGAAAACGCATTCTTATACAGTGTTGATGATCTTAAAAATATCATTGCTAAGAATAAACAAATACGACAGGATGCTTGCTTTCATGGCGAAAAAATAATTGAAGAGGAAGTTACTAAATATATGCGGTGGTTTTATGCGCAAGAGCACAGCAATCTTATTGCAGAATTTAGAACAAAATTTGAAATAAAGAAGAAGGATATAGTAAAACGAGCGCATAACCAATTACAGCATGGTGCAAGGGCAAAAGATGTAATAGAAAAGTTAGCGCATTCAATATCCCAGGAATTTTTACATGTACCAACGCTGGCAATTAAAGATGCCAATGAAAGTGGTAATCAAAATTTCATGGAAAGTATAGAAAATTTATTTAATATAAAAAGATAGAATCGGCGGAAAAATGAACTCATCAGCAACAGAAAAACTTAATTCTTTACAAGAACGATATATGGAAATATCACATTTACTGAGCGATCCTAACATCTTGGCAGATCAAAACAAATATAGAGCTTTAACTCAGGAATATGCTGAAATAGAGCCAATAGTAAAATCATATGCTTTATATACAGGGTGCTTGGAAGAAATAGAAAATGCTAGGTCAATGTTGAAAGATGAAGATGAAGATTTGCGAGCATTAGCGCAAGAGGAAAAGTTAGCTTCAGAAGCAAAGTCACGTCAATATGAAGAAGAATTAAATGTCTTACTATTGCCAACGGATCCTAACGATAAATGCAATGTATTCTTAGAGATACGTGCAGGAACTGGCGGAGATGAGGCGGCAATATTTTCTGGAGATTTATCGCGTATGTATATACGTTATGCAGAATCTCAAAATTGGCAAATTGAGTGTGTAAATGAGAATACAGGTGAGCATGGTGGCTATAAAGAAATAATTTTACGAGTAATTGGTGCTGGCGTATATTCAAAGCTGAAGTTTGAATCAGGGGCGCATAGAGTACAAAGAGTTCCGACAACAGAATCACAAGGTAGAATTCATACTTCCGCATGTACTGTTGCTATTATGCCAGAAGTTGACATGGTTAATGATGTAGATATAGATCCAAGTGATTTACGAATAGATACTTATAGAGCTAGTGGTGCAGGTGGGCAGCATGTTAACAGAACAGATTCTGCGGTTAGGGTTACCCATATTCCAACTGGAGTGGTTGCGGAATGCCAAGAAGAACGCTCTCAACATAAAAATAAAGCCAAAGCAATGTCCTTATTAAAAGCAAAAATACTTGCTCAAGAGAAGAAGAAGCAACAGGATGAGCAAGCAATGGCAAGAAAATCTTTAGTTGGTAGTGGTGATAGATCTGAGAGGATCCGTACCTATAATTTCCCGCAAGGACGAGTTACTGATCATCGTATCAATTTGACTTTATATTCTCTAGATGCGGTATTGCAAGGAGATTTATCAATGGTAATTGAACCATTAATCATAGAGCATCAAATGGAACTACTAGCAGGTATTGGTGGTGCATAGTATCGATGATATTTTAAATTTAGCAACACAACGTCTAAATGAAAATAGTGCCTCACCTAGACTAGATGCTGAGCTTCTTCTTAGTCATGCTCTTGGTGAAAACAGAATTTACTTGAAAACACATAATAAAAATACTGTTGTTAGTGATGATCTTAAATATTTTAATCAGCTTATAGAAAGGCGAGCCACAGGGTATCCAATAGCTTATATTTTTAATCGAAAATCATTTTGGGATTTTGAGCTTTATGTAGATGAGAGCGTTTTAATTCCTCGGCCAGAAACAGAGTTATTAGTAGAAAAAGCTTTAGAGTTAATTCCTAAAACTATAGAAAGTAATATTTTAGAATTAGGCGTTGGGTCTGGAGCTGTGTCGATAGCAATAGCAAAGGAAAGACCACTAGCAAGAGTCATAGCTACTGATCTAAGTATTTTGGCCCTTAATGTAGCAAGAAATAATGCTATTGAACTAGGAGTGGAAAACATATTTTTTTGCAATGCATCATGGTTTCAGTGTCTTAAATCTGAGTTTGACTTTATTATCTCAAATCCTCCATATTTGCGTAGTGACGATCCCCATTTTGTTACAGATAGCTTAGAGTTTGAACCACGATTAGCTTTAGATGCTGGTGTTTCAGGTTTATCTTGTTATGAACAAATAATTAATGAAGCAACAAAATTTCTTAAACCTAGAGGAGTTATTTTGCTTGAGCATGGTTGTGAGCAAGCCAATGCACTTGAGACTATTCTGCAAACATCCGGATTCGTGGGTGTCAACACTTCAAAAGACCTATCAGGACATGATAGGGTCATCTCCGCCAGGAATAGCTAGAAGTCATAATTTATTGCATAATGTATATTAGGAATCGTTTTAAATAGCATTTTCATGGATTGGAGATAGTTATGCTAAAGAAGTATTTAATGTTTGCAGGTCTAATTGGGGGGATGGTTATCTCTTCATATGCAAAAGCTTTTGGTGATCTTGAGTGGCAGCCTCGAGTAGGACTACAATATCAATATTCTAATTATAGTGCAAAGGCGGCTTTTTCAAATTTCATACCGAAGAAATATAATCATATTGGCATAATGGCTGGTGTGAAAATAAGCAATATTCTAGGTTTTGATTTTGAATATATGTATTCAGCTGAGAAAAAGAAAAACGCAGTGCTTTTGGCTAACAGTACATTTCTAGGCGCTGCTGTTGGTGCTGCTGATGTTAATTATATCAACAAAGTGAAAATGAATTATGTAGGTATCGACATGAATGTGTACGTGCCATTTAATGATAATTTAAGTTTGATTATTGCTCCTGGGGTTGTGATTGGTACACCTAATTACACAATGACTGCCGCAACTGCAAGCAATTTAGCCACAGCCGTATATCAACTGGAAGGGAAAATGAAAACTATTCCTAGAGTGTCTGTTGGTTTTGAATATATAGAAGAAGATGTTGGCGTTAAAATTTTGATGAAGTGGATTAATTCGTCTAAAGCTAAAATGGGCGGAATCAATACTGATATTTTAAATGCTGAAGCAGAAAGAACATTTAAAGATGCTATGGCTATGGGTTTTTCTGTTTATGTAAGAGTTTAGTTTTAGACCGCTTTATTTGTACCAAAAATTATTTTTTTTGATCCCAGCTCTGTAGATATTATCTCAGCTCTGGGATTAATGTTTTTTGGCTTAACCCAAAGTTTAGATAATCTTTCTTTTGCGGCATCAGAGTTCATTTGGACCTGTTTTATAAGTGATTTTATAGTGTCTGTAGATTGGTGTGATACAGTAACTATATCAAACCCAATTGCTAATGCTTGATTTATAACATGATCTAAAGGGATATTTTTTAGAGCATCCATTGTTATACAGTCACTAATAATAACTTTTTTAAAGTTTAGCTGTTTTCGTATAATATCATTTATTATAACTTTGGATAAAGTGGCTGGTGCTTTAGGATCAATATCTTTATAGATAACGTGAGCAGGCATCACTATGTCTAGTAAATCTTCTTTAATCATTGTGCTATAAATATTAATATGGTTGTTGATTGAAGCATGTGTTCTATTATCAAAAGGTAAAGTTAAGTGTGAGTCATCAACTGTGTTCCCATGATCTGGAAAATGTTTGGCAACGGTTGGCATAGATATTTTTCTCTGTTCTTTATATATAGTTCTAGCTATATGTGAAAGTTCATCTAAATTATTTGTAAATGATCTACCTAGTTTGCCAATAACAGGACAGTTGGGACTAAAAGAATCTAAGGTTGGGGCTAAATTAACATGAATACCATATTCTTGTAGTTTAAGGTTTGTCGTACATAATTCTTGAATATACTCTTTAAGGTTTGTTCTTCCATATTCATACTGAGATTTGAAAGTATCAAAAGGTGGAAATGTAATGCGTTTTACCTTACCTCCTTCTTGGTCAATGAATAGAAGTAATTTGTCATTAATAGATTTAATTGTATCAATAAGCTTGATAAGTTGAGATGCATTCTCAATATTTTCACGAAAAAATATTACACCACCAACATACTCACTAGCAAGGATTTGCGATTCATCTTTCGTAACTATTAAACCTGATAGAGAGATAAGTAATGGACCAAACTTTGACATAGTAGCTGTAACCTTGAAATATATAATTCTAACCTCATATATACTAAAGATAGTGATGGAATAATACCAGCTTATTGTTGTATATACAGCATGTAAGGGGTCACATTTCCTGTAATATGTAGTATTATTTAAATAAGTACAAATGAATTTATAGTGAGATATAGCGTGAATAACACATTCGAACAAGAAGCAATGTCTGCAATGAAGCTAGCACTAACCCCATATGTTGATGCGATCCGTCAGGCAATGGAGGAATTAGGTCCTGGCGCTAGTGATGATATGATAAATAAAACTTTAAATACTCAAAAATTCACAGAATTAGCACAGAGTGTTGCAAATGAGCTAACAACAAAGATGAATGCTGTTATGGAACAATTTGCCCCATTTGATAATGAGCAAAAACAGCAGCAAACTAGAGAAGCTCAATATACAAATGCTATTCGCTGGGAAAATGATAATACTCATAGAAATTCAGCAGGTGGGCCAAATACAGATAGTAATCCTAGGCTTATGCAAAACGGAGCTAATTTTGATGGAGTTACTCCACAGATAGATTTACCAGATAGTGTTCAGTCCATAGAAGTAGATTTTGCTAATAGGGAAGAGTTAACTTTTAAATTCCAGTTAAAATCTGCTCCTAAATTTACCCCAGCACAATCTGTGCATGATAAAAAATACACACATGAATTTACTTATAAACCAACTCCTCAATTAAGAGAGACTCCAAGGTTTGTTCCACCTACACCAATGGATGATATGCGAAGAGGAATGTAAGTTAATAATAACTTAATTTATCTTTGTAATTGAAAAAATAAAGGCTCACTATTAGTGGGCCTTTATTTTAAATGACGTTGTTAATTTTAAAAATAGAATAATTTAGAAGGATGCTAAGTCACAAGCAAGCTTGTAGCATGCTTCATGTTCAAACTCTCTGTATGCTATTAATTGTGTTATTTGTCTTCGGTTGCGGTGAGTCTGTTATTTGTGATTCTATTTTACTTATAATGCAGACGGAAAATTGATATAGAAAATCAATACCACTAAGCTTATCCATCCTTTTGTCCCTAGCATCACACTGTGCTAGTCTGTGTTTTGTTTCTGCTGTAGCAGAGTATGAATTATTATGCTTGCTAGCTTTTAATAAATAGTCAACGTAATAATCTTTTAGATATTCATTAGGCTTATTAGAAATAAGGAATAATCTATTTAGTCTTTCTTGTTTTGCTATTTCACAAAGCGCAGCTTCTTTATCCATTACTTGGTAGAGTTGTGAGCACATATCATAAATTTCTTTCCCAAGTTTAGCATCACTTAAATTTTCACCGATAACTTTATTCTTTATTATTTGACAAAATTTAACCATTTCTGTTACTTCAAGTTCAGAAAGAAAGTCTATTGGGCATTTGCCAGTGGCTTCTTGTTTATAGGCATTGGCATTAAAAATTATTAGGAATGCTGCCGCAGCAACATTTCTTTCTCTGCAAGCACAAAATAATGCTGCGGTTATTGAAGATTCTGTATTAGTAGACTCTTTTTCTTGTAATCGTAGAAATAAGTTTAAACAATCGTCTTCCTTTGCAAGTTCATATAAATACACCATTTTAATCAATCTCTTATAATCATTTGTAAATACGCGCTGTTGTTTTTAACAACCAACTGAAAATATATTTTTAAATAAATATAAGTTTAAAGATTTTCAAGAATAGGATACATAGTACTGCACCGATAGGGAGAGTAATAATCCATGACATTAAGATAGCCTTAATAACTTGTAAATTTAAAGCTTCTATACCTTTAGCTATGCCAACACCAAAAATTGCCCCCACCAATGTATGAGTAGTTGAAATTGGTAGCCCACTAGATGATGCAAGCGTTACTACCATTGCGGTTGCAATAGTTGCTGCAAAGCCACGACTAGGGGTTAGTTGAGTTATTTTTGAGCCGACAGTGGCAATAACTTTGTGTCCATAAGTAGCAAGGCCAACAACGATACCGCAACCACCAAGTAAGAGTATCCATAGTGGTACATAAGCAGTATGCTCTGCAAGGGATGGATTATTTTGATCTAGAGCACTTATTATTGCTGCCACAGGACCTATGGCATTAGCAACATCATTTGAGCCATGAGCAAAAGCCATTGCACATGCAGTGAAAACCATAAGAATGGCAAATATTTTTTCAACATTTATATATTGAAGTCGTCTTTTACCCTTGCTTTCAATCTTCATATGTCCAATACCAATGTAGGCTATACCATATAGCACTAAGGATATTATCGCAGCTAGGGCCATAGTTTGTTGTGTGTTGAGCTGTATGCCAATGTTATCTAATCTGCTTAAAGAGATTACTGAGACTATAAAGCCAGTTATAAGAATGTAAGTCGGGATCCACTTTTTTGCTTGTAGGATCGGGTCGCTTCTTAGGAATATTAGATTTTGGGTGCTAATGAAAGTTAAATAAGCAATAACACCACCTAAAAATGGAGATAATACCCAGCTGAAAATTATTGATAAAACAAATTCCCATTCAATTGCGCCAAACCCTGCTTCAGAGATACCAAAGCCAATTATGGCACCAACTATGGTGTGTGTAGTCGATACAGGCCAACCACGTATGCTGGCAGCAAGTAGCCATGCTGCTGCTGCAAATAGTGCTGAAAGCATACCTAGAATAAATATGTCAGGATCATTAGCAAATATATCTGGGGAGATTATTTTCTGTCTGATCGTGTGTGTTACTTGGCTGCCTGCAATGAGGGCACCAAGGAATTCAAAGATACCAGCTATTATGATTGCTTGCCCAAGGGTTATTGCTTTTGAACCAATAGATGTTCCCATCGCATTTGAAACATCGTTCGCACCGATTCCCCAGGCCATAAGGCCTCCAGCGCAGACAGCAAGCCAAAAGAATATCTCATGGTGTTCAATAAGCATAATTAGTAATCCCTGTAATTATTAAGGAGATGGGTGCAGTCATAGCAAATATAGGTATGCTGGTTAAATTAACATAGGATGGTTGTCGTTCTATTACCACTTTTGATTCGCAACAAGTCCATGAAGTGACATGCTAAAAAGTTGTCATGTATTTGTCAATACATCTGCGGTAGTATAACAGATAACAAAGTAAAAGTTTGTTAGGTGACAAAGTGTGGAATGCAAATGTTTTATCAAGAAGTCCTTTATATTGGCAGCTATTTGGTTGGCTAAAGGAAAAAATAAATATTTTCTCAAACTGGCCAGAGCCATCTGATTATAATTATTGGTCTTTCAATTGCCCAGTTAGTTTCGTTGCACAAAAATATAAGAGAACAGAAGTGTTCTCAATGCAGTATGAACCACGGATATATCTTAATCGAGAAGTCTTAACTAGAGATAAATCATGGCATGATTTTTTTAATGCTCTTGTTTGGATGTCCTTACCTAATATAAAGCTAAGCATAAATTATCAGCACTATAGGTCTCAATTAAAAAGACAGGCTATGGGGCAGAGAAGCAGGCTTGAAAATAATCTTACTCATTTTGATGAGTGTGGAGCAATAATCCTTAGTTCTAATATGGAGCTTCTTCATTTAATAGCAAATCATCAGTGGCATGAATTATTTTGGTTAAATAGAGATTCGTTATTAGATTTACAAATCATTATTATTGGGCATGCTACCTATGAGGCTTTGCTAACCCCATATGTTGGTTTGACAACTAAGAGCATATTATTTAAAACTAGTGTTCCAAAATTAAATTTAGCAGATATAGATGAAGTAATCGCTAATCAGCTTGAGGATATTCTAGATATTGATGAGTGTTTTGCGCCATTTCCTATCTTAGGTTTACCTGGAGTTATACCTGAGAGTCATAGTGAAAATTTTTATAGGAATACTAACTATTTTCGTCCGAAGTCTGTTTCAAAAATTTATAAAATTTTTGATTGGAATAATTAGTATGTAGCTAGTTATCATCAGTGAAAGTTAACAAAGTAAATTGCTGATAAAAATTCCCAGAGCTTAAATAATATGTGAAAATAGCCGGTAGTTTCAAGTTAAAGTTAGGCAAGTAATATGCAAGAGAGCACTGATGGAGAATTGGCAGAGTTAAGGGAAATTATTAGCCAATATTACCTGATGGATGAAAATGATTTAGTTATAGAGTTGTTAAGAGCAGCTAAATTACCAGATAGCAAAATACATAATATACAACAAACTGCTAGGCGCCTGGTGATAAATGTTAGGAAATCACGACTAAGAAGCGGTGGTTTGGATGCTTTTCTTTTTGAATATGATCTATCAAGTGAGGAAGGTATTGCTCTTATGTGCATGGCGGAAGCCTTGTTGCGGATCCCTGATTCGAAAACTAGAGATATGCTGATCAAAGATAAAATAACTTCTTCTGACTGGAATAAGCATATTGGGAGCAGTAGTTCTTCATTCGTTAATGCTGCTACCTGGGGATTAATGTTAACAGGGCAAATTATTAGCAATGATAAAGTAAATTCAGGTTATTTAAAAACAGTACTAGGTAAAGCAATCAAGCGTGGTAGTGAGCCAATAATTCGCCAATCGGTTAGCCAAGCAATGAAAATTCTTGGGCGGCAATTTGTTATGGGAGCCAATATAGCTTCAGCAATTAAAAGAGCTAAAGAACAAGAAAATTCCGGTTATAGATATTCTTATGACATGTTAGGTGAGGCTGCATGTAACCGAGAAGATGCTAAAATGTATTTTGATAACTACATGTCTTCTATTATTGCCATTGGGGAAAACAGTGCTGGTCGTGGGCCAATACATGGTCCTGGGGTATCAGTGAAATTATCCGCATTACATCCTAGGTACGAATATAAAAATAAAGCAAAAGTAATGAGAGAGTTATATCCGCGTTTGTTAGAGTTAGTTCTTGAAGCTAAGCGCTATAATATTGGATTTACTTTAGATGCTGAAGAAGCTGATCGTTTAGAAATATTTATTGATATTTTTGAAAAATTAATGGCTGATGATAGGCTTCGTGACTGGCATGGACTTGGTCTTGCACTACAAGCTTATCAAAAACGAGCAATACCATTGATCAAATGGCTTGGAGCTTTATCTGGGAAGTACCAACAATACATTATGTTACGCTTAGTGAAGGGTGCCTACTGGGATACTGAAATAAAAAGTGCACAAGTTAATGGTTTAGAAGACTATCCTGTGCTAACGAGAAAACATAGTACAGATGTATCATACATCGCATGCATAAAAGAAATTATACGAAATAAAAAATTTATTTATCCTCAATTTGCAACTCATAATGCTTACTCAGTAGGTGTTGTTATGGAATTATGCAAAGATATGGATTTTGAGTTCCAGTGTTTGCATGGTATGGGAGATGCCTTATATCAGAGCGTGGTTAGCAAAAGTGGCTATAATATACCATGTCGTATTTATGCTCCAGTAGGAGGTTATGACAATTTGTTGGCATACCTTGTACGACGTTTGTTGGAAAATGGTGCAAATACGTCCTTTGTTAACAGAATCGTTGATGAGCGCGCACCAATAGAAGAAATTATTGCTGATCCTTGTTCAATATTAGAGAATTTTATAAATTATCGTCATGATAAATTACCTAAGCCTATCGACCTTTACGGAGAAAATAGAATAAATTCATCTGGAATTGATATCAATCATCCTCGTTATGTTGAGAAGGTCCTAAGTGAAATAAATGAACTTACTTTGCGGAAAACTTGGGCAAGCGTACCCTTATATAATGACTTGCCATCGGGAGTGACTAAGCCCTGTGTTGCACCAGCTAATAATAATCGACAAATTGGAATGGTAACGATCTCTTCTCATGCACAGATTTCAAAATCGATTGATGTGGCAGATGTAGCATTTAGTAAATGGGAAAATACCAGAGTAGAAGATAGAGCTAAATATTTAAGAAGATATGCTGAGTTATTAGAAGAAAATAAATATGAATTGTATGCATTATTAACTCATGAAGCTGGTAAAACTATAGATGATGTGATTGGAGAAGTTAGAGAAGCTGTAGATTTTTGTCGTTATTATGCTAATTTAGCGGAGAAAATAATTCAACCTAATGTTTTACCTGGCCCAACTGGTGAAAGAAATATTTTAACATTACATGGGAGGGGGGTATTTCTGTGTATAAGCCCTTGGAATTTCCCATTAGCAATATTTATTGGACAGGTGTGTGCCGCGTTAATTTCTGGAAATACTGTTTTAGCAAAGCCTGCCAGTCAAACACCTCTAATAGCCGCACTTGCGATAGAGTTACTTCATAAGGCTGGAGTAGCTCAAGGTGTTGTACAGTTGTTAGTGGCAAATGGGAAAACTATAAATGACATAGTAATTCCAGATCTTAGAATTCAAGGGATAATGTTTACTGGCTCCAATCAGACAGCCAAACAGATTCAGCAAGGTATTTCTAGCCGCGATGGAGCAATTATACCCTTTATTGCAGAGACTGGTGGTATGAATGCGATGATCGTGGACTCAACATCCTTAATTGAACAGGTTATTGCTGATGTAATCAGTTCTGCATATGGTAGTGCTGGACAGAGATGTTCTGCCTTACGAGTGCTATATGTCCAAGATGATATTATAGATGGATTTATTAAAACGCTATCTGGGGCAATGTTAGATCTAACTGTGGGTGATCCCGAGGTATTGTCTACAGATATTGGGCCTGTAATTGATAGTCATGCATTACAAGAGTTACAACATCACGAGAACTACCTTCGGAATAACTTTAAATTTGTCGCAAAGGCACAAATCTCAACAAATGACGAAGGGTACTTTTTTGGTCCTTGTGCATACATTATTAATGGGATGTCAGATTTGCCAGGGGAAGTTTTTGGTCCAATATTACATATTGCCCCATATAAAGCAGAAGAGATAGATCGGGTTATTGATGATATTAATGCTGTTGGGTATGGTTTGACTTTTGGCATGCATAGTCGAATTGATGAGCAAGTAGAATATGTCACTTCCAGGATTAAAGTTGGTAATATATACATAAATAGGAATATGGTAGGTGCAGTCGTTGGCACACAGCCATTTGGTGGGCATGGTTTGTCTGGTACAGGCCCTAAAGCTGGAGGGCCTAATTACTTGCATAGACTTATGATAGAGAAAACCACATGTACCAACACTACTGCTGCTGGTGGGAATGCGAGCTTATTATCCTTGGGAGATTAATTATAGTTACTGCTAGGGAAGTTCTTGTCTAGCGATAGTCAGCTATCGCTAGTGAAGTTCTTATTAGTGATAGTCAGATACCGCTAGGAAAATTCTTATCTAGAGTGCGTCTGGCATCAGTTGCTAATTTAGACATGCCAAGCTGATTATAAGCTTCTTCCATGGTTAATAATGCTTCAGGAACTGAATCAGATTCATTATATTCAGTGACGACATTTCCTGCTCTATTAGCAGCAGCAAGATATGATTTCTTTTTCATATAGTATTTAGCTATATGTAAATCATGTGCAGCTAGTTGATTTCGAAGTTGAACCATGCGCTCTTTACTATCTATTACATAGCTTGAGTTAGGAAAAGCTTCAATAAGATTTTTAAATGATTTAAAGGATTTTTCTGCAGGGCCAGAGTCTCTCTCACTTCTACTTATAGGGAAGTATCTATACATAGTGCTGTAATATTGATCATATAAAACTAAACCTTTCATGTACATAGCGTAATCGGCATGTTTATGACGTGGGTGCAATTCTAAGAAATGGTTTACTGAGGCTAGAGCTAGAGGAGAATCTCCTTTTTTGTAATAGGAGTAAATTAGAGATAGTTGAGCTTTATCAGCATAATCACCATATGGGTATCTTGCCTGTAACGATTCGAAGTCTTTAATAGCAGAAACATATTTTTTATCGTTAACGTTGACCTTACCTTTATTAAAAATTTGTGCTTCTGTTAGGTCTGCATATGGTTCAGATTTCGTGGAGCTACAATTAGCAAGCAACGCTGTTAACAGTATAATGGAGGTGGTTTTTATAATTTGCATCTTCAGTCACTCTAATTATATAAAAAACTCGAAAAAATGTACCTAGCTAGCACAAAAGTATCTTATCATGTAAACAGGAATGATACTATCTAGGTATCATGTTGGTTAACTTTATGCCTGAGGTTTGTTTTGATTGATGATGACATGATTAATATAGTTACTGAAGTACCGTTAGAAATGGCTGGAATGCGTTTGGACGCAGCACTTGCGAAGATGTTGCCGGAGTATTCTCGAGAAAGATTAAAAGGTTGGTTAAAATCAGGTCAATGCTTGGTAAACTCAAGTCAAGTAAAACCAAATATAAAAGTTGTAGGGGGGGAGAGTATTATTGTCAATGCTCATTTGCCTGACATGCAGCAATGGAATGAGCCGGAAGATATATCTTTGGACATAGTTTTTGAAGATGAGCATATGCTAATAGTAAATAAACAAAAAGGTATGGTTGTGCACCCGGGTGCAGGTAATCTTACTGGAACATTAGTCAATGGCTTATTATATCATGATCTTAGTTTGAAAAAATTACCGAGAGCGGGGATCGTTCATCGCATAGATAAGGACACCACAGGTCTACTTATTGTCGCTAAAACTATAACTGCACATAATGTCCTAATTAATCAGATGCAAGAACGCAAGATAAATAGAGCTTATTATGCATTGGTATATGGAGAAATTATATCTGGAAAAACCATAAATGCTCCAATTGGAAGAAGCAATAAAGATAGAACTAAAATGGCAGTAACAAATAATGGCCGAGAAGCAATCACTCATTATCGAATAAAAACAAAATTCAGAAAATTTACTTTGCTTGATATCAAACTTGAAACCGGACGAACTCACCAAATTAGAGTACATTTAGCACATGATAGCTTTCCTATCGTTGGTGATATTAGTTATGGTGGAAAAAGAAAATGTGCAGTATCTTTTAGTAACGAAGCGCAAGAAACTATTAATGCATTTGTGCGACAAGCTTTACATGCATACAACATTAGCTTTAATCACCCTATAACTAATGTTGCCATGGATTTTAGTGCTGATATACCAAAGGATTTTCAAAATCTAATAGATGTTATTGCAAAGGAGTAGACATGGATGTTATACGACCAAATTGGGATGTAACTGGGGTGAGTGCCTTCACTACAACTGCTAGCAACCCATGGCCTGTGCATTGGAATGAAAACCCAGAAAGAGAAAAAAATGTACAGTTTTTCACTAAAGAGTATATGTTGCCAGCAGAGCCATATTGGTTAAAACAAACACATAGTAATACTGTCGTGGAAATGAGTAAAGGATTGCCATTTCCTATGGCAGATGCAAGTGTTGCTAGAGAACATGGACAGGTAGTAGCTATACTAACAGCAGATTGTTTGCCAATATTATTAGCAAGTGAGGATAAAAGCACAGTTTGTGCTGTACATGCAGGATGGCGTGGACTTGCTACTAACATTATAGAAAAAAGTATTTATGCTATGGGGATTGCAAGAAATAATATCCAGGCCTGGATCGGTCCATGTATTCATAAGAATTCATTTGAAGTACAACAGGACTTCTTATCTAATCTAATTAGCCATGGACATACGAGTGAATTGGTTTATTCATTTTCCAATAAAATAGATTCAACACATTGGTATTTTGATCTAGTGGCTTTTGCTGAGCATATGCTTGTTCAATCTGGCTTAAAAAAAGAAAAGATATATGACAGTGGGTATTGTACATATACTAATTCAAATGAGTTTCATTCCCATCGGAGATCACAAGGAAAAAGTAAGCAACGTTTAGTTTCATTAATTTGGATAGACTGATTTCTCCGTTGTATTCACTTGAAAACATTGCCCAGAGCCCTTATCTATTAAGTAAGTGATAATGACATATGGAGGGCTTGACATGCAATTAGAAAAAATGACGCATAAATTACAACAAGGTTTATCTGCTGCTCAAATTATAGCCATTACTTTAGGACATTCAGTAATAGAGCCTTTGCATATTGCCAAAGCATTGCTGGAACAAGAAGATGGCACAGCTAAATTTTTGCTGCAAGATACTCAAATAGACATATC
>Ga0066610_10000777_pt1 | contig 21497 bp, 21 predicted proteins | sample SaaInlV_DNA_165m_FD_60375 | JGI IMG/M metagenome (GOLD analysis project Ga0066610, IMG submission 60375) | Marine microbial communities from expanding oxygen minimum zones in the Saanich Inlet - SI075_LV_DNA_165m | ecosystem: Environmental > Aquatic > Marine > Unclassified | place: British... | reverse complement strand
TTTTTTAAAGATGAACCTAATTCATCTTTTTCAGATATCAATTCTACATCCATGTTAATTTTCCCCAATGCTATATCATTAGTTAGGGATGCTCTATGCCTTAACGATTGAAGCAATTTTTTCATAGATGAAAGGAGATTACTGATTTCATCATTATTACTACTATTTGAAAATTTAAGTGAGAGATTTTCTGTTGAAATTTCACTTACTATATCAGATGCTTCTTTGATTCGTGAAATGGATTTAATTAGCATGTAGCTTATAAGTAGAGATAAGATAATCGCAAGGATAATTGAAGATATTATCAATATATAGGCTGATTTTGTGTTGTTCATTACAATTGCTTGTCTTTCTTTCATTAAATTTGTCTCTATACTAATAAACTCTGCAATTTCAGTTCGGAACTTATCAAAATATTCCTTTCCATTTTCTTCACCAACAAGATGAGCCATATCATTCATTGTTTTCGCATTGCCAATTTTTCGACGCAGTTCGATCATGACCTCGGTGACATTATCTTCCCAACCGAGAATGTTATATTCAATTTCATTTAACAGTTTGATTTGCATCGGGTTATCAGAAACTGTGTTCTTTAATTTTTCAATCAATGAGGAGAAACTAGATTTACCATGGTGATAAGGGGATAAAAAAGATTCTATCCCTGCTAATAGATAGCCTCTCATTCCTGCTTCCATATCTAAAGCAGCGGCTTTCACTTCCATAGCTTGTGAAATAACATCATATGTATGGGCAACCAAATCCATAGTTTGTTTGATTTGAACGGGATCATGCATCAAATCTGCAGCAATTTTGCGTTTACTCATTAAGGAAGATTCTCTTTCAATAAAAACTTTCACCTGGCTTCTAAATTTATTAAAATATTTTTCACCTTCGGCCTTGCCAACTAATTTTGCCATGTCATCCATTGTTTTTGCATCACCAATGTCTCTACGCAGCTGGATATTTTTATTAGTAACATTAAGTTGCCATTCCGAGATAATTATTTTTATCCCTTCTAATCGTTCTACCAGTTCAGGATTATCACTAACAGCACTCAGCAACTCAGTGGAAAAAAATTTAAAGGATTTTTTTCCATTATTGTAGGGGATCAGGAAACTTTCTTTACCAGATAATAAGAAACCTCGCATTCCTGTTTCCATATCTATTGCAGCAGACTCTATCTTAAGTGCCTTCTCGATAATACTATGAGTTTTTTCAACCAATCCATTCGAAATTTCAAGTTTTTTAAGACTTGATAGACATATTATGCCTAAAATCACAAATAATATTAAAGGGATAAAGCTTCCAATAATCACCTTGGCTTTTATAGTAAAATTATTCAACATATTAATACGCCTAATTTTATAATTGCTAAAATACATGTATGTTCTTTTATCCACCATTTCATAAGGGACATTAGTAAATCCACCAACCTTGAACTGCCCATATCCGGGTGTACTGATGTGTGTCATGTTATGTTGTACTCATAGATTCAGAGCCAGGATTTCAGGATTGGGATGTAGTGAAATAGTTATGGTGTAATTTAATTTTTTAGGAAAATGTTCAATAAAAGCAATTTGATAAATAATTTGGAAATTGTAGGTTAGGTTACATTTTTTGTGTGCCAGCGGTAATCTCTTGCTCTAGAGAGGTCGATTATGATTTTTCGGTCACTTTCGTGATAATACACGCAAACATACAAAAATAGTATAAATGTTACCTGGTAAGTTAACCGTTAAAGACTTACTATTGCGACCTATATAGAATTATAAATAATGGTAAATTGATATGTTTGGACTAAGCAATATAAAAAAATTATTCTCTCGTCGTATTGATGAAAAGACCAAAAAGCCTACTGTACAAATACAAGAAAAGGATGTACTGCTAAATGACGGTTGGGTAGAACTTTCTATCAATAATGAGCCTGATGTTGTTGTTATCCCACAATCTATCGTTAGCGGGCCAAATCTAATTGATGAAGAGTTTGAGGTTGTTGACAATAGGACTGCTGATCTCAAGCAAATGAATGCATATTTGAGCGGTGTCGAAACTGAACTCTTGGCCAAGAAAGAAGTATATAGGTTATCAGTACCTGTTGGAGAGCATCCAGACAAAGCATTAGCTGCACAAAAAAGATTAGAAAACCAAGGTTATACTTTAACAACCCTAGGAAATAAAGAAACTCAAGAGAAGGGCATTCATTTATATGCACTAGTTAATAAAAATAATCCTGATGCACCAGTCACCATTGTATGTCGTGGAACCCAGTTTGATGCCAGTATGATTGCAGATCTAGATCCAACAGCGCCTGGGTTTGAAGTAGTACAAAAAAATATAAAAGAAATTAGACAACAGCTAGATCAACTTTGCTCTCAAAATCCAGGTCGGAGAATACGTATAACTGGGCATAGTCTTGGTGGAGCTTTATCTCAATTGCTTACCAAGGACATTTTAGACATTAAAAGACAGTCACTAGAAAATCCTGAAATAACAGGATATGAAGCTCTTGCTCAAGTTCCTGGTGTTGACACAGTGGTATTTCAATCTCTTGGGTTGCCAGAAGATATGGTTGAACAAGCTAATCTTACAGCTAAAGCTATAAAAGAACTTGATCCTGAATTTGATATGAATTTTGTTGCACATGTTAAAAAAGGAGATTTTGTTTCAAGAGTAGGCAGCTATTTATTTTCTGATATAGACCCAAGTGTAGTTGACGTAACTTTAATACTCAGAGATTTGAATAAACCAATGGTAACATTGGGAGATTTTTGGGATGTTGGCTTTTCAGCCGCTACAACAGGGAATCCTATTTGGACTGCAATATCGTTAGTTAAAAAATGCTTTAGCCGATATTTCACAAATAGATTACAAGCACATTCTGACTTATTCCATCATGATGATGATGATAAAGATATGCCATCAATGTTTGGTGTTTATAGGAATGCAAACCCAGAAGACAGAGAAAAAATTAAACATATCTTTGATAAGGACCTGGTATCTAAAATTCCTTACTCAAAAGAAATCCAGGCTGCACTTTTTGGGGTTTTGAATGGGACTACGAATGAAGAACTTCAAGGAATGTCTATATCCGCTCAAAGCTTATTAACCTGTGTTAATGTTGCAATTGATTTGACGTTGGCTGGAGTGCAAAGTATACCCAAGGCTGCTGTGTCTGCAGCAAGGAATTCACAAAAAGTGGTAACAGCAATTGAAGAGCTTCAGCAACATGCTCAAAATACAAAGCAGGGATTTTTAAATTTGTATAATAGGTTTGTTAGTAAAACTGCACATAATGAACCAGAACATGCTGAGCCTAGTAGGCACAGGCTATCAGTTGCACCTATTTATTAGTGAATAGGGGAGACATTAGTTTATTAAAGCGTGATGTAAATTAATAGTTATCAGGCTCATCCTTCAAGATGAAGGATCAAAAATATTGGGAAATGAGGTATTGAAACGGTATTTAATAGGGCTGTTATGCTATTGGCCATGATGTGCGCTCAGAGCTTTTGGAGCCAACTAATAGAGATATGATGCTATCTGTATCATCTTGGCCGAATTTCTTTAAACTACTTATAGGGTGTTTGGTGGCTAGTGTTCCAATTACTTTATTATCTCTAATAAATTCTTTAACATGTATATCCGTATCGTTGTAAGTAAAAATAAATTCTTTTTCTTGTGGAGATAAATTAATGTGTTTTAACGAACTTTCTAGGGTATAACCCAATGCTTTTGTTATTGCCTCTTTTTGTGTCCACATCCGTAGTAAATTTAATTCTAAATCAGCATCAGCATAATTATTAAGAACATTAGTTTTCTCTTCATCCGTTAGGAAATAATCAATTATTTCTTCCATCGTATGGCTTTCAGGGTGTGCTTCAATATCAATCCCAATTTCATCTGTACTGCCTATAGCTAAGCAAAACTGTGTATTGGTATGACTTAAATTAAAGTACAGGTTTTTTTTATTGCATAAATAAGGCTTTCCTGAAGCATTATTCTCAAAAGTTATTTCATTTGCTGGTATACCGACATATAAAGACAGAATTTGTTTGAGAAGAGCTCTGGTATAGAAGTATTTCTTTTTTTGTGACGTAGTGGGGTATTTTTCTGCGTAATACAATTCTTGGTGGGTTAATATTGAATAATTTAGGTCAACAGAAAATAGCTTATTATTCCATACGTGTATTTCATTATTAGAGATGCTGTACATCAACCCACTCCAAACTAATAAACTGACTAAAGGCCTAAGTCAATTTAGCACATTTTTTCAATTTAGCCAAAATAATTACAAATTTAAGTAGGTCTAAATTAACAAAAAATCTAATTTTACCTTACGTTTAAATAAATGTTACAAAAAAAAAGAATTTTAGAGCTCTCAAATGGAACAGTCATGGATTTACTTGTCAATTGCAGCATTATTTCTTTATGGATCATGGGGTTTCTGGGGAGTAAAAGCCGCCCCATTAATAGACTCAATATCTAGTGCCTTTTACTCAAGTGTAGGGGTCCTAGCATCAGGAGCAATCTGTTTAGTTATCTTGAAGTTTCATCCGTCCCAGATAACTAAAGGGGCTGTATAGAGTTTTCTAAATGGACTATCTACAGGATTAGGCTGTATTTTTTTAATGCGGCATTACAACGTGGACCGGCAGTATCTGTGATTATGATTGCATCATTATATCCTGTGGTGACCGCGCTACTATGTGTAATGTTTTTGAATCAATCACTTAGCATAAAACAGGGGATTGGTATCATTCTAACTATGGTGGTTTTATATTTATTTACAGGGTAGGCATGGAAGATTTATATTCATACATAGATGGAGACTTTTATTTAGAACAAGGTAGGCGAATAATACCGAATATTAATCCCGCAACAGGTGATATCATTTCAAATATAAATGTCCCTAGTACTAGTTGCTTAGATGCCGCTGTAGATTCGGCCATAGTTGGTCAACAAATATGGAAGTAAATATCATACAAAGAACGCAGAGATATTCTTATGTCTGGAGCAGAAGCTCTTCGTAGTCAGAATATGAATTTGGCTGAAATGGAGGTTTTAGATACAGGAAAGCCCATTTCAGAGTCTGTATACGATGATGCTATTGGAGCAGCTAAATGCATTGAGTTTTTCGCTGGGTTGATAGACAAGCTTTATGGGCAAAGTATCAAGGTGGATGATGCCCTGATTTATACTCAAAAAGAACCGATTGGAGTATGTTTTGGCATAGGAGCTTGGAATTATCCGTTACTGGTTGCAAGCTGGAAGTTAGCGCCCGAATTAGCAACTGGAAATTCTCTAACATATAAACCTTCTGAGCACTCTTCAACATCAACCTTGAAACTAGCTCAGATACTAACTAATGCTGGGCTGCCAAAAGGGGTCTTTAATGTTGTGCTTGGTGATGGTGAAGTTGGCCAATATTTATCCGTACATGAAAAAGTAAGAAAAGTATCTCTTACTGGAACAGTGTCAACCGGCAAACAAGTTGTACAAAATACAGCGTCAACCTTGGAAAATATTAGTATGGAGCTGGGAGGCAAGTCCCCATTAATAGTGTTTGATGATGCTGATATCTCTCAAGCGGTTGACGCTGCAATGGTTGGAAATTTTTATACTCAAGGACAAGTATGTAGTAATTGTTCACGAGTATATTTACACTCGAAAATATATGATGAATTTATCGTTAAGTTAAAAGAGAAAACCGAAAAATTAGTTATTGGAAATCCATTTAGTACGAAGACTCAAGTTGGCTGATTGATTTCACAAGAGCATATGGATAAAGTTTTATCTTATATTCAATCAGGTATCAGTGAGGGGGATTAAATCTTGACTGGTGGGAACAGGTATATGAAAGGAGAATGCAGTAGTGGAGCATTTATTGAGCCAACTGTATTTATCAAGTGCCATGACGAAATGCGTATTGTCAGGGAAGAGATTTTTGGGCCAGTAATGTCAATTTTACGATTTGATGAAGAAGCGGATGTTATAGAGCGTGCTAACAATACTGAATTTGGCTTAGCATCAGGAGTTTTCAGCACTAATTTGCAAAGAGCTCATCGTGTTGCAGATAAACTACAATCTGGAGTGTGCTGGATAAACAATTATAATATCACTCCAATGCAAATGCCATTTGGTGGACACAAGCAATCAGGGATAGGTTTTGAAAACGGTTTGCAAGTGATTGAACAATATACACAAAATAAAAGTGTTTATGTTCAGTTGAAAGACTTTGAATCCGGCTATCACAGGTTGTTTATATCCTGTGCTACCGAATAAAATCTTGATGGTGAAGGGTGCTTTAGTTATGACTTTAGCCTTATCTTCTTTTAATAACATTCGAGCTCGTTGTGGCTTGCAAGGCATCAACGGTTTACCATGACAATTAAGTACATACACTATCATGCAGTGTATCTCCTTCGATTATTGCGTATTTGATAATTTTAGGTACAATCAAAATTCGACTTCCTCTCGACCGGATAACTTGGCTTCGCAATGTGGTTGACCTTACATATTAAGAGATAGAGAAATGGAATTTGATTATATAATTGTTGGCGCAGGATCAGCAGGTTGCGTTTTAGCAAATCGGTTGAGTGAGGATCCAAATGCAACAGTGCTTTTGATTGAAGCTGGCCCGAAGGATAATACTTGGAAAATTCAGATGCCTGCGGCGTTAATGTATAATCTTCCCGATGATAAATATAACTGGTGTTATCACACTACAAAACAAAAATATATGCGTGATCGGATAATGTACTGGCCCAGAGGCAAAATTTTAGGTGGAAGTTCATCATTAAACGCAATGGTCTATATCCGTGGGAATGCAAAAGACTACGATTCTTGGGAGCAATCTGGTAATAAAGGTTGGGCATATAAAGATGTATTACCTTTTTTCAAGAAGTCTGAAACAAGTGATAAATTAGATGGAGCGTATCGTGGCGATACAGGTCCTTTAACTGTAACCAGTGGGTACTGCAAAAATCCACTATACAAAGCATTCATTCAATCAGGAGTTGAGGCTGGCTATCCATATAATAATGATTTAAATAGCTATAACCAAGAAGGGGTTGGATCTTTAGATATGACTATTAGAAATGGTCAACGTTGCTCATCCGCCAAAGCATATTTATCTCCAATATTAAAGCGCAAAAATTTAACAGTCCTTACTAACAGCATGATCACTAAGATAAAATTAAAGCGAAATAAGGCTGTGGGTGTTGAGTGTTTACAAGATAATAAATTACAATTCATCTCAGCTAGAGAGGAAGTTATCATATCTGCTGGAGCTATAAATTCCCCTCAATTACTTATGTTGTCAGGAATCGGTGACGCTAATCATTTGTTAGATATTGGAATTGACTCTAAAGTTGAGCTTCCTGGCGTTGGACAAAATCTACAGGACCATCTAGAGATATTTGTTCAAAATGAATGTTTGCAACCAATAACTTTATATAATGAACAACGTTACCCACAAAAAATAATAGAAGGAATTAAATGGTTTTTAAATAAAACTGGGGTTTGTACTAGTTCACATTTAGAGGCCGGAGGTTTTGTGAAATCTTCACAAGAATGCTCCTACCCCAATATTCAAATGCACTTCTTGCCATCGCTAGTTGTTGACGATGGACGCAAACCAATCGATAAACACGCCTATCAGTTGCATATTGGTACCATGCGACCATTAAGTAGAGGTACAATAAAACTGAAAAACAATGATCCATTTTCTGCTCCGCTGATAGACCCAAATTATCTCAGTGATTATAGAGATTTGGAAGAGTTAACGGAATGTATTGATATTGCTAGAGATGTTTTATCTCAACCTTCATTTGCCCCATATCGTGCTGGAGAAATACTTCCTGGAGTAAAAATAACCAATAAAAAAGATAAAGAAGACTTTGTTAGAAAGCATGCGGAATCAGCATATCATCCATCTTGCACATGTAAAATGGGAACTGATGATATGTCTGTTGTGAATAATGTTGGACAAGTATATGGAGTTGAATCCCTTCGCGTTGTAGATGCATCTATAATGCCTAATATTATTACTGGCAATTTAAATGCACCAACGATAATGATGGCTGAAAAAATTGCACATGAAATAATTAATAGGGGTAGGTCTACTCATGATGGAAAAGATAAGAAATTAAATGTTGATTTGACTCTGGAGAACATGAAGATGTAATGTCAATAGCCACATAAATAAAACAGAGATTATTAATCTGAAGTTGTTTCCAAAATTATAAAATAAAGAAATACTTATATAAGTATTTTCAAGGTATTTGGTGTCTTCATCATAATTAGCATCAAATATAATGATAATCTAAGCATTACACCTTATCCCCCGAACTAAGGGGCGTATGGCTGCTCATATTGTAAAGGACGAAAAGTGTCTAAAGATAATAATTTAGCGTTTTTATATGAATAAGTATGATGTTAGCAGTAAGGCGAACAGGAACACACAATTATCTGGTTAAAGAGAAGGATTTAATTCCCAGAAATATGGAATTATATAGCAAGATGCAACTATTAAGATAAGGTTTAAAGGAATGCCGAATTTCATAAAGTCAGTGAATTTATAGTTACCAACCGCATGGACAAATGTATTAGTTTGGTATCCGATAGGTGTTGAAAAACTAGCACTTGATGCAAACATGACCGCGACAGTAAATGGTATGGGGTTGAATCCGAAATTGCTTGATAATTGTATCGCAATTGGAGTGACCAGTAATGCTACAGCATTGTTAGATACTAACTCGGTCAACAACCAGGACATTACATATATGAAAAATAAAAGCTGAAGAGGGTTGTTAACATCAAAATGAGGTGTGATAAATGTAACAATACTATCTAGCAAGCCACTATTTTGCATAGCAATTGATAGAGTCAACATTGATAGGATCAAAAGTATAATATTCCACTCAATTGATTTAATGGCTTTATTAAGAGAGATGCATTTTGAGATTATTACGAATGAAGCGCCCATAGCTGCAAGTCCAGCGATAGGCATTATTTGTAAAGATGAGCCAACGATAACAAAGGATATTGCCAAGACAGATAACATTCCTCTGGTTTTCCGTACTTTTTTTGATAGTAGTTTGCTTATTGAATTTATGCATTCTCCAAACATCATCCTGTTTATGTCTTGCTCGTCTCCTTCAACTAGCAAGATATCACCATCCTCAATAATTATTTTATCAAAATCTTGTTTTAAACTTTGATTTTTTCTATGTACTGCAAGTAAATAGCAGCCATACAATCTTCTTAGTTTTAACTTTGAGGCTTGTAAACCAATAAGTCGGGATTCAGGTGTAATGACTCCTTCAACGACTATGGTTTTTTTCGTATCAAAATAATAGAAGCCACTATTGTCAACATTTAGAGCTTCTTTTATTGATAATATTTCATCTGTTGCTGATTTTATAACAAGTTTATCACCAATATTTAATTCTTTGTCATATAGCTGGTCTTTGCTTATCAAATAATGATTTCTAAAACTCATGTTTTGACGAATGATGTCAATTAATTCAAATTCAGTATTTTTAAAATCATGATCATTTATTTTTTTTCCTATTAATGATGAATTTCCAGAAACTAATATTTCAGATACATATTGCTTCCTTTCAACACCAGGTTCAGAATCAATTTTCTCTAGGTGACGCTTAGGTAGCAGATGCTTTGCAAACATTACTATGTAGGTGGTACCAATAACGGCTAAACAAAGAGCCGGTGCAGTTATATCAAAAATGCCAAATTCTGCCAGACCTAGTTCATGAGCTTTGTCAGCAACAAGAATATTGGTAGATGTTCCAATTAATGTACAGATTCCTCCAAGTATAGATAGGTAGGATAATGGAATTAAATACCTGCTTGGGTAATCATTTAATTTTTTAGCAATCATGATTACGATAGGAGTTAAAATTAATACGACAGGTGTGTTATTGATGAAAGCTGATAGAATCATAGTAAGTAGGAACAATCCTGCTATAGCAAGGCTCTTACTATGCTCAACAGCCTGAAGACACAAGTCACCTAGAGCATTAATGATCCCAGTTTCATTTAGAGCCGCGCTAATAATGAACATGCACATAATAATTATTGGAGCAGGGCTACTAAATACACTTAGAAATTCTTTGGTTGAAACTACATTGGTTAAAAGTGATGAGAATATAATAATTAGTGAAGTTATATGTATAGGTAACTTCTCTGTCACCAAACAGTAAACTGCAAAGACCAAAATTGCTATACCGGCATACATTGTAAACATGATTAGGTAGGCCATGATTCCATTTTTTTACTTACTAATAGTATAATTTAAATTGGTCTTAATTAGTAAGAAAGGTAGATATTGTGAACAAATTAATTAGTATTATTATACTATCTCTGTCATTTGCCGTCCCACAAACGTCATTTGCAAAGAATAAAGATAATGAGCAGTATGAGATTAGCGCAACAGGAGTTGGCATAGTAGATGAAAAACCAACATCTGTTAATATCGTTCTTGGTGCAAATGTAAATGCGGATAGCGTTAATGAAGCTAGTAATATGCTTGCACAGCGGTCGACAAGGGTAATTAAATATTTGCAAAAACAAGAAGGGATTACTGGTGTTAACACCGGAAACATGAGGATATATACAAATTACAGACATGTGGAGAGTAAGGATGTGAAAGAATATAGTGCTCAAATGACAGTTAGTTTTGATTCAAGTATTCCTGAAGCACCAAAACATATTGATGAATGCCTACTTCTAGGAGCAAACCGTGTTGATGGATATAACTTTAAACTTAGTGATGAAGCAATGGCAAAAGTTGATCTTGAAGCCATAGAGCTAGCAACACAAAATGCAATAAGTCAAATTAATGCTTCGCTAAGATCCGTTGATTTAAAATTAACTGGAATAAAAAAAATAGAGATAATAGCTAAGAGAGCTCCAGCATTTGGTGCTAGGGTAATGCTGAAATCAGCTTCGGCTCAAACACCAATAGAATCTGATAGCCTTTCTGTTAGTAGGGAAGTTAGAGTAACCGCAATATATTAAAAAACCCAGCTGCATGACTACCATGCAGCAATATAGACATTACCTTTTACCTAATATAGTATAGGTCCACATAATACTTAAATAGGCTGAAGGATCATGCTAAAAGATTTAATACGTGTTGGGGTTATCTCATTAGGTTTATGCTCATCTGGATTATCGTTTGCATATGGATTAGATTTGCCAATGTCTCTCAATCAAACTAAGACAATTTTCCAAGAAGACTGGACTAAAAGAATAAATCTTTCTGGATTGCTAATGGGAGAGTTGATCCTTAGCAACTATAATCAGTCGGCATCAGGAAGATTTTCAGATAAGAGAAGTTATCAAACATTTTGTTTTCCTCGTGCTAATTTAAACGTTGATGCTGAAATCAATGATTGGAGCAAAGTTCATATGACTTTTAATTTCAGAAGTTCATGTGGATATGGTGGGAAAAATGATGAATGGGCTTTTGCTAATTTTGGCACCACATCAGAGAGTTATGTTGATTTAGGTAATGCAGAAGTGGCTAATTATACTGGTAGAATTGGAGTCCAATATTTACCGTATGGAGCCTATACTAGAAATACTATTCCTGCATCTCTTTCGCAACTACTGACGCAGTCACAAGTGGCAGGGGCATCAGGATTTGCTAAATTATCTGAAAACTTTGATCTTGCAGCCTTTATTTTTTCTGGAAAGAAAAAGCGTAATGACTCTATTAAAATAAGGAACTTTGGTGCTCAAGTATTTGGGGACTTTGCTTTGTATACTGCAAAAATCAAGGCAACTGTAGGATATATGTATAATATTGCTGGAGGTGTTAACTTTCTTTATTACGAAAGCAGTAGCAGTACAGCTAATGCGCTTCAAAATGGCTATCGAAAGCGTGTTCCAGGACTTAGTGCAACTATCGATGCTGAGTTTCTAGATGATTGGAGTATAAATTTTAGATATACAGGAGCATTTGAAAGATTTGATGCTCTAGATGTTTCCTGGAGTAATCATGGCGCAAAACCTAAAGCTTTTGTTTTTGGTGGAGCAAAAGAACTTGAAGTGAAAATGTTTGATTCTGAATTAAATTCAAGAATAGCTGCTAGCTACCAGATTTCTAAAGAAGCTGTCAATGTAAGAGGCATTGGCCTTGGAAGAGGGCTTCCTAAGCGTAGGTTACAGCTAGGTTATATCCTTGAATTAAATAAGTATTTTGAAACAGGAATTCATTTCATTAGCGACAAAGATTACGTTGTTTCTGAAGGTGGGACGAACAGATCTTCCTTTACAACATTGTTGAGCATGTCTTTGAATGTAGCTTAACCGGATATTTATTAATCAATGCTTGTCAGATTATCATCTTTATCGGCAAGCATTCCTGCACCGGAGATATAACAGTCAACTATCCACCAAATACCTAAACCTCCCAAAGTAATAAGCATAAGTATTCCAGTTTTATTTTTTCCTAAATAAAACCTATGAGCACCAAATACTCCAAAAAAATGACATAACAGAAAGGTTACAGCTTGGATTTTGTTACCAACAGAGCCTGTACGTACTAATTTTTCACCATTAGCGTCTTTCATGGAACCAATTCCGATAATTATATAGTCAACCATGAACCATATACCAAGGCCACCTAGGGTTATTAACATTAGAAAACCTGTTTTGATTTTACCTAAATAAAACCTATGAGCGCCAAATATTCCAAGAAATGCGGCCCAGACAAAGGTTACAGGATATGAATTTGACATGAGGCTATACCTATAGTTAACACTTACACTCTAAGTATAGAGGATTGAAGCTTACTCAATGCCATGAAATTATAAGAAGCTGAAAACTCATTTAGTTACGACATGAATAGTCTTTTTCCTGAATAGCGCGTGTGCTTTGAGGGACTATTTTTTTCACTTTCAGCCATTGAATCATCGTCATCCCCAAAAGATATTTTTTTTGTGACGTCAGCTGGGGCCAAAGGAGAAGATGTTGGAGGTAGGGCTTCAAAGCCAGCAAAGAATAATCCACCACCGCCTCCTTGGCCGTGAGTAACACGAGCTTCTGCTTCTACTCTTGCTTTTAGGATAGAAAGTTCAGTGCTGTATTTTTCATAAAAGCTTGTTATTACTACTGTGCTATCATGAGACTTGGTAAGCTCATATAAATCGGTAGTATTCTTTATATAACATGTAGAGAGCATGATGCTATCTGATTCTAAAAAAGCCTCTATAGCTTCATCTGTAGTATCAAATTCCATATAAGCATCACTAGCGTAGCCATTAGAATATATTTCTAAAAATAATCCTATATTTTCATATCTTCTAGTCATTGGGTCACCATCTAAACAGGTTGACCATGAATTCATTATTAAAGAGGCTTCACTTAAATCTGCCCCTTGTATTAACATCTGCTGCAAACCATAAATCATTGTTTTAAGCACAGGTTTATAATGACCACTTTCATCAGTGATGCAAGATATAATCCCACCAGATGATCCTTTTAAAAAAAACACCTTGGCTGCAAAAAATGTATCCCCACCAGATGAGTAACTTGAGTGATGGGTATTATTTCTTATTAGGGTTCCGCCATATAAAGAGGCTTCGTCATTGGCATTTATAACCAGAGCAACAGGTTGAATGGCCTTCTTCATTCCTGTGTCATTAACTATGTGTGTTTCATTTTGAATGGCCCTGCCATCAGCATCAAATGTTATTCTATAGTGCTCTAAGTAATCTGGATGGATATAATGAACACATTGAACATTAGTAGTAAGGCGTTCCAAAATACTAGGATGTTCATTAAGGAAAATTTCAAGTACACCGTCTGGCAATGAGAGCAATTCAATTTCTTGTTCTTCAAAATGTAACAGCCAATCTGAAAAGCTTAAGGTATCTCTGTCTGTAGATAGCTGATAAAGCTGGTACATAGGAGCAGAGATATCAATACTTCTATGTTTGCTATCTTCAAGCTCTGGTATATACATATCTCTTAAGTGCATGAGGGTGGGAGCTAATAAAGGCATAGAAAAAATATCCTTGAACAGATTGATTGTTATGTTCCCAAGCTAACACAAGCTGGGTGATGCAATCAACCTTTTTCACTATAAATAAGCGTAATTTGGAAATAATCGTGCGCATTATTATTTGACGTGGTTGTCTGTATGGAAAGTTAATTGATAATACAACGATAGTAGCGTTATAAGAAACAATAATTGAGCTCGAGAGTGATTGAGAGGGTATTACATAACATTGGCCTCATATCTCTATATGTAGGTTTTTTCTCGATTTAAATCGAAAAGATAAAGAGGGAAATATATACTTATCTGGATTTTCAGTTATTTTTAATTTGCTAGTAAAGCATGTTAGAGGAAGGAATGATATTTCAATATGAATGAATAACAGGTTCTAACTAGTTAACAATAATTACACTTACCTTTATTACAGTAGCTATGTATCAATAAAGATAACGTTTTCTATTAATTTAATAGATATAAAGATAGATAGTGCTTAAGTTTCGGAGTTTGGGATTATAAATTTTAATTAAAAAACATGGATCATGGCTATATTTACAGCTAAGCCACCAAACAAAAGCCAAATGAAGGTAGTGGTAGCTAGGGCAATTGGTTTTAGTCCAGCAGAGACAACATTCATTAAATTAGTGCTCATACCGAGAGCTGTCATGGCAATAGTTAAAAGTGCTTTATCAAAAAATTTAATTTTATCTACTATCTCAGGATTTACGAGATTAAATGAATTGAAAATACCCACAGTTAAAAAAGCTAATGCGAACCAAGGAATAACTAGTTTAGATGATTTATTCTTACAAGATAAGCCAACTAAAATCAGTAATACTGGCAACATCAAAACCCTGGTCATTTTAACTATAACAGCATTGTTTGAAGCTCCATCGACAGCATTGGTAGCAATTATAACTTGAGCTACCTCATGTATAGAAGAGCCAACATAAACACCATATTCTGATGGGGATAAAGGTAAAATTTCGCTATTCATTAATAGTGGGTAGAGAAACATTGAAATAGTTCCAAATAAAACCACCGTTATAATTGCTATAGAGGTCTTATGAGGTGGAGATTTTAATTGTGATTCCATTGCTAGAACTGCAGCAGCTCCACATACAGAGGCTCCGGCTGCAATTAGCAAAGTTAATTCTTTATCTATTTTAAAAACTTTTATGCCAAGGAATAGTACAAGTAAAAAAGTAGTGGTTAACATTATCACTGAGGTTGAAACTGCATTTGCACCAACATTAACAATTTCTTGATAGGTAATATTAAATCCATAGAGAATTATAGCTAAGCGTAAAATACGTTTACAACAAAAATCTATGCTAGATTTAAATAAATTAGGAAATAAAACTTTGAAAGAATTACCGTAAAAGATACCTGTAATTACCCCACTAATTAAGGAACTAACTCCAAAAGTCTTCAATATACCATTATCAGATATGAAATATGAAGAAGCTGAGATAATCAAAACAAGTAAAAAACCAACTATGAACTCTAATTTAACCAACATAAGAGGGAACAATTTGATGTGCTTACCTAAGTATATCAAATTATCACAAATAAGTTAATTGAATAAACCTAGACAACTTTTATTATGATACTAGAGATGATTAAAGTCTTAATCACATTTATAACATTATACACTCAAGGTATATCTAATGCTGATGTGTCAAATATGATTAAAAATTTCCATAACAAGCATGTAGGTCAAGGTTAACTCTAAGCTCTATAGGCCGACACATAATTAGGTGCGGCAAATAGGGCTCATATATGTCTCTTGATAGACAGGAAATTGTAAATAAAATCTATGATGATTTAGGTCTTGATATCAGGGATGAAGTTGTTGATCGTTCTATTTTATTCTATAAGAAAATCTATGACTCGGCGTATGACTTTTATACCTCACCATTTCAAGATAGCTCAGGATCCAATACACGTAGACCTATCGTTATCCAACAAAAGAAGAAATATAATGCGGAGGATATTCTTGATATTTTGTTAGAATTACTCGCTGAACAGTCTAGTAAAGGCTCTGGAGGAACTTCTTGGTGGAATAAATATAAGCGTGAAATGAGTAGATCAAGAATAGAAAAAGCTATTGAAAATAGACACTTAAAGCATTTGGATAAGAGGCTTTACTCTAAGACCAACCAGGATCTAATAACACAACGGGGGCTTATTGAAAAACATCAAAGCATTCTTGGGGAAAAATATGACAAAGAAAAAAAAGTTATTGAAGAATCCCTAGCATCAGGTGATGATTTTGATAAACCAGTTGCTGAACGATTCATATTTCTTCATAACAAAAATAAAACCACACCAAATAATAAAAAACCGTGAATATCCCAGAAATATAATTCTGCTACGCTTGAACTATATAATAAATTAATCGCCAGACCTACAACAATAATAAAGGTGAACACATGAACTCAATCCATAAAATATTTCTATCCTCAATAATACTAATTCTGAGCTCTTGCGCTTCAAATGGTTCATTTTTCACATCTGGGGATCCTGATGGTGATGGAATAACTAAAGGCCATGGTTATTATGTTAAACAACGTACAGCTACTGGTAATAAGGTATTTATATTTGATCCAAGACATAGATCTTGGGCTGCATATAATGAAAACGGCAGACTGGTTAATACAGGAAAAGGCTCTGGAGGAAAAAATTGGTGTGCAGATATTGGTAGAAGTTGCAAAACTAAAGAAGGAACGTACCAAGTTGTACGAGAAGGATCTGCTGAATGTAAATCTGGTAAATATCCAATAAAAACTAATGGTGGAGCTCCAATGCCATATTGTATGCATTTTGGTCATGAAGGCTATGCCATACATGCATCAAAGGATGTTCCTGATGATAGGAATGCTAGCCATGGATGTGTTCGGGTAACATTGAAATCAGCAAAGTGGTTAAATCATGACTTTATTGATGTTGGTACCACGGTTATTATCCACCCTTATGAGTAGATAAGTGATTAAATTCACAAAATATGAATAATTTAATTGAGTTAGGGGCATTAGTTCCATATAATCAATCTGTTTTGTTTTGTGGCTAAAGTATATGCAAGTTATTCGAATTGAGAAACTAAACTTAGATTTTCATAATGCACCTCTATTTAAAAATGCTAGTATCATTATTAATAAAGGCGAGCGTATTTGCCTGGTTGGTAGAAATGGTACTGGAAAAAGTACTTTCTTGAAAATATTAAACAATGAGATCAGTCCTGATTCTGTTGATCGCTTCAATGAAGATAGCATAATAATCTCCAAACTTAATCAAGAGCTACCCGTTATAAAAAATGAAACTGCATATAATTTTGTTGCTCGTGGCTTAAAAAAAATTGGAAGTGTTCTGGTTGAATATCATGACCATTTAAATGTTGATCCATCTGGTCATAATGATACCTGGATGAATAAACTTGATTGGCTGCAAAAAGAAATCGACACTAACAATGCTTGGGATTTAGAAACTAGAATACAAACAATCCTAACAACTTTAAAGATTGATCAAGATGTTATTGTTAAAGATTTGTCTGGAGGCTGGCGTAGAAGATTAGAGCTGGCGCAAGCTCTAGTTACTAATCCAGATGTTTTATTACTTGATGAGCCAACAAATCATCTAGATTTAGATGCAATCTCGGATCTAGAGAAATTGATATTAGATTTTAATGGTACGATCATTTGTGTGAGCCATGATAGAGCCCTGGTAAATAATATTGCAACTAGAATTGTTGAACTAGATAGGGGGGGGTTCTATTCTTATCCTGGCAATTTTTCAGCATACCTAGAACTAAAAGAAAAAAGATTATCAGATGAAGCAAAAACAAACTCTGAATTTGACAAAAAACTTGCTAGAGAAGAGATTTGGATCCGCCAAGGTATTAAAGCCAGACGAACTAGAAATGAAGGTAGAGTCCGTGATCTCGTTAAATTAAGAGATGAACGTTCAGTACGACGCGACCAAATATCTAAACCTTCATTTGATATAGCAAAATCTGAATTGTCTGGTAAATTAGTTGCTAAAGCAAAAAATGTGTCTTTCCAATATCCAAACTCCGAACGTGAAATCATTAAAGACCTTAGCCTTACCATTATGCGAGGTGATAGAATTGGTATTTTAGGTCCTAACGGATGCGGAAAAAGTACATTGTTACAATTAATCCTAGGGAAACTATTGCCATCTTCAGGAACATTAAAAGTCGGTACAAATTTACAGGTTGCATATTTTGATCAGCTTAGAGATCAAATAGATCCGAATCTAACTGTTGCAGATAATGTTGCTGGTGGTAGAACACAAATAGTAGTAAATGGCAAAGCAAAGCATATCATAAGCTATCTAAGTGATTTTTTATTCACACCAGAACGTACTAGATCTTCCGTTACTAAGCTATCTGGAGGGGAGTGTAATAGATTATTGCTAGCTAAATTATTTAGCCTTGAAAGTAACATCCTTGTTTTGGATGAGCCAACTAATGATCTAGACATAGAGTCACTAGAATTATTAGAAGATATTCTACAAAACTATCAGGGAACAGTGATTTTAGTAAGCCATGATAGGTTCTTTATGGACAATGTAGTTACCCAATTGCTTGCTTATGAAGGGCATGGGGTAATAACTGAGTATGTTGGCAGCTACACAGACTGGGTTAATTTTAAAGATAAAGAAGCATTACAAATTAAAAGCTCTGTCAAACAAAACAAACCAAAACAAAAATTAGAAAGAACACAAAAAAAAAGCAGTAAAAACCAAAAACAAGCAGAACATCTTCTGAAAAATATAGATATAGCTGAGAAGGAAATTACTGCCTTAAATAAGATGATGGCTACAGATGATTTTCACAACAAGCCTAAAGATGAAACTAAAAAGGTATATGATAAAGCTAGAGAAGTAGAGTTAGATTTAGAGTCATTATATAGTGAATGGGAAAATCTAGATAACTAGGTTTTATTTTTAACAAAACACTTTTTTCGAAACTAGAAGCCCTGTAATAGACCATGGTTGGCAAGATTAACTTAGGGCTTGGATAAGGACTCATCTAAGCCAAATTATCTAAGAAACTACCCAAGCATGCAACAGGTCACATCTCCAAATTATCTTTATTTTGGTTCACGAGATGAAACCCTAGTCTTGCTTTGCTTTTACTAGTTATTTGCTTTTTTCTTTTCTTTCTTGATGATTTTCTTTTCCGCAGCGGTATGAGCAGCTTTCTTTTTAGTATTCTTTCTTGAGTCTTGTGACTTAGCCATAATATTTATCTCCTGATAAAATTAAGAGTTGTATAGGCATGGTATACTAACCAGCCTCAATCACCTAATTCGTTATAAGTTAATTCCAGCCCTAATTGTCTAGTACTTGGCTAGATTTACTAGCTTTCTTAAATCAAATCGGTTGTCAATAAGTGCATATATTGTTCATTACACTTATAACTTTAGTCCATAACAAATAATCTGCTATTTACATCTTGCAGCATCTTTGTGAAATTTGTCTTGTATTAAACCTCTCTTCACATATTTAATTTGCTAAATAACTAAAATATGTGGTACTATGTTGGTCTTAATTTTAACTATAACAATTATGAGCATTCAATGATAATAAACGTTTTTTATGCTGAAGATAGCACTGTTAATTACAAAGTTTTTCAGAAAAATATTGCAAAATTTTTGGTTCCTGCTTTGCAGGAAAAACTAAGATAGCATGGCGTTACTGAAGATATAACGGTGAAAGTGACACTCTCAACATCTGGTGACCAGGCAAAAGACACGCTCAACAAACAAAGTACTCCAGGTTTCTACGATATATTCTTTATGGATAATGAGATAGGAGCTGGCCCAATGGGAATGGAAATAATAGGTTCTATAAAAGATTTTGGATACGATTTCAACAGCACCTTTATTGCCGGGATAAGCAGCCAATTGCAGTTAAACGACGTTAAATGTTCCGAATTGATTGTATCGGCCAGAGGGTTGGGCTACAGTTACTTTCTTAATAAGCAACCAAATAATGAAGACATAACACATTGTGATTTAATAAATGGAATGGTGGATACTCTTAAAAATAAATATCCAGAGCTCTTCCTTTCTATTAGCAAGCCTCTAGATTCTATGAGACTCTTAGAAGAAACTAATGCACTCATTATCGCAACTCAGGAAAAAGAAGATAAACTTGAACAGTCTATGAAAGAAAGACAAAGTGACATTGATGAGACTACAAAGATAGAAGAAGCTTTGGGTGACTCCTTAAGAGAAATTCAAGATGAAATATATGCAATGCGATTTCATCATGAAACAACATCAGATCATGCATTAGGCAATATAGCTAGAAGTATCAACGTTCCAACTATTATAGATGTAGCAGCAGCTACAGATCCAAGCATCAACAGGGCTCCGGTCTCAGATGGCTGTTGTGGGCCATTCTGCTTTTCTTTCAGCAAAAAGAAAGTTCATGATTCTCATGAAGATAAAGGTAACTCAACTTTAAACACATCTTCCTTAAGTAGTTCAAGAACAGAATCATCAAGGCTCAAATTACCAAATATATGAGAATCATGTCCTCATGAATGGAAAATAGATAACATTCACATGTTATGTTGCTGTTATTTTTATGTTTTTATCAATATACCAAAATCTTCTTTTTTTAGGTGTAGAAGGAAGGTATTACTTTGTTTCTAATATATTGTTTAACTATCCTAAAGATGTCTGTGTCCTTACAGTAAGTGTGTATAGATAATATAATCTCATAAAATGTAACGTTAACTCCATATTTTCATTAATATTGGAGCTATTATGAGCCCATCCTTAACACTAAAGTCCTTATGTATTGAGCTTAATGAGTGACGTGAAAATCGAACTAAACAAGCTCACCTTCCTAATAATATATAGACAAAATCTTAAAAGTTGCTAGAAAATCATTCTATGACTGAAGTAAGCAGTGAGTTTCGGCTTAGTCATGAGCAAATCCGCTATAAATTAACCGTGTATTTCCAGCTGCTATATTTGCTTACTGGAAGGACACGATTTTTTTCTACCTTTATTCTAATCATCTATACTCGATTACTAGAAGGACACATTATTTCACATCACAGAGTTAACTAGCACCATTAAAGTCAGGCTTATAATTTCTGTTTTAATTCTAACCTTTAACATGCTATTGTGCTTACAAATAACAATGATGGAGTAATAATTACAATGGGTAAAAAGAAACAAAAATCTAAAAAAAAACAGGCCCAGATATTAAAAAATCAAGTTTATATTCTGAAAGAGAAGTATCTATATATAACGCACAAGGTGTTCTAGAAAATATTAGCGTATGTGCTGCAGAACAAATGTTTAATGTCACATGGACAGACAGCATTATTGCAGAAAATTCTACAGCTCCGACCTTAACATCTACACCAGGAATTGCAATAAAACATATCAGTGTTGAAATTGGATATGGTATTGTTGCAACAAGAGACTTC
>Ga0066610_10000773_pt1 | contig 21547 bp, 14 predicted proteins | sample SaaInlV_DNA_165m_FD_60375 | JGI IMG/M metagenome (GOLD analysis project Ga0066610, IMG submission 60375) | Marine microbial communities from expanding oxygen minimum zones in the Saanich Inlet - SI075_LV_DNA_165m | ecosystem: Environmental > Aquatic > Marine > Unclassified | place: British... | reverse complement strand
GACCGAGTGTACTCAAAATTGTTTTCCCGCAGATACGCTTCATTCGTCTCTGTGGTTGAAGAACAAGCTCCCATATGAAGAATCGCTGTGCACGCAGGGAGCGTTGTCGCCACCAATTCTTTTAAAAAGGCATCCTTACCCATCAATCGAGAATAGGTGATCGCGTCTAGATTTTTTTGTTTTTCAGGGTGATCGACATCATCCACAATCCAGATATCATCAAAACCCTTGAGGTTGAGGCCATGTACCAAAGCACTTCCTATGAAACCTGCCGCTCCTGTAACAATAATCATTGTTTGCCTTCTCTCTCATCAAAGCGATAACTCAGAAATTTCTTAACACCTTATAACTCTTTATCCACTACCACGGTAAAGGAATCTTCAGATTGAATCAAGTGCGGCTTCCGGATGGGCTTGAATTAATTTTCGGGTTTTATTTTATTCCAATTCAGGTGGGGAAACAGAGGTGTCCAGGTTTTATTTTTATCTGTTTGCACTTGCGCCTTGAGTTGGGCCACACGGTTCGAGCCGGATGGATGGGTAGAAAAATAAGAAGTAAATTTCTGTTTTTCTTCTTCGACAATCTTTTTTCTGTCCGGCAATTCTTTTTGCAGAGATTGTTCTTCTGTGAGTTTTTCAAAAATTCGAATCATTCCACGCGGGTCTATATTTGCGGACAAAATCAAGTCCATGCCTTTTTGGTCGGCCTCCTCTTCCATTTCCCGACTCAAACCCAGCGTTTCCAGCTCACTTGCCAGTTGCACCACCCCTTCCATAACTGCATTGACATCTCCCAGGAAAAAAGCCGTCAGAAAACCTTTTGCTGTATGTCTAAGAATTCCTCGAGTGGAGTGCCGGAGCAAAATATGCTGGATCTCATGAGCCAGCACACCCGCCAACTCTTCGGGGGATTCCGCTTTTTTTAGCAAGCCTTCAAAGATCACGATGGCCCCACCTGGCAAAGCCAATGCATTGACTTGGTCAATTGGCAAAATATATACCTTCAAGTCATAAGGCTGGCTCCCCGGCACCGCTTTTTCCAAACGCTCAACCGTCTCTTGTAGAATGGCGATGACACCGGGGTCTGGCTCCTGATCTATCGGCAGTAGATCTAAAAGTGTCTGACCGACCGTCACCTCCCATTCCACAGGAATTTTTTCGACCATCCGATCGGCGACAAGTTCAGGAATCGTTTTTATCAACCCATAAGCAAAAAGAATCAGGACCAATATTAAGATGCCATTGAGTTTCCAACTAAAGTCTAATCGCTTACCTTGTTTGGCAAAATTTTGTGGCGCTATATTTAAAACACTTGTGTAGAAATCGGAGTCTTCCACCACTAGGGTTTCTAGGCGTTCGCCATTTTCATCTTTTACGAGGCGTTCTATATTAAAAGGAGTGTTCACCGACCAGGATAGATCGGAGAAAGGCCAATGATCCCGATCTCCACCGGGTCGATTGAGAATTATTTCCTGCGGCGTGAGTTCAACATTAACAAAATGTTTTTGGGAATTTTTACCATCAAATAACGCACCTGCAAATTGCAGTTTCCGGCCAACCATACCCACCTCCTGCTCGGCAATAGGAAAAGGTTTTTCCCGTTTGTATCGGGAATGGCTAATGTTGAATTTTGAAAATATCTCTAAACGATTTCAAGGGGAACGTCTAAAACATCCAGAGCTTCTTCTCCAAACGCTCCACTGCTTTGCATTTCTTGGACAATCCGGTTTAATTCAATATTTCCTGCCAACGTCATATTTCGTGCAATAAATTTCTGATTACGAATCACCACCCAGGGGTAACCCAGCCCCAAAGTAAAAACGATAATTAGATAATTAACGACCTTTAACTTCATATAATCTCTTCCTGTGATGGGGAAATTAAATGTCGCCCCTCCCACATGCGTGTGGGACCATAAATACCGTTGCAGATCGGCAGTAAACCAGAACAAATAAAACCCCAGCGTAAGAGGAGTGAGAAGAATTGCAATAATATATTTTTTAAAAAATTCTTTTCCCTTTCCTGAAAATTGAAACCCTACATCTCCGAACCATGAGTTTTCGCGCCAGAATTTTTCACTTTTCATTTTAAAAAATGGCCAATATAAACCAAACGTCACCAGCGTAACAATCACTCCAATGAAATAGAGAACCAACGCATCCATTCCCTTGCCTCGGAACGAAAAACGTATATTGCGCCAAGCAGTTCGAGAAAGACGGTACTTCCAAGCTCTGACTAAAAGAATTGGAATGATCGCAACAACAATCAAAGAAACTAGGTTGGAGACTAACTCGCCTTCTGCAAACCCAACATTGAAATAAACGTATGCGTTGATCAGACCCAACAACATAAGAATCAATGCGAACCGGATCGCGCCGGATATCAACTCTTTACCCGTACCGTGATAGGAGAAACGATCTCCCGAAAATAATGTCTGTGACCAAAGGTATTTGCGCACATGGGTCTTAGCCCAAAACCGGTAAACACCTAGAGTGAACACCGTCTTAATGAGGTTGGCTAAACAGAGGTTGAAAAACTTGCGGACTTCACCTAAAAACTCGAATCGATAATTGCCTTCATTGGGAGGGGCTACCACCGCTTCTTCAGTGGCCTTTATTTCGGACACGACATCAACGGAGGGTTCCCGAGTCGCTTCTACCGGCTGAATGTCCACCTCAAACCCTAAGCTCTGAAGAAAGGTCGATGCTAATTCAGCCTGGTGGTCAGAAATATTCTTTTCAAAACGCCAAGGTTGTCCCTGACTTAATTTATCGACAAGGGTCGCCGACTCTTCATTACCAAGCCAAAATACTTTAGCCAGCTTTGCAACGGCATCGGCTTTATTTGTTCCCGACCAAGCATGCAATGTGATCTGATAACTCATGCAAGACTCTCTCTGTCACTCATCCTATAGATCAGGATTCAATAAAAATCGTAGGCCGTTTTTTGTTCTGTCCAACCCAAAAATCCATCTTTCACAGGCTCACCGGTGAATTTATCCGACCCCTCTGCCCAGCTTTCCGGCTTATCCCAATTATCACCATAATGGTACAGATACATTTTATTACGAATCTCCTCAGGCAATGTCATCAACTCCTGATACGATGCATGCACCCCGCCATAAAATAACTGCGTGTCATGAAACATGACTTCTGCCAGCCTGCCAAACCGAATCGGATAATCCGCATCAAACATTGTATCGCCCGAAATCCAAGCACGGCGGTTGATGAACACGCCCGAACACCATTGTGATTCATCCACACTGACAGCGGTATCGGGGAAATGACGGGTTCGCATAATGATTATCTCAATCGGCCCATGTTTGTAAGCCCAGAATTTTCGCCCTTCGAGATCAATATTCTGTGGGCGAAGGATGTTAAAAAAATCTGTCAACTGTAAAGGCCGCCCCTGATTCGCTTCACAATATTCACAGCCCCCCGAAAGACTCTTAGTCCAGAGAATATCCTGATAGTCGCGTAAAATAATCATGTCGGGTTTCGAAACATTCGGCGTGTACCGGTTCATCAAAGCGACTTCCTCTAGCCCGCCAATATGGTCGGCATGACTATGAGTCGGGTGATAACAACGCACATCCAAAACACTCAAGCCCAAATCGTTGAGTGCCAAAGGCCCTTGCGTTCCACAATCTATCAAAACATGATGATTGCCCTGAATGACCAGTATATTAGATTGGCGCCTACGCTTGGCAAAGGCCGAACCCGTCCCAATAAATACAATTCTTAGCGACCCATCGGTTGTGAGGGGTAGAGTTTCGCCATTTCTGCAAATCTCTGTGACTTTATACATAAAACGTTCCCTTTCTTCTCCCCGTATTCATTGACCCCATTTCAGCAGGCAAAAGCATTGATTCAAAAGGTTGTAATAGCTCGTTCATCTTACTATGCAGAACCGTACCACACAAGCCTTACAACGTCCATAACCGTCTGTTTTTTCAATCAAAACTTCAATTTTTAGTGAATGGTTCGGCTCTAAAAAAAATTCCCTACACTCTTTTTAGTGTCATTTGACTATCAAAACAAAATACCTTCCTATAAAATTCAGCCTGATAAATTGATTTCTATTAGCCCCGTTTGGCCGGGTAACCCTTAATCACACTTTATTTCTCAATAAGTTGGGGAAAGTTAAAAAATTAAGTTATAATTTCTAGATCCTAGTTATACATATTGTCGAAATCTTCTTTACCCCTATATAAGAAATGAAATACTTGGTTGTTATCGTGGCGGGCCTGACAGACAGACCTTTCGCGGAAAAAGATAATAAAACGCCTTTGCAGTTGGCCGACACCCCCAATCTGGACGCGTTGACAAAAAATGCCACCTATGGCCCTGTGCAAACCATTCCCGACAATTTACAACCGGGAAATGAAATTTCCTGCATGGGGCTTATGGGTCTCGACCCCAACAAATATGCCAGCAGCCCGGCCTTGCTTTCTGCAGCAGGATTAGGCCTAACACCTGCGCCGGATGAGATCGCTCTTTGTTGTGACTTTATCACCCTGCAACCCACTCATGACGATATGGTCATGAAAGATTATACGGGCGGGCAACTTTCTCATGAAGATTCCAGCCTGCTTTTGCGTGCTTTACAAGAACAAGTGGTCGATACGCCTGTCACGTTTCACCATGGAGGCGGATATCATAACCTGATGTTCATGAAAACCGCACCCATTTCAGAACCCTTGTCTGCTCCGAACGAACTCATTGGTGAAGGAATCCGTCAATTTATGCCAGAGAGTGAAACGGCTCGTGAGTTGGTCTTCGTGATGAATCAGGCGCAAATTATTTTGCATAATCACCCCTACAACAAACAACATGTCGCCGAACAAAAAGACCCGGTGAATAGTATCTGGTTATGGGGCAACGGCAGTCTTGATGACCTGCCTTCCTTTCAATCACGTTATGATAAAACTGCATCGTTGATCACCGCCTCCTTGATGGCCAAAGGCATCGGCAAGTTGACCGGAATGGATGTCGTGAATGTGGAAGGGGCAACCGGGTTTTCTGACACCTCTTATTCGGCCAAAGTGTCTGCAACGCTCAAAGAGCTGGAAACCAAGGATGTTGTGTTCCTTCACATTTCAGCAGGCGAAGAAGTGTCGCTCAAAGGCAGTCTTGACGATAAAATCTTGATGATCGAAGACTTTGATGCCGAAGTCATCGGGCCACTGGCCCAAGCACTCGAAACAATAGATCATATAAAAATGATGGTGGTGGGCAACCATGTCAGCTCCGCTCATTTAATGAAATACGATCGGGCTCCGGTTCCCTATCTGGTTTACCCGGCATCTTCAAAAAATTCCAGCGTCTATGACGAGCAATTACTAGAAACAGGAAAGTCATTCTCGAACGCCCCCGAACTCTTGACAGCGTTTCTCACAGATCAGTTATGAGCAGACCTTTAATCGTACAAAAATATGGCGGCACCTCGGTGGGAACATTGGAGCGGATCGAAAATGTCGCCAACCGAATCGTCAAGGCCCGCAAAACCGATGTCGATATCGTTGTCGTGGTTTCTGCCATGGCGGGAGAAACTGATAAACTTCTGAAAATGGCTCGGAGCCTGTCGCCCAACCCAACTCGAAGAGAAATTGACCTGCTCTTATCATCGGGAGAACGCATCTCCGCCGCATTGCTGGCTTTGGCACTTCAGGCCCGAAACATCCCCGCCCTTTCGATGACGGGTAGACAGATCGGCCTACAAACTGACAACACTCATACCCGAGCGCGTATTCAAAACATCGATGCCAAACGAGCTCGCAAAATGTTGGATGAAAACCATGTGATCGTGGTCGCCGGTTTTCAGGGGATCAACCCAGAAGGCGATGTGACAACATTAGGAAGAGGTGGGTCAGACACTTCGGCCGTTGCTTTAGCAGTGGCACTGGGTGCCGAGCAATGCGAAATTTATACTGATGTCGATGGAGTTTACACCACCGACCCGAGAATTGTGCCACAAGCCAGAAGATTGGATGTGGTATCTTATGATGAGATGCTGGAAATGGCCAGTCTGGGAGCCAAAGTCCTGCAAATCCGTTGCGTTGAATTTGCTCATAAATACCAAATGCCCCTGATCGTTAAATCATCTTTTACCGAAGGGGATAAAGGAACTTTGATCTGCGAGGAGGATCCTAATATGGAACAACCGGTGGTTTCCGGAATCATGTGCGACAAAAACCAGGCCAAAATCACCTTGAAGGAAGTTCCCGATCAACCGGGTATCGCCGCCAATATATTTGAGGCATTGGCAACTGCATCCATCTCAGTGGATATGATCATTCAAAACACCAGTGAACAGGGACATACTGATCTTTCGTTCACCCTAGCTCGGGAAGAACTGGAAGAAGCCATGGTCATCATGAATAAAGTCGCCAAGAAAATTCATGCGGCTCAAGTCAGCTCCGATGCCAAAATTGCAAAAATTTCCATTGTCGGCGCCGGCATGCGAAGTCACTCGGGAGTGGCGGCGCAAATTTTTAAAACCTTGTCGGCAAATAATATTAATATTTTGATGATCAGCACCTCAGAGATCAAAGTGTCCTGCATCGTTGAGCAAAAACATTCGAAATTAGCCGTGACAACTTTGCACGAGGCATTTGAACTTTCAAAAAGTATTGTTAAAAAGAAGACCCCGACTAAAACCAAAAAAAAGTGAAAGCACTTTGAAATGAGTACCGTAAAAATTTACGACACCACACTTCGTGACGGCTCCCAAGCAGAAGGCATTTCCTTCACCGTAGAAGACAAAATCCGCATCGCTCATAAACTCGATGAATTAGGGGTGCATTATGTCGAGGGCGGTTGGCCGGGGTCGAACCCCAGAGACATCGATTTTTTTGAAAAAGCCCAGCGCGCCAGCTTCACCCAAACTCGGATCACTTCTTTTGGTAGCACCCGCTATCCCAATAAAAAAGTCGAGGAAGATACCGTTCTGCAAGCCCTGCTGAAAACAGAAACCCAGGTAACAACCCTGTTTGGGAAAACTTGGGATCTGCATGTCAGAGATGCTCTATCCACCAGTCTCGATGAAAATTTGCGCATGATCTTTGAGAGCATCGCCTACTTAAAGAAGTACCGTGAGGAAGTATTGTTTGATGCCGAGCATTTTTTTGATGGTTACAAAAATAATCCTGAATATGCCCTGAAAGCCGTTAAAGAAGCGGAGTCAGCGGGAGCCGACTGGATCGTTCTCTGCGATACCAATGGCGGAACGCTTCCCCACGAGGTGTCGCGCATCTTCAGCGAAGTTAAAAAATCTCTTTCCGTAAAAATGGGGATTCATGCCCACAACGATTCTGAAGTGGCGGTTGCCAATTCACTCAATGCCATTCAAAACGGGGCCGAGCAAGTACAAGGCACGATCAACGGCTATGGAGAGCGATGTGGCAATGCCAATTTAGTTTCCATCATTGCCAACCTCAAACTCAAAATGGGCATCGACTGCATCAGCGATGCGCGATTGAAAACCTTGAAAGAGGTTTCTGCATTTGTCGATGAGCTGGCAAACAAATCGCATTGGAACCAGCAACCCTTTGTTGGCAAAAGTGCCTTTGCTCATAAAGGCGGCGTACACGTTAATGCCGTACGTAAAAATGCATTGACCTATGAGCATATTCAACCCGAAAAAGTAGGCAACCACCAACGCATTCTCGTTTCAGATCTAGCTGGCAAAAGCAATGTCCTCCACAAAGCCAAAGAATTTGGATTGAATGTGGATGATAAAGATCCCAAAGTTCAGAATATTCTTTCCTCATTAAAAGAAGCCGAAAATCTAGGTTTTCAGTATGAAGGGGCCGAAGCATCCTTTGAATTGATGATGCGTGATGCACTCGGACAAAAAGAAATGTATTTTGAATTTATCGGCTTCCGGGTCATCGTTGAAAAACGCAAAGAAGATGAGGAGTCTATCTCAGAGGCTACCGTCAAGCTCCGCGTTAATGGCGTGCAAGAGGTTTCTGCCGCCGAAGGCACCGGGCCAGTTAACGCTCTCGATCGAGCGATCAAAAAAGCTTTGGTAAAATTTTACCCTGAACTGGCAGAAGTCAATCTCTACGATTATAAAGTACGCATTCTTGATGAAAAAAAAGGCACCCGCGCAAAAATACGTGTATTGGTGGAATCGGGCGACTGCCACTCCAAATGGGGCACCGTAGGTGTGTCGGAAAATATCATCGAAGCCAGCTGGCAAGCCTTAATCGACAGCATCGACTACAAGCTCAATCAGCGTAGCTAAATATAGAACACTTAAAATAAAGAAATCCACCGTAACTGTTTTAAAGTATTTCACCGCTTAGCCTAAATTAAATAACACCTAAGAGTGTTTTATATTTGGTTGTTTTTGCTACAAATAACATCCCCCACCTCCGAAAACCAACCCTACGAACAACAATAAAAATAACCAACAATACCTTACAAAATAACTAGTTATAAAAACACCTCTAATAAATTTGGGCCCACGACTGACCAACCTTTATAGATAAAAAACCCAGTCACACCAACACAGTCACAGCACAAACATATTGACATTACATGTAACTTAAAATACCCTTCCTAAGCATAATCCAATCAGAAAACTAATTATGACTAGAGGGCCTAGCTGGTTCCGTTGTTCAGGGGATTTCATACCCTGCAATTAAAACTACATCTAATTTCTACTAAACAGGCCTCTCCGTTTATCGATGCGAGAGCGGAGCGCAACTATCATTTGGGAGTACTTTTATGTTCACTTGGTTCAATCGAAAAAAATAGTCACTAAAATTCAGATCGGGTTTGTGGCCGTTGCCATCCTTATGGTCGGAATCGTTGCCACCACTATTTACCAAACGAAGACAGTAAAGTCTATTTCCGACAAAGTGGTCGACCTACGAGTACCCACAGCGCAATCCAGCCTGGAAATGTTAAACGGCATCAACCATTCTCTGGCGGCATTACGCGGTTGGATGATTCTCGGCAAAGACAAGTTTAAGGTCGAGCGCAATAAAGCATGGGATGCAGAAATCACACCGGCTCTTAACAAAATGCAAGGATTTGCCAAGAACTGGACCAACCCAAAAAATGTGGAACGATTAAAAATCACCCAGGCCAAACTCGCTGAGTTCAAGCAATTTCAGAAAGAAATTGAAGATATTTCTCAAACGACTGATAACCTCCCGGCCAACAAAGTCTTATTGACTGAGGCGGCCCCAAAGGCCAGCATTCTATTAGCAAACATCACAAAGATGATCAATATTGAGGCCACTCAGCCAGCGACACCAGAACGCAAGGTTTTGCTCGGCATCATGGCAGATGTCCGTGGCACCACAGCCAGATCGTTGGCAAATATTCGTGCTTATTTGCTTTCTGGTAACGTTCAGTTTAAAGAAAAATTTGATGTCATGTGGACCAAGAATATCAAACGCTTTGGAGACTTGACCCAGAAACAGTCTCTTTTAACGCCTGAACAATTACGGCTCTTTAAAGAATTTTCCTCAGCGCGAAAAGCTTTTGCGCCTTTGCCAGCAAAAATGTTTGAAATTCGCGGCGGGCAGGAATGGAATATTGCCAACCGTTGGCTGGGCACCAAGGCCGCCCCGACTGCATTTATCATCAAGACTCAAATTGATGCCATGGCAGAAAATCAGAAAATGTTATTGGCCAATGATATGACGGAGTCTAAAAATCGTTCCGATTCGTTGATTGTCACACTTTGGGTTCTACTTGTTGCCGGTATGGGCCTGACTGGTTTGTTCACGAAAATCATTGTCAGTGCGGTTAAAAAACCGATTGAAGATGCGGCACGAGTTCAGGCTATTGTCGAGAACGCGCCCATCAACATCATGTTTGCAGATACTCAGGATTTTAAAATTCAATACATGAATCCGTCATCCTTTAAAACCTTAAAATCTATCGAACAATATTTACCAGTTCCTGTCGAAGGTATGGTTGGACAGAGCATAGATGTCTTCCATAAAAACCCGGCTCATCAAAGAAAACTTTTGTCTGACCCCAACAACCTACCCTTTCACTCCCAGTTCATTTTAGGCCCCGAAGTTCTGGAGTTGGAAGCCGCCGCTATCAGGGATACGGAGGGCACTTATATTGGGGCGATGGTCAGTTGGAGTGTTGTAACGCAAAAATTAGCGACAGAAAAACGCTCTCTGCAATTAGCCGGTTACGTGGAGAATAATCCCGGTAATATGATGACAGCAGATACGGATCTATTGATTCGCTATCTCAATCCGGCTTCCATTAAAACGCTTAAAACGTTGGAGAGCTATCTTCCCACCAAGGTGGATGATATGGTGGGCCAGTCGATCGATATCTTCCATAAAAACCCTGCGCATCAAAGGAGCATTCTGTCTGACCCACGCAACCTGCCTCATACGGCATTGATTCAAGTCGGGCCAGAAATCCTTGAGCTAGCGGTCTCTGCCAATATTGATAAAGAGGGAAGTTATCTCGGACCCATGGTTGCATGGAGCATTGTTACTCAACGCGTCCAAAATGAAAAAACTGCCCACGAGGCGACCGAACGCGAACAGAAAGTTGCAAGCATTCTGCAAGAGAAAGTGGATTCCATGCTTAGTGTGGTGGAAGCCGCCTCCAATGGTGATTTAACACAGCAGGTGACGGTGAATGGTTCCGATGCGATTGGGCAAATGGGAGCGGGCCTCACCAAATTTCTAACCAACCTTAAAACCAATATCTCACAAATCGGAAGCAATGCTAACACGCTGGAGCAGTCAACCAGTGGTTTGACCGATGTCAGTCAACTCATGGCCGGCAATGCGGAAGAAACCTCTAATCAGGCCAATGTGGTATCAGCGGCTTCTGAAGAGGTGAGCACCAATGTTCAAACTGTTGCTGCAGGCATTGAAGAGATGAGTGCCAGCATTACTGAGATTGCTCAAAATGCTAACGAGGCCGCAAAGGTTACTCAAGAGGCTGTGCAGGCCGCTGAATCAACCAATGCGATCGTGGTTAAATTGGGAGAGAGTTCGATGGAGATCGGACAGGTTATAAAAGTTATCACCTCCATTGCTGAACAAACCAATCTACTCGCCTTGAATGCTACCATCGAAGCCGCACGAGCTGGGGAAGCGGGCAAAGGTTTTGCAGTGGTCGCCAATGAGGTGAAAGAACTGGCCAATCAGACATCTAAGGCCACGGAAGATATCAGCAAAAGAATTCAGGCTATTCAAGTGGATTCCAAAAGCTCGGAGGAGGCAATTCAACATATTGGTAAAATCATTAATCGCATTAATGATATTTCTAATACCATTGCTAGTGCTGTAGAAGAACAAACCGCGACCACCAGTGAAATCGGAAGAAGTATTACTCAAGCCGCAACCGGAACACACGAAATCGCACAAAACATAACCGGTGTTGCTACCGCCGCTGAAAGCACATCGCAGGGGGCAACAGACACCCAAAGTTCAGCTCAAGAGATGTCTGCCATTGCCAACGATTTGAAAGATCTGGTCGGCTTATTTAAAACCAGCTAACCCATCTTTAGCGACATACGGGAATTTATAAATGCCTCCACTCCCCTCAAGGGGTTTGGGGGCATTTTTTTCAATAGGAATTAGTAACAATCACTCTTCACCTACCCGCGTGACAATGAGTCGGATCAGTGAGCGCGTAGAAGGTTGCCGACGATTTTTCGATAATGTTTTCGGACTCGCTGAGTATGAATTTCGTAGTCGGCGAGTAAGCTCTTAGCCAGTGTTTCTGCATTGTCTCCCTCATAACCGAGCAAACGCGCTAAAGAGGCCAACTCTTTATTATCTTTAGGGATCGTATTGGTAGTCGTTTGACGAATGATTCGTAAAGCACATTCTAGGTTTCTTAAATAAAGATAACTGTCCTGAAGCTCTTCTGCCATACCTTGATCGACCAAACCAAGCATGACAAAGCTTTGCAACGCCGAAAGCGTGTTGGTTTGCCGGAGCCGCGTAAATTTTTTGCCGTGCATCAACTGCATAATTTGCACCGCAAATTCAATATCAGCCAAACCACCGTAACCCAACTTTACATTTTTTCCCTTACTGGCTTCCTTGGCTAATTCCAGCTCCATCCTCTCTCGCAGACGAGATATTTCAATGAGCGATTCATAGGCGAATTTATCTTGATAGACAAACTGATGCGCAGACTCGATAAATTTTTCCCCAACCTCTTCATTGCCCGCAACAAACCGTGCCCGCACCAACGCTTGTTGCTCCCAAATTCGAGCGCGTGACTTAAAATATTTTTCGTAACCCTGAACAGAAAGCACCAGCCCACCCGCATCCCCTTCAGGTCGTAACTCGGTATCAATTTTATAGGCGAAACCGGCTGGGGTCATTTCTGAGGTCAGCTTATAAATCATCTGCGACAAAATCGAGTAATGATTGGCAAACCCTTCTGGGGGAGGCGTGCTCTCGCCTTCATCATAAACCAGCAATACATCGAGGTCTGATCCAAAATTTAATTCGTGCCCACCCTGCTTACCCATACCAATGATGCAAAATCTATTCAGATTGAGGTTGCCGGTTTTTCTTTCGAGCTCCTCAAAAGCAATATCATAAACAGTGCGCAAAAACACATCTGCCAAATTAGAGAGGTCGGCCAACGTTCCCGCCAAGTCGGCTTCTTTAATCAGATAGCGCACTCCGATACGAAGTTCCTCGGCTTGTTTGATGCGCCGAACAACCAGCGCCTTGGAAGAAAAGTCTGGAGCCTTATTCAAAGCATTGTTTAAGTCTTCCTGAATTTTTTCCGCCAATTTAAATCGATAAATGTTATCCCTGTCTGTCAACACATCCACCAAGTCAGGGCGCTTGATTAAAATTTGTGAAAGCAATCCGCTACTGCCAAATAGTATGAGCAATAGTTCAAGAAATTTTTCATTTTGCTGAAACAAATTTAGAAACGACTCTCTGGCTCCGGTTGCCTCCACAAATCGGCACAGATTCTCAATGGCCGAGTCGGGGTTAGGAACCTTTTTACATTGCTGGAATATTTTAGGAATGATGCTATAAAACCCCTGAATACTTTGCACAGAAGGATGCGAAAACTGCGCGCCATCTCGAAAGGATTCTAAAAATCGATACGCTCTTTTAGGGTCGGGAAGAAATGGAATCTCTTCAAGGCTCTTTTCGCTAAACTGTTCCTCTCCTGCTCGCGAGCGATCCCACTCCCCGGAAATGGTTTCTGCCGCTTCTCGTTTCTCTTTCTCGGCGAACTGTCCTGCGAATAAAGTTCCTACAAATTGAATATGGTTTTCATACTCCCGCATCAAATTATCGGCCAGTTCTTTTTGATTGGCTCCTGTGATTCGCATTTTTCGTGCCAGCACCGCAAGGTCGGTCTCATTGTCGGGCAAAAGATAAGTCTGCAAACCAAAGGTGATCTGCACCCGGTTTTCGAGATTACGCAAAAAGATATAGGCTTCGCGTAAACGATCATGGTCTTCTTTTAGGATGATATTTTTTTCAGCTAGTGTTTGCATGGCCCCGAGGGAATCTCGAATGCGTAGCGTTTTATCTCTACCGCCCAACAATAACTGATAGGCTTGAATGATAAATTCCACCTCCCGAATGCCTCCGAAGCCGAGTTTGATATTTCCTTTTGATTGTTTTCCCTTAAGGCTTTTATCTATTCGGTACTTCATGGACTTGATTTCTTCAATGGCCCCAAAGTCCAAGCTACGCCGATATATAAAGGGTTCAAGCATTTGAGAAAATTCGGTACCTAGGTTTTCACTTCCCGCCGAAACACGCGCTTTGATAAGTGCTTGCCTTTCCCATGTTCTTCCCCAAGACTGATAATAGATCTCACAACTTGCCAGCGAGTTTACAATTTCGCCACTCTTTCCTTCTGGTCGAAGCTCAAGATCAACCCGAAACACATTGCCATCAGAGGTTATTTCGTGAAGCGACTTGGTAATATTCAATGCAAGCTTAGTGAAATATTCGTGATTGCTAATGCTAGTGATCGAATCGTTCTCACTCTCGGGTCGGGTTTCGCCTTGGCTTGAGGTATAAATATAAATCAGGTCGATATCAGAGCTGTAGTTGAGTTCGCTTCCTCCTAGTTTGCCCATACCTAGAATAGCAAATTCTGACTCGTGCCAATTCCCATCGACATCCTGATAAAAGGGACAACCATATTTTTTACGTAATTCTCGGTCGGCGTGTTCATAGGCGGCTTGCAAACAAACATCTGCAAGATTGGAAATATCTGCAACCGTTTCCTCAAAGCCTACCTTGCCTAAAAGATCTCTCAGACCAATTCGGATGTATTCTCTTTTTTTAAATTTTCTAAGCGATGCGAAAATATTTTTGCTTTGGAATTCTTCCCCCGACATTTCATAGAAATCTCGCATCAACATGTCTTTTGATTTCGAATTAGCCAATGTCTCTGGCCTACTTAACCAGTCAACATAAGAGGGTTCTTTTAACAATCCATCGGTGAGTATCTGACTGCCAGAAAATAAAAATACCAGGGCTATAAATAGAGAGGGTGATTCCGTCAGCTGTGTATACAAATAATCTTTATCCGAAATTTTCTCGGAAAAACGCTCGAAGTTATGCAGAGCCATGTCTGCATTATGCGAGCTGGAGAGCAGGTTTAATAGAATATGAAAAAAATCGGGGTAGAGTTTTTCAAACTGCGCATGCCCGGATAGAGCAACGAGGTCTTTCCATGCTGTTTTCGGTTCACGAAGCTTGAAGCCTAATAAAGGCCCAGACAGACTTTCATCCCAAGCCCTGCCTTGATGTATTTTATTTATCATTTCTGAGTTGAACATCAGCAATCTTTTTTCTAAAGGTTAAAACCAAGCCTTGCTAATTTAGCACAAAAAAAAACCCCCTGGGAAACCCAGGAGGTTTTTTATAATCATTTTTTCTCTGGCATCAACAATCGTAATACATTTCAAATTCCAGAGGGTGTGGACGCAAACGCAAAGGATCGATTTCATTCTCTCGTTTGTAGTCGATCCAGGTTTCAATGAGATCTTGCGTAAACACATCGCCTTTGAGAAGAAACTCATGATCTGCCTCAAGAGCTTCAAGAGACTGCTCCAAAGAATGCGGTAAGGTCGGAATATTTGCTAACTCTTCAGGCCCGAGTGAGTAAATATTTTTATCCAGCGGCTCACCGGGATCAATTTTATTCTCAATGCCATCCAGACCTGCCATCAGCATGACCGCAAAGGTCAAATAACCATTACAGGACGGATCGGGAAAACGAATTTCTAGTCGCTTGGCCTTTGGGCTTGGCGAATACATAGGAATTCGAATGGATGCGCTTCGATTGCGACTGGAGTAAGCCAAGTTAACAGGCGCTTCAAAACCCGGCACCAAACGTTTGTATGAGTTTGTCGTCGGGGCCGCAAACGCACAAATTGCGCGAGCGTGTTTCAAAATACCACCGATATAATGCATCCCCATCTCACTAAACCCTGCATAGCTATTGCCAGCAAACAGAGGCTTGCCATCTTTCCATATGCTTTGATGAACGTGCATTCCGGTTCCGTTATCACCATACATCGGCTTGGGCATGAAGGTTGCGGTTTTGTTATGCGCTTTTGCAACATTCTTCACGATGTATTTGTACCACATCAGGTTGTCAGCACATTTCACCATCGATGAAAAACGCATGGCGAGTTCATTTTGCCCACCTGTTGCAACTTCATGATGATGGCATTCCATTTCCAAACCTACTTGCTCCATGAGCAACATCATTTCTGAACGCATATCCTGAAAGGTGTCATTGGGAGCAACGGGGAAATAACCTTCTTTATGCCGAGGTTTATGACCTAGGTTAGGCCCTTCATCGCGACCTGTGTTCCAGCTTCCTTCCACCGAGTCGATAGAGTAAAAAGACTCATTCGTGGTTGAATCGTATTGAATATTATCAAAAATGAAAAACTCCGCTTCCGGCCCAAAATATGCGGTATCGCCAATTCCCGTTGATTTGAGGTAGGCTTCCGCTTTCTGTGCAATATTGCGAGGGTCCCGGCTGTATTTTTCTTTGGTAATCGGGTCCACAATATTACAGATCATGCTGATCGTTGGAACTTTTGTGAATGGATCCATAACCGCAGTGGTCGCGTCGGGAATGACCAACATGTCACTGGCATTAATAGCCTGCCACCCCCGGATACTTGAGCCATCAAAACCCAAGCCATCTTCAAACAATTGCTCTTCCAATTCACTCATGGGAACAGAAAAATGCTGCCAAGAACCGAGTAGATCCATGAACTTCAAGTCTACGATGCGAGCATTATTCGTTTTTGCGAAATCTAAAACCTCTTTGGGGGTCATTAATATGTCTCCTGCAATGAATAGTTAAGAATTATATACACAAAATAGAACGAAAAAAAATCACAACCCAAGCTCTGGGGTGGTTTTATATTTGATACTTAGCAAACTCTGCCCTATATGTGTAAAGCTGAGTAAAAGTTTCTGCCTTTTAACCTGTTGGCAGATCAGATTGCGTCTTCCCCACGCTCTCCGGTGCGAATTCGTACTGTATCCTGAAGGTCTGTGACAAATATCTTACCATCACCGATTCTTCCTGTTTGCGCGGCCTGCATGATGGTGTTTATCACATCTTCTACTTGACTGTCGCTGATGATGATCTCCATTTTTATTTTGGGCAAAAAATCTACAACATACTCTGCCCCACGATACAGCTCGGTGTGGCCTTTTTGCCTGCCAAACCCCTTCACTTCGCTAACAGTTATCCCTTTAACCCCAATCTCGTTCAACTTATCCTTCACTTCATCCAACTTGAACGGCTTGATGATCGCTTCAACTTTTTTCATAATTGTTTTCCTCTAGCCTCTATCGTTCAAAAGGATTCGGGCTGGCAGACCCATTGCCTCATGTGACAAAAAAACTTGCCAAACCACTTTACTAATTCCTCATGCTCCTTAACTCTTCACTGAATATTAATTCAATATTCATGCCAATAAGTTTTGCAAAACAAGTTTGGCGAAACCTTGTTAAAATCTTTATATTTAAAGGGGTTGTATAACTTCTGGGAACTATATCACAACCAATGGACAAATTCAAACTAGGCTATTTGCCTGAAAATAAGGCATTTGGTCATCTAAGATACCTAGTTTTATAGCATTTTAAGCCTCATCACTCGCTTGACATATAGCATTCAGAGTATTTTCCAAGGCGATCCGTTTTTCTTCTATCGCTTGCTCAGAGGGTTTTCGCTGAATTGATAAGGGGGAGGAGAAGTTGAGGTTACAACGGGTAAATGGCAGGGGAATGATAAATCGGTCCCAGGTATTCAGGGTCATTTTATTTTTAGCCCCAAAGGTCATGGCAAAAATGGGAGATTCCGTGATGCTCGCCAATTGTACAGACCCCGGTTGAGCGACACAACTTGGGCCACGAGAGCCATCTGCAATAATAATGATCCGTTTTTTTCGACGCAAAACCTTGATCAGTGATCGGGCGGCGGGGACCGCTTTTTTATAGCTGGAACCCCTTATCACCGAATAACCCATTAATTTTGCCAGACGGGCTAACAGGTCGCCATCTTGACTTGGGCTAATTAGCAAAAAATAATCTGGATTTTGGCGCAGATAATAAAATAGATAAAAAATTCTTCCATGCCATAAGGTGAGAATATAAGGGCCGGTCAAATTCTTGAAATGATTTTCTTCTTCAGAATTTAAGTTTTTTGAACGCAGAGTCAGACACCAGAGATAGATGACTGCATAGAGAATATAAGGAATGACGTAATTAAACAGGAATTTTTTCATCGGGCCTCAACTCATCCATGGAATCTGCGATACGCTTGGCAACCACCTTCATCACCCCAGGCTCGCCCAAAGATTCCTTGATCTTAAGCAGACGCTCGCGCACAGCCTTTTGCTTTTCTGGAGAACGCAATGATGCCAGAACCTTTGCCGAAATATTTTCTGCCGTCACATCACCTTGTATCAATTCGGGTGCTACCTCTTCCCCTGCAACGAGGTTCACCAACCCTATAAAGGGAACTTTTATTAACCAGCGCACCATCCAATAGGTTAAAGGGTTCAATTTATAGATGATGACCATGGGGCACCCCAAAATTCCTGCTTCCAAAGTGGCAGACCCCGATGCGATGATCAACGTGTCACAACTATTCATCACATCATAGGTTTCACCTTGTATCATTTGAATGCCGAGTGGGTTGGCTCCCAATCGTTGTCGAATTAAATTGGGGTCGATGGAGTCAGCGATAGGAAGAAGAAATTGACAGTTCCCCAACTCATTTTGCAATTTCTCCGCCGCCTCAATCATCACATCGAGAAGAGAATTAACTTCGTTCATTCTGCTACCGGGCAAAAGCCCGACGGTTTTAACCTCTGGGTTAAGCGAATATTTCTGCTGGCTCTCTGCACGCGTCCTACTCGGGTAAACGACATCGATGAAAGGGTGACCCAGAAATTCCGCATCCACCCCGGCATCCAAATAGAGTTTCTCCTCAAAGGGAAGGATGACAAACATCTTACGAACTGTTTCGCGGATCTCTTTGATTCGGCCTTTTCGCCACGCCCAAATTTGCGGACTGATGAAAAAAAATACTGGACAATCAAATCGCCGCGCTTGTTTTGCCAGCCTGAGGTTTAAAGTGGGGTAGTCAATAAAAATGACGGCATCATATCGGCGCGAGGCAATTTCTTTTTTCAAAGTTCGATAGACCTTGTAATAATGGTCGAAGTCTCCCAATACCTCTATAATCCCCACCGCCCCCATGCGTTCGATACCAAAAAACGTCTTCACCCCTTCTTGCCGCATTCGCTCTCCACCCATTCCAGAAAACCGAGCACGAGGAAATTGTACCTTTAAGGCAGACACCAGCTTCGAGCCGTGTAAATCGCCCGATGCTTCGCCTGCGACTATTAAAAAATGGGGATCGTTTTCTTTCATTTTATAAAATATGCGGGCCTATCCGCCGTAAAAAATCTTATCGTACTCACACCCTCATCTCATGGAGAGTGATAGGTGTCTCTAAATGCAAACCACCGAAATTTTAGCATCATTAGCTAGGTCACAAACCTTCTCTCGCTCTACCACCATGACCCGCTCAGCCTCCAAAGCCAAAACCGCCGCCCCGCCTTGAACCAATCGATCTATCGTTTGCGACCCGATGCCGGGGCTGTCATAACGATAATCTTGATTGGTTCGGCTCACTTTTATCACTACACATTTTCCTTGCGATAAATCGCACCCGCGTTGAATCGCTCGATCCGTTCCCTCCAGGGCCTCAACGGCCACCACCATTTTATTTTTTACAATGAGTGTCTGACCAATTTCCATGTCTGCTAATTTGCGCGCAATAGGAAAACCAAATTCAATGTCCTCCAACTCTTGCTGGGTTGGAACCCGGCGAGTGAGAACCCCCTTTTGCGGAAAAATATCCGACAAGAAATCCTTCTGATTCAAAATACTGAAACCCTCTTTTTCAAACTCATGGATCACCCCCAACAAAAGAACCTTATCTTCATGCGTCATAATATTTTTCAAAAACTTGAGGGCCTTCAAGTCAAATTTTTGCAGTTTATAGACGATGCTTTTATCGACCTTACCTAAAATCAATAAATCTTTTACGTGGTTTTGCTGAAGCGTTTTCATGATTTTACCCGCTTGGCCAACGCCAATCGAATAACTCTGTTCTGAGAATTCTGCCAAGCCATCGCGAATTTCATCTGAGAAGCCAATACTCACAAGCTTGATCCCCTGCTGGCTGGCTTTGCGCGCAAAATAGATAGGGATATCTCCTGAGCCTGCAAGAATTCCTATTCTGTCAAGGTTCGTCTGCATGGTGGTGAGCGAGGTGGTGTGATAAGTTTTTTATCCGTTGCCGGTTTTCAGGGATGGCAACGCATTATCTGGGGTCTTATTTTCTTTTATTTTTATTAAACTGTTCAAGAATGTTCAGAGCAATTTCCAGTGAGTAGATTTCATCGTTCACCGCTACATTTCGAGGACTTCCATTTTTTGCGCAGTCTATGAAATGCTGAAGCTCCAGCTTGAGAGGGTTATCTTTGTGGACAAAAATCCTTTCGACCAACGATTCTTGTTTGTACCGTAATGAACCTTTGCTCATTTTATGTTCGGACGATGATTTTCGATGGACATAAATTTCTTGATCGGTGTAATCCAACACGACATAAGATTCTTTCTGCGTGACCGACAAAGTTCTAACTTTATTCTGCGAAACTCGGCTGGCAACGATGTTGGCAATGCATCCATTTTCAAATTCAAGTTGCGCCGTCACAATATCATCTTTTTCGGTGAAGACAGACCCTCCCAGAACATGCGTTGCAACCACCTTCGACTTGATCAGGTTGAGAACGATGTCGATGTCGTGGATCATGATATCCAGAACCACTCCGTCATCCTTGATGCGCTCCGTGAACGGGCCCATGCGTTTGCATTCTACAAAAATTGGATTCTCAACAATTTTATGAAGCTCCTGCACCGCCCCATTGAATCTCTCGACATGACCAATATGCAGAGTCAAACCCTTATCTTGCGCCAATTGAAAAAGTTCACGGGCTTGGTTGAGCTCTTTAGCGCAAGGTTTTTCCAACAAAACATGAATGCCATTCTCTAGTAAATCTTTGGTAACGGGGTAATGCATCGCAGTCGGAACGGCGACAACTGCAACATCCACTTTACCAAAAAGGTCCTTGTAGTCTGAATAGGTGGGGACATCATAATTATTCTTAATTGACTCTAGGCTCTTGGAGTTCACATCAGCTACCCCAGCGAGGGTCACATTCTGAATTTCAGATAAAACACCAACATGATACGCGCCCATCCTACCAACTCCCACAACTCCCGCTTTCAGCTTTGACACTATTTAGTCACTCCTCTGGAAGAATTCTTGATAAAATCAACGAGGTAACGAATTTCTTCAAACGTAGAAACTTCCGCCGCTATTTTTTCCAACGCCTGTTGGGTATTCAAGTCTGACCTTGTAATTATTTTTAAAGCCTTTTTAATTGCCGCCCTGACATCTGGCTTAAAGTTCGCTCGCTTTAAACCAATCGCGTTGACACTGAGAAAACGAGCCCGGTTGCCCTCAACGGTAGAAAAAGGCAAAACATCCTGATTCACACCAGCCAACCCCCCAATCATAGCATGACGACCGATTCGCACAAACTGGTGAACGCCGACTAAACCAGAAATAAAAGCCCTGTCCTCTACAATAACATGACCGGCTAGTTCTGCACTATTAACAATCACAACATGGTCGCCCAGCTCACAGTCGTGGCCCAAATGCGAATAAGCCATGAGCAGACAATCTTTGCCCACACGGGTCACTCCATTTTCGAAACCCGACCTGTGTACCGTGACATATTCCCGAATTACTGTGCCATCGCCAATTTCCACAGTGGCCGGAACATTTTTAAAATTAAGAATCTGCGGTTCGCCGCCCAGCGAAGCACCATGAAAGACTTTACAGTTTTTTCCGATAATCGTACCAGCTTCAATCCGTACATTTTGCCCTATAAGGGTTCCCTCGCTAATTTGGACATCTGGACCGATG
>Ga0066610_10000759_pt1 | contig 21732 bp, 20 predicted proteins | sample SaaInlV_DNA_165m_FD_60375 | JGI IMG/M metagenome (GOLD analysis project Ga0066610, IMG submission 60375) | Marine microbial communities from expanding oxygen minimum zones in the Saanich Inlet - SI075_LV_DNA_165m | ecosystem: Environmental > Aquatic > Marine > Unclassified | place: British... | reverse complement strand
CTTGACAGACATTGTTCAGCGCCATATTTAAGGCAATAAATTCATTGATATGACGTTGAGCGTCTTTATCAACAGCCTCACCTGTTTTACTTAAATTAGCGGTACTCAGTTTAAAAAAGGTTTTCCAGTAAGCAACGCCAAAGATACCTGATAATTGAACTAAGCCATGCGTGCGGGTATGGTAATCAACATGCGGCGTAATATAGGTTCTTCTTTTCACGGCACTCAGGATTAAATCTACTTCCGTTTCATCTTGTCTCATTGCGGCTGAAAAAGCTAAGTTTGCTTGTTCATGAGGTGTTAGATTGCTGTAGAGCTTGTTTATTTGTTGTGGCTTCATTGTCTTGCGCACAGCTGCTGTTCAATCCGTGCTAATCGTAGACTTAATTCCGTAAATTCCACTAATTTAGCTTGATTGGATAGGGCGGTAATTAATGACGCGCCTATATCGGGTGGTACATTGCCGCTCATGGTTTCGGTCACTACGCTATTACCTGTTTCCGGTAGTGTTGCGCCTACAGGGATATTAACCGGCATGGCTTGCGATTTAATTCCAGGATAGAGTCTATCCAATACCAGTTTACATGCGGTTAAATCGCCCTCTAATGCGGCGTCAATCACTTTTTGTAAAACTGATTCTCCATGTTGTGCCAGTAATTTTTTAAGGTTAGCGGTATCTTGTTTAGGTCGTCCGCTAGGATTGCCTGATTGTCCTTTTTTAAATGACATTATTTTATCCTTGTTATGGTGTTGCTATCAATGCACTGTTTAATCGTCAATATGAGGGTGAAACACGTTATCAGAACCGCTTAAACCTTTAACGACTGCCACCATGATTAAATATTTTACTTGGCGCGTTATCGGTAGTTGACCATCAAAAGCTGTCCAATCGTTTACCTGTGCTTGTACCCATTGAGGTGCGTCTTGCTTTGATATGCCAATACTTGCCAGTGCATTGATAAAAAAGCCGTCTAGGGCTATTACTTGGCGCTCACGTTTACCTTTACGCATGATGTAAAAGGCAATGCGGACATTAGCAAAGTTGTTAGTATGTGAAAATAATTCTACAGATTCATTGTTGTCAGGTTGTGAAATTATTTCTACAGTACTTCGATGGAGGCTTTCTGATTTTGGTGGTGTGGGTCCACTATCCTGTGAATATAATTCTACAGGTACTTGGGGTGTTTGTTCCTTTTCAGCCGTTACCGGTTCATGTTCTTGTGAAGTTATTTCTACAGGTGCGTTATTGGTAGGCTGTGAATATATTTTCACAAGGTGGCTGTATATTTGTTGGTTTATGCCTGGTGATAATTTCCTCGCTTTACTGGTAATGCCTAAATTACTTTTTGCCTGTCCGATAACCTTAGCCAGTTTGTTATTATTTTGAGGGCTGCACCCGATTAAATCGGCTACTGCTAGATTGAGTCGAGTTTTACCGTCATACGCCATTAGAGTTCCTTGCCTGTGAATATATTTCTACAGTATAGCGCCGTGAATATAATTCTACAAGATTAGATGTGAATATAATTTCACAATGGTGTTGTAGTAGCTGGTGCTATTTTAGCGTTAAAATAACACCAGCCTTTTTCCTGTCGGTTAATGGTCAGGCTTTGCTCGGTACTCGTAATACTTTGCAAAGCCGCTTTATTTAAGCAACTTTCATTAGCTCTTTAACAAGTAGTTTCACTTGGCCTTGTTCTTGGTATGTATCATCGTTAAAGCGTCCAATGGCCTCATAATCTAAATACTTATCAAGAGTTGATTTAAATAAAGCCCTGCCTGCATCAATGCGTACGACTAAAGCATTCGCCTCGACTTTTCTTACTCCATACCTTGCAATGTAATCTTGTACCCACGGTTTAAAATGGTCGGCGTGCTTAGTGCTTGCTAGGTTTTTCCCTGCTCCGGTTTCTAGGTTATCAATCCAGCTAAGATTATTAGCTTCGATGAATTCATAGTTAAGGCCAAAGCGGTCAATGATTAAATTATCCGCTTTCCAGCCTGTAGCCGCGCTTAGGTCATTCAAGTTTTTACGGATTAAATTGCTTATGTTGATTCCGGCGGGATCATGATCACCACAATATAGAAGTACTGGCGTTTTCCCTCTGGCCTCCCAATACTTGAACCGCGTTACCATTTCAGCGCGTAAGTTAATATCAGACCAGCCCTTGCCATTTGCCACGGGTATATAAAATTGTTCGCATTGGTCGTGGAATAGCGATTTTAAATCGACCTTTTCAACAATAAGCTCGATGTAATAATTTTGATAATCCCAGAATTTAAGCGGGTTATATTGATTATGTCCTGATAAAGCGCGGTAAATAATGTTTTCGGCTTCCTCTTCTTGTGTCGTGTCGTCTGTGTATTGAATACATGAGAATGCGCGACTACCATCTTGAGCGGTAAAGTTAAGCGGTAATAAGCCGCTTTTTCTACCGTCATTAATCAAGTCTTGAGCGGTTTTAAAATCACCTTTCATCAAGCCATAATCTTCAAGGATGTAGCACCAGCCGCGTGAACTTACTTTAAAGGATAGGGTGCTATTTATTTTTTCCAGCTCCTTATAAAATTGAATAGCTGCATTATGGAAATTTTCCTTGGCAAGTGCTGATTGCTTACCTCTGGTTCGTTTGGGTATCTGCATTTTATTTACTCGGTTCAATTGATTGAAATTATTTCTACAGTTTTTTAGCTAAAAAGGCCGCCTGCGTATTTGCACCTTGATAAATGGTTGTTTCATTAATTAAAACCCTGCCTTAATTTAATAATTAATTATCTATAGCTAAGTAAACTGTTTATTAATTTTCTTAGTGGGGTGGTATATGTAGGTGTGTACCATTTAAGGATACGCTAAATGCCTAATTTACCCTGTTTGTGTATCCTCTTTTAAGACGCTAAACGATATTCATTAAATTTGTGTATCCTTTATTAAGACGCTAAATCAATTTGTGTATCCTCTTTTGGTACGGTTGACTTAATTTTTTGCTTCGGTTTATCCCACTCATTCGATGGCTCTTTGTTCATGTAAGGTAGCCAAGTTAAGCGCCAATCTCGCGCCTTACTGCCTAGCTTGCTATTGAAATTAGACTGCTCTACACATTGAATAAATCCAGCGTCCTCAAGAGCCTTAAAACTTTTTGCTGCTGTATTTACATTGCAATGGATTTTCTTAGCCGCCTCTCTTACGCCATAGCTAACCGGCTTTTCATTTCGCCATTGTTCATGTAGCAGTAACATTAAAACCTTAGGTGCTGGCTTTAACGTTGCGTAGGCTTCGCTATTTAGTAACCTGCGATTAATAACAAGAATACCGCCGCGCTTATCAAATGGTAACGAGCTTTTTTTCCGGCTCATTAATCAGCCTTAAGGGTATCGATAACGCTTTCCCTAATATCTACAGCGCTAACGCCTAAAGCCTTCATGCGCTCTATCTCATCAAGCATGCGCACCAGTTTCAAAGCATCAGCTTTTAATATGGCGCGGGTATTGATGTTTGAATATGTTAAAAAACTATCGAGGGAATAGCCGATTATCTCGACTTGTTTGTGCAATGACTTTTGTTTTGTTTCGCTAACAGAAAGTGTAAGCGTGTTTTGTATGGTGGGTTCTTGGGAGTAGTTATGTTGTGACATGACTAACTCCTTTGCTATTGGAGTGACCAAGCCCGACAACTTCATGAGGAAGTTGAGCGTATAGGGTAGCGTTTGGTTTGATGGCTGCCAATAACATTACGCGGCCTCCAATAAACTTACACTGATACTAGCAAAGGTATTAACACCCTGTTTAACGTGCTGGAATGCTTGTTTGTGAGTCATTCCATTATTGATAGCATCAATTAATAATTCATTAGCTATTACATTGGCTGCTGTTACTTTTGCGCGCAAATGCTTGGGTAAGGTTGGGCGTTGCCCTGACTTTAAGCCAAACGCTTTGTTGATTAACTTGTTAAAGTTCATGTGAAATACGCGCTCTTCGGTTGTGCTACCAGATTGGTGGGCTAGGCCAACTAGAACCTTAATTTCTTCATGTAATTCATGATAAAAGGGCAGGTAATCGGAATCGATTTGTTTATTTTGTCTGAAACGTGAAAATGAAGAGACAAGCTCAACCTTTAGTTTTCGGACATGGGCTGTATTTTTAGAAAACGATAATAGCAAATATGACTGATCTTCGTTAAGTAGGGCATGCCTAGTTGATTTCGCATAACCACCTTGAATAAGCTTTTTACCCTTTAGCGTTTTAAACGCGACCGCGCCAAATTCTTCAAAATCAGTTTTGTAATTATCAATTAATGATAAAACATTTTTATGCTGGTTTTGTAAATATTCAGCCAGTACACGGCTATCAACTCGGGGTTCTTGTTTGGTAATAACCAAGTCCATTTAAGCCCCCTCACTCGCTTTTTTATCCAGCCATGATCTAACGTCCCCAGCTTTCCAGACTGTTACACCTGCGGATAATTTGACGGGCTCAGGAAAGTTATTTTTCTTTACCCAGCGCCATATAGTTGACCGGCTTACATCAAGTAATGATGCAAGTATTGATACTCTGATATACCCTGATTCGGGTAGTGTAACTGCTGTTGCCATTTTCTACGCTCCTATGCGTTTGATTGCTTAGGGGTAAATAATGCGCGCTGAAATGTACTAAAAATAGGTAGGTAGGTTAAGAAAACTTACCCACCGTAAAGGCATTTAAAAGAGTGGGTATTTAGTTAATAGGTGGGTGGGTTGTTATATGGATATATGTATTAGGTCAATGATAACAATAAGTTAATTGGTGGGCGGTTTAACGTGTTGGAGTCTTACTTGCTCCACCTTTATCATCCCAGTTAGCAACTTTTGACGCTTGATTTACTATAGCATCGTTATTTATTTCACCATCATCCTTTAATAATCCAAAATCTGCGGCATGAGCGGTCAGCCAGTTTTCTAAGTTTTTCTTAACCGTCTTGCCGTTATCTTTATATTTTTGCTCTGTAGATACAGCCTCCCATGCGCGTATAGAAGCGGCTAATTTAGGGGCATAACATGGGTTGTCTTTATCAAAATAATCTGGCTCCAGGTTTTTTTCTGGAAATAAAAAACCTGTGCGAAAACCTTTGCTCAGTAGCCATACGCGTAAATCATCCACAGTTACGAAACTCTTTTCCAGGTTAGGGGCGTTTTTTACAAAATAATGATCGTAAACATGTTCATCATCACTACAAAGGGTGTCATAGTTAGCGCTGTTATATCCGCAGCATTCCCTCATATCAAATAAAGCTCGATCATCTGCTTGCTCAATTGGCCTTGAATCATGAACGATTTTTCCTTTAAGTTTTCCGCTGAAAATAGCATTTTTTATTGCCTCGAATGCCGTTTTAACCGAGTGGCCGCCCGCGCTGTCAGTTGTTCCATGTTCATTCTCAAAATACACATCACCATAGGCATTAAATCTTACTTCGTTGGGTTCGTAGCCAGCTACCAATGCCGCAGCTTGAGTAATAGTTAATGTGTCAGCAAGTTTCCATAATGGGTCTATATAATAATCTGGATCCATAAACACTCCATTCAAAGCATATCATTCCAGAAAGGTAGGCACCCAAAGCGGGGAATGAGTCCGCTCTTTCAGCCGCTAAGCCTAGGGTGATGGTTTGATTGTAACTTAATTAGTTTTGCTAAATATCATCATATACTCTTTAAACCAGAATATACGATTGCGTTGCCTGCCTGTCATTTCATAAAGCACATTATAGTTAACAAAATCCTTTACCAAAGCGGATGCTGTGTTAGTTTTTAAATCCAACATGCTTGCAATTATGCTAATGTCTAGTACTGGATTTTGATATAACGCTTTCATTAGTGCCTGCGCATTTTTTTGCCGCCTGACGCTGAAATGTGGCAGGATTTCACGCTCAACCCTTTCTTTTAGTGCCAAAATATCTTTAAACACTTGGATAGAATTTTGGGCTGTCTCGCGTACTCCATATAAAAAAAATACCAGCCACGGTTTTATTTTATTACTCTGCCTAACTGCCATAAGGCGATCAACATATTCCGTTTTATGGTGCTCAAAATAGTCTGATAAATACAGTGCAGGCTTATGTAATAAACCAAAATTGGCAAAATATAGCGCTATCATTAGCCGTCCTAATCGGCCATTTCCATCTAGAAATGGGTGAATGGTTTCAAATTGATAATGAGCGATTGCTATTTTTATTAGGTGAGGAACTTGAAGCTCCTCATTATGGATAAATTTTTCAAGGTCACTCATAAGGCCCACCACCTCATCTTGATGTGGTGGAACAAACACAGCATGCTTTAAGCTAACGCCAATCCAATTTTGACTATTACGAAACTCACCTGGAAGCTTACTTTCTCCACGCACACCTTGCATGAGTATTTTATGTGTATCTCTAAGTAATCGATTTGAAAGAGGTAAGCTTTTGAGCTGGCTAATAGCTACATTAATTGCTTTAATGTAATTTTGAACCTCTTCCCAGTCATCCCGCTTTTCAGGGTCAATATCCTGTTTATCCAAGAAAGCGTCTTCCATATTGGTTTGTGTACCTTCAATACGGCTAGACTGCGTTGCTTCTTTTGTGATGTGCATGCGGATAAAAAAATCTACATCGGGAACTAATTGAGAAAATGCGTTAAGTTCCCCTAGCGCTCTATCGGCTTCACTTAGCAGGTTTTGTATTTCGTTATCAGAAATTGCCCAAGCGTGGTTGATTTCTGTAGGTGAAAAACTTTTATATTGGTATTGCTGCTTATATTGCCCAGAAATGTAACTATTTAGGTTCATGCTTATATCCCAAACTTGCTTTAATTTAAAGTTATAAGGTTCCTTATGTCAGAAACTTTATTTAACTGGCTTGTTATGTCAAATACTAGGTGGTTATTTGACATAAGGCAAGCACTATATCAAATAGGTTGTTGTTTTCTGACATAAGAAAACTTTTATGTCAAATTCAAACCATTTCTCACTTTTGGTTTTATAAAGGGGAAATTTAGTGTTGTCAGTGGGAAGATTAGGCGTTGTCATGTAAAAAACGAATAAGTCGGTTTTGTCAGTAATACTCACCGCATATTTAAGTTTTTATGCTTTTTGCTTAAAGGGAATCACATTAAAACCTACATCACCCTCGCATGATTCGATAAAGTTAGCTAATGCCTGTAATGCTTTGGCGCGCTCATCAAAGTAATCATATCGATTATAAACTCCCTCAACGCCTTTTATCTTGTGATTGATACAGCGCTCCCCTATATGGGGTGGGAAACCTAATGACTCTATGTGTGTTCTTGCTGTTCGTCTAAAGTCGTGAATAGTAAAAGGCTCCATACCCTCTGGCATGGCATTTAAAACCTTTTTAAGTGCTACGTTTAAGGTGCTTTCACATATATGGGGTAAACGCCTGTCTTGAGCTTTTCTCGCTGGTAATAGCCACTTACTAGACTCTGATAAGCCAATTAATTCATTGATTGAGTCAATAGCCTGCTTTGGTAACGGTATTACAATGCCGGTCTTTGTTTTTGTGTTGTCTTTGGTTAGCGTCCAGGTGCCGGCCTCTAAATCAAAATCATCCAGTTTAGCTTCAATCAATTCACTTTTACGCACTCCCAGCATTAGCAATAAACGCATAGTAATCAGATTAGCATGTGAAAATCCTTTAGCCTTGCGCATAGCATCAAAAAAACTGATTAGCTCTTCTTTGATCAAGTATCTATCCCGTGATGATTCTTTTCCGCCCGCGTCTGACAAATCAAAAGCAGAGGCGGGGTTGTATTCGACAATATGCCGCTTAATCGCATAATTAAACATGTGCTTAAGTATTCGCAATACATCATTGGCTACTGTAGGCGCTCCACGATCAACAACATTTTTTAATATCGCGTCTATGTGCATAGGCTTTACTTGGTCAACCGCCAATTTCCCAATATATGGCTTTATATCCTTTTCGATCTTAGAGCGGATGATATTAGGATATTTAACATTACCTGCCACTTGGTCATTGAAGTATCTATCCGCCAACTGTCCTGCTGTAAATGCGTTTGCTTTGGCTTCTCTTTGTTCGACTACCTCAGCTTTGCGATCCCGCTTCTCGTTGGCGACGTTATAACCAAGTGATACCCTTGCAGATAATTCTTTAGCCTGCTTTCTAGCATCAGATAATGATAGGTTTCCATAATCGCCTATGTCAATAGCCTCTTGTTTTCCGGCAAATCTAAATCTAAATCTCCAGCGCGGTATTGAAAAGGTTTTCCTGTAATAAAGATATAAGCCACCTCCATCACTTTTACCTTCAAATCTGGTATTGCTTTTTATCCATGCCTTTATCTGATTGTCTGTTAGCTTTGCCATATTGCTACCCCTTATATTCTGCCTGCTGCGTAGGTGTGTACAAAAAGAATATGTACTAAATGAGTTTTTGTACACGCCTTTGTACACACTAATTATGCGATAGCATGAAACGATATGCAACTGCATGACATAAAAAAACCGCTAATATAGCGGCTTTAATTGGTTTGTGGGACTATTTGAAACGGTATGCTACATTATTCTATATTCTGCACTTGCTCGCGTATTTGTTCTATGAGTACTTTAAATTCGATGGAAATCGCGGTCATCTCTTTGTCTGCAGATTTTGAGCCTAAGGTATTGGCTTCCCGGTTCATTTCCTGCATTAAAAAATCCAGCCGACGACCTATAGGTTCGCTTTGCTCTAGAACGCGCAAGACTTCAATAATATGTATGTTCAGCCTGTCCAGTTCTTCATCTACATTGAGCTTTTGAGTTAATAACACCATTTCCTGTTCGATCCGGTCGTTATTGGGCTCTGCGACTAATTCGGCAATATGATGTCTGAACTTGGTACGCAATTGCTCTAAGACTAAGGGCATGCGATTTTGTGCATAGCTGACCAATTTCTGCATTTTCACACAGCGCGTGGAAATGAGCCCACTAAGCTGAGTCCCTTCCCGTTGCCGTGCCAGTAGTAAATGATCGGTGGCTGTTGTTACTAGTTGTATTAATATCTGTAACAAAGCGTTTTTATCACTTTGCTTTTCAACCTGTATGCCGGGAAAGGCCAGGACTTCCAGTGCTGAAAAAGCCTGCGGTTTTTGCATAAGCTGCTCAATTTCCTGGGTGGTGGATAACAGGGCAGCCACGGCATTCATATCAACTGTCAGCTTTTGCTGCGCCAAACCGTGTTTTTTATAGCTCAGGTTACATTCGATTTTACCGCGTTTTAGTTTTTCGTTAACAGTGCGGTGTAAATCAGGCTCTGCAAAGCGGAAGCGGTCGGGGATTTTTATATATATATCACAATAGCGATGATTGACCGAGCGTAACTCGCAGCAAATCGTCAAGTTTTCAAAATCCATTTCGCTATTGGCAAAAGCAGTCATGCTGTTGGTCATCTGTTTAGTCCTGTAAAGATGTGTGAGTAAGAAAATAATGTTGTAATAATTGCTCGGTATCTATCATACCTTGCCCAAGGTTCTTAAGGATCTCAGGCATGCTGATTTCACCGGCAGATTTGCCTGCGGCCCAGTTAGCAATTACCGCACAACAGACATACGGCATTTGCAGTTCTCTAGCTAGTGCTGCTTCTGGCATCCCAGTCATACCTACCAGGTGGCAACCATCACGTTGCATACGCGTGATTTCCACAGCTGTTTCCAGCCTAGGACCCTGGGTACAGCCATAGACACCTCCTGCCTGAATATTAATCTCTAGGCTCTGTGCACTGAGAATAATTTGCTGACGTAGATTTTCATCGTAAGGAAAGCTAAAGTCAATATGATCCACTGCTCCTGTCTCTTCAGCAAAATAAGTATGTTCTCGGCCATAGCTATAATCAATGATTTGTTCCGGAATAGCAATGCGTGCAGGATACATTTCAGAAGTAATGCCACCCACAGCAGCAACCGCAATAATTTGCTCTGCGCCTGCCTGTTTTAAAGCCCAGAGGTTAGCACGATAGTTAATTTTATGTGGCGCAATCTTATGTGGGTCGCCATGGCGTGCCAGGAAGATTACTTTTTGTCCGCAGAATTCACCGATGGTGCAGGCAGAAGAGGGTGAGCCATAGGGGGTCTGGAACTGTTTTTGCTCAATAATTTTTATCGATGTCATCTGGGTAAGTCCAGAGCCTCCGATAATTGCGGTTGTTTTCATTTTTTGTAAAGTGTTGATTGCCAATGTGCGCATATTAGACAGGAATACAATTACTTTAGCTCACAAAAAATCTAAAGTTTTTTACTTCATGTCTTTGTATAGGAATTAGTTGTCAGCTGTTCCTATTAATTACCTTAAAATTTAGCGCAAGCATATATTCCCGCAGCATTGCGCAAATAGCCTTTATAGTCCATACCGTAGCCATATACATAATGGTCGGCAACCGATAGGCCTATAAAATCAGCTTGTATCGGCTTTATTATATCAAGCTGTTTTTCTACTAACACAGCGCTATAAATCTGACTTGCACCTTGAGCTTGGCAATACTGGTAAATCGCGTCAAGAGTGATACCCTGATCAAGAATATCATCAACTATAAGTACCACCCTACCCTCCAGAGAGCTTACAGGTTTTTGCAGCCAGTTCAACTGACTACCACTGGTTTGATTGCCATACCGACTAACATTAATTGCATCCAGCGTCAGAGGGAAGTCCAGCCTGGTGATTAGCTGGCCTGTTACTACAATGCCGCCATTCATAACACAGAGTACTATTGGGTTAGCATTAGCCAGGCGAGCATTAATCTTGTCTGCCATCACTTGTATGGCATTTTCCACTACAGCAACTGAATGTAATAATTGGGCGGATTGTTGTACCTGTTTAATCTCACTAAGCATAAGTATCAGATAATTGTATTAGTTGCTGGCTTACTGTTTGCCACTTTGTGCTGTCTTTAAGTTCTTGCGGACTAAGCCTACTCTTGCCTAGCATCGCTAGCAAACGTTGCTCACGTCTTGTGTTATGCTCTATTGGGGTAGACTCTAAGACCTGTTCCGCCGCAATTTCATTATTGCACACCAGCATCATATCGCAGCCTGCCAAACGAGCAAGTCTGGCACGTTCATTGAAATCGCCAACAGCCGCCGCACCTTCCATGCTGAGGTCATCGCTAAACACAGCGCCATTAAAGCCTAGTTGTTTGCGCAGAATCTCTGTTACCCAGATAACAGAAAATCCGGCAGGGAGTTCGTCAATAGCAGGGTAAACCACATGTGCTGGCATAATGCCTTCTAGACCTTCTTTAATCAATTGCTTAAAGGGCCGGATATCCTTTTGCATAAGAGTGTCAAGATCCCGGTCATCAACCGGTAATGCCAAATGAGAATCCAGCGCTATCGCACCATGTCCTGGAAAATGCTTGCCAGTTGCCGCCATGCCAGCGCTACGCATACCCTTGCTAAATTTAGCTGCGAGTTGGCAGGCGAGTTCACAATCTTCAGAAAAAGACCGGTTGCCAATAATCTGACTTACGCCGCAATCTATATCCAATACCGGTGCAAAACTAAAATCAATCCCCAATACCAGTAATTCCGCTGCCATTAACCAGCCTGCATCTTCGGTTATAGCCGAGTTTTCTGCATAGCTAGCTACCGGTGGCAGACGAGTGAAGCCATTTTGAAAGCGCTGTACCCGCCCACCTTCCTGATCAACAGCAATCAGTATGGGGCCATTTCTGGCGGCCTTGATTTGTTGGCAAAGTTCTATTATCTGCTTTGGTTCGGCGTAATTTCGCGCAAATAAAATGATAGCCCCGGTATTCGGGTGAGCAATTTTTTCTTTATCATATTGACTCAAGGTCGTACTGCTGATATCAATCATGATAGGGCCGATTGGAAGCTGTTTGTTCATATTTATAGGCGTTTTTTTAGTTTTTCCAGCGTAATTAAGAATTCAGGCAGTACATTGATAAGATTATCACAACATTATAAACAATCTTTGCTATTATCATTAGTATATAGTTCGTGAAGTAACTGTGATGAACTTCTAACCGCTGAATTTTTGTCAATAGTCTCATAGCTGAAACAAAAACAGATCGTTACAAAAGTTCATCCGTAACCACATGAAGTATAAGTAAAAACTCCTCCCTAATAGACGACTCTTTTAGCGCAAATAAAGCATAGAATAATGCCTACCAGACTAACTAAAATCCTGCTGTTTTTCATGTTCTCTGCTTTCCTGCTTATGGGCTGTACTGAAACTGACCCGGTCATCAAAGATATTCGCCTCCAGGGTAAATTAATCGTACTAACTCTGAACACACCGACCACGTATTATCTCGGAGCAAACGAAAGTCCTGCGGGGTATGAATATGACCTGACTAAAGCGCTGGCAGACTCACTCAATGTCGAAGTGGAATATAAAATAGCCGATAATATTGAAAAGATGCTGCAAGCCATCAACGAGGGACAAGCGCATATCGCTGCAGCAGGCTTGACTCGTACGGAGGCGCGTGAGCAGAAGTACGTTTTTGGTCCTGATTATAAAACGGTGCAACAGCAAGTGGTCTGTCACCGCCAGTCTAAATTGCCTAAAGACATTAATGATCTACTCAACAAGACTATATTGGTTATCGCTGAAAGTAGTTATCAAGAGGCACTAGTGGAACAACAGCAAAACTATCCCGAACTTAAATGGGAAGCTACCAGCGACCTATCAACTGAGCAAGTTCTGGAAAAACTGGTGAATAAAGAGGTTGACTGTACTGTCGTAGACTCAAATATATTTTCCTTAAATCATCGTTACTATCCCGACTTAAAAGAAGCATTCCCATTTTCCGAGCAACAAAGCCTCGCGTGGGTACTCCCTCCTGATTCCGCTGCATTTAAGCAATATGTGACTGCCTGGTTTGCTGAAATAGAAAGCAATTCATTGTTGAATATTATAAACGAGCGCTATTATGGTTATGTAGATATGTTTGATTTTTATAATAATCATATTTATTTAAAGCGCATTAAATCGCGGCTACCCAGGTATGAAGCTGCTTTTAGAGAAGTGGCAGAACAATATCAGATCCCATGGACTTTGTTGGCAGCACAATCTTATCAAGAGTCACACTGGAATGCTGGCGCACGCAGCCACACGGGTGTTAGAGGCTTGATGATGCTGACCCAGACGACTGCCAAGGCAATGGGCATAAAAAAACGTACCGATCCCCGGCAGAGCATCAAGGGCGGGGCAAAGTATTTAAATCATATGCTAAAAAGAGTGCCTGAGGATATTGTTGCAGAAGATCGTATCTGGTTTGCGCTGGCGGCTTACAATATCGGCTTTGGCCATTTACTAGATGCCAGAAAGCTAGCCAGAGATTTAGGTAAAAGCCCCAGCACCTGGCATGACCTAAAAGAAGTATTACCGTTGTTAAGTCAAAAAAAATATTATAAGAAACTGAAATACGGTTATGCCAGAGGCACCGAGCCGGTTAAATATATAGATCAGATACGTTATTACCAGGATGTATTAGTGAATGCTCTGGTGAGCGAATAAGCCTTTTCAGAAGGTATGCTTGTTTAGAGGTGATACGCCGGTTGAGGGGAATTGATAAAGCTCTATCCCCCAAACTAGCTTACAAATTAACCAAAATTAATTTTTTCTTCCTGATCATTACGTCAATCATGGTTTCTTCCTGATTCGTTGTTTGAACTTCGCACATCTCGAAGGGAGGGCCAATCTTTACTTTTGAGGGCAAGTTCAATACTCTCTGGATCAAGGTAAGTCCGCACGTAAAATTAATTTAACTTTTTAAGAACTAAAGTTTCGGGGTTCAAAAAAAAAACAACACGACAAATAGTTGAATTAAAAAGAAAAAATGCCTACATAAAATTATAATATTGCATGTACCACCAACCAATATTACCAAAGGAGACCCTACGTGAATACGGCCACAAAAATCACTGAACTACCAGCATTAACCGCAGATTCACTTCAAAGAAATGGCTGCTTAGTCGATAACCTATTCGTCGATTTATGGAAACAAATAGGCATAAAGGCCTTATTAAAAAAGCTGGTTTTTTCCTCACTTAGATAATATATTTTTCCAGTACAATTGATATATTGTAAAGTCATCTTTGTTAACCTTCCTTCAGGCTATTTGACCGCTCTAATCAACTTCACTATATCTGAACTTTGTGGCAATACGTCTACCTTAGAAAATCCACAGGCTTGAACTTTCTTTACTGTTTCCCGGTTTATATTGGCGCCCACTAGGCGCAACGTAATCGGATTTAGCAAATGCATAATTGCTGCGGCAATTCGATTACTACTTAATACATGCTCTAGTAATAAAACTTCACCGCCTGGTTTACAGACTCTTTTTAATTCCAGTAAGCCTTGCTTTGGGCCCGGTACTGAACAAAATAGAAAGGTGCCTATTACACTGTCAAAATGATTATCAGGAAAATTCAGTTGTTGTACATCCATTATGGATAAATCAACAACCATTCCTGAATGTTTCCGTTTTTTGCTAGCTTCATTAATCATCGCTGGGCTGAAGTCAATTGCTGTTATTGATTTCGCTGGGTAGTAAGGGAAATTTTTTCCTGTACCAACGCCTACTTCCAGAATTTTTTCTCCCTGGACTTTTTGCCAGATCTTTTCTCGTAATTCTCCCACCATCATTTTTTCCATCATACTTTCTATGCGGTCAAAATAGGGTGCTAGGCGGTCATAGCGTTTTCTTATAATTTCTGTTTCATTTGTCATACTTTTGAACCTTGATATAAATATTTTATCGGGTTACGTTTTTAAATGCTGCGCAATTAAAAATCTAACCCAACCTACATTTTTTTACACCGCTATCGGGGCTGAAATATTTGGGTGTGGGTCGTATCCTTCTATTGCAAAATCTTCAAACTGGTAATCAAAAATACTTGCCGGTTTACGTTTGAAAATCAGTTTAGGTAAAGCTTTAGGCTTACGTTCTAATTGTATTTTTGCCTGTTCAAAATGGTTGCTGTATAAATGACAGTCTCCAATTGAGATTATAATCTCGCCTACATCCAGATCACATTGCTGAGCAATCATATGGGTAAAAATTGCCAAGCTACAGGTGTTATAGGGATTACCTAAAAACAGATCATTGCTTCTGATATACAGTGATCCACTTAGCTTTCCATCCGCTACATACCATTGATAAAGTAGGTGGCAGGGTGGTAAAGCCATTTTTCCATTTGCTACATTTTCCTGAGGAGATTTTGTTTCATCGGGTAAGTCGGCAACATTCCAGCCACTGATAATATGTCGACGGCTATCTGGATTGTTTTTTATACCTTCAATCAAGGCAGTTACCTGATCATAACTTTTACCCTCTACACCTTTCCAGTTGCGCCATTGCGCGCCATAGACTGGACCCAGCTCACCTGATTCTGTTGCCCATTCATTCCAGATAGAAACACCATTATCTTTCAGGTATTTAATATTAGTGTCGCCTTTTAAAAACCAGAGCAGTTCATGAATAATAGATTTAGTATGCAGACGCTTGGTTGTTACTAAGGGCAGTCCTTCTTGCAAATTAAAACGCACCTGACGACCGAAAAGTGATTTTGTGCCTGTTCCAGTACGGTCACCCTTTAAACAGCCTGTAGTGAGTGTTTCTTCTAGTAATTCGAGATATTGTTTCATGTTTTATTTACTATACCTGGAAGTATATTTAAACAAGACGCTGAGCGTCTGAGTATGCATTCCCACGCAGAGCATGGGAACGAAATTATATTGTTGCATTTATTCAGTATTTAGAAACGGGCTAAAGCGCCGACCTACGGTTAAGCTTAGAGTGCAGGGCGGTGCTTTAGCCCGCTGTTTAAATTAATTCTTTGTGCTGTTTTTTCTATAGGCCAAACTGAGAAGTATTAACCCTAATATAATCATCGGTGTGGATAATATTTGCCCCATGGTCAGCCAGTCCATTGCCAGGTAACCTAGTTGTGCATCCGGCACTCGGTAAAATTCTACGATAAAACGGAAGGTCCCATAAAACAAGGCAAACATACCGGATACTGCCATATAGGGTCTTTGCTTATTTGAATAAATCCATAATATCAAAAACAAGGCTAACCCTTCTAAACCAGCTTCATAAAGTTGCGAAGGGTGCCTGGCTAATGCTCCTGCACCTGGAAATATAAATGACCAGTAAACATCGGTTGGTCTACCCCATAATTCTGCATTGATAAAATTACCTATGCGCCCAAAGAATAAACCAATAGGTACTACCGGGGCTATTAAGTCGGTAAGGGCCAGCACGGTACAACCATTCTTTCTAGCTGATAACCACATGGCAAAGACGACACCTAATAAACCACCATGAAAAGACATACCACCTTCCCATACTTTAAAGATAATTAATGGATCAGCTATAAACTGTGGAAAGTTATAAAAGATAATATAGCCCAGGCGTCCACCTAATATCACCCCCATTGCTCCATAAAAAATCAGGTCTTCTAATGCTTCAGGCTTAATTGGAGAATAGTCTCTGGTAACTCGCTTAGTAAGCAATAACCAGGCACCACCTATACCGATTAAATACATCAGTCCGTACCAGTGTACTTTAATAGGGCCTAAGCTAATTGCAACAGGGTCTATAATTGGATAAGTAAGCATATCATTTGAATTTTTAGTGAATAAAAAAGGGCTGATTAGCTTATGCACTAATCAGCCCTATGATAACAAACTTAAATGAGATTAGCGGACTGAAGTCCGCTCTAGCGTTATTTTTTAAACATCTAGATTTGATACATCCAATGCATTTTTTACGATAAAGTCTCTGCGCGGTTCTACGACATCGCCCATCAATGTAGTAAACACTTCATCCGCTCCGATAGCATCAGCAATATTAACTTGTAACAAAATCCGGGTATTTACATCCAGTGTTGTTTCAAACAGTTGCTCAGGGTTCATTTCCCCTAGACCTTTATAGCGCTGGATATGCTGACCTTTTTTGACTTCACGCATCATCCAGTTAAAAGCCTGTTTAAAATTATCCACAGACTGCTTACGCTCACCCATTTGTATAAAAGACTCCTCACTAAATAGATCACTAGTATCTTCAACATAGCTTGCAATTTTTTTATAGTCATTACTATTAAAAAAGACAGCCTCCACAATAAATATTTTCTCTACACCATGCTCTTTTTTGTCGATAGTTAGGGTGTAATCCTCAGCACTACGAAAGGCAAGTTCTATCCTAAATGTCGACTTACTAATGCGCTGATTCAAACCCTTTTCTACTATACTCAACCATGCCCTTAGTTGCGTTTCATCCTGTTGCGCTTCTTTTGTTAAAACAGACTCATAACTTAGTTGTTCTAAAAAGTCATTGTCATAGCGTCTACCCATACGGTTAATCACTTCTTCTACACCCAAGTATTCATTGGCCAGTTTCTCCAGGCCGATACCTTTAATTTCTGGTGTTTCAGTATTTGTAATTAACTGAGTTTTTTCCAGTGCCATTTGTATTAAATATTCATTCAATTCTGCATCATCTTTTACATAGCGCTCTTGCTTACCTTTTTTTATTTTATACAAAGGTGGCTGTGCAATATAAATATGCCCGCGCTCTATCAACTCAGGCATTTGTCTATAAAAGAAAGTCAGCAATAAGGTTCTAATATGCGAGCCATCCACATCCGCATCGGTCATGATAATAATACGGTGATAACGTAGTTTTTCCGGATCATATTCATCTTTACCAATACCACAGCCTAATGCAGTAATCAGGGTACCAACTTCATCCGATGAAATCATGCGGTCAAAGCGGGCTCTTTCTACATTCAAGATTTTTCCTTTTAGCGGCAATATGGCTTGTGTGCGTCTATCTCTACCTTGCTTGGCAGAACCACCCGCTGAGTCCCCTTCCACTATAAAAATTTCTGATAATGCCGGATCCTTTTCCTGACAATCTGCTAATTTACCTGGTAAGCCTGCAATATCCAGTGTGGTCTTACGACGTGTCAGTTCTCTTGCTTTACGCGCTGCATCTCTCGCTCTTGCCGCATCAACGATTTTATTGACGATGGTTTTAGCAATACCAGGAGTTTCTTGTAAGAAATCATTCAGCCGTTCATTCATAGCTGATTCAACTAAGGGCTTAACTTCAGAAGAAACTAACTTATCTTTAGTTTGTGAAGAAAATTTTGGATCAGGTACTTTTACAGATAGGACTGCAGTCAGGCCTTCACGAGCATCATCACCCGTGGTAGATACTTTTTCTTTTTTAGCTAAGCCACTGGACTCTATGTATTGATTAATAGTTCTAGTCAAACCACCTCTAAAACCTGCTAAATGCGAACCACCATCGCGCTGAGGAATATTGTTGGTAAAACAAAAAATGTTTTCCTGATAAGAATCATTCCACTGCATTGCCACTTCAACAGTAACACCTTCTTTTTCAACTGTGAAATAAAACACTTCAGGAAATAAAGGGTTTTTATTTTTATTCAGATGCTCAACAAAGGCTTTGATACCGCCTTCAAATTCAAATACATCCTCTTTATCACTACGTGCGTCTTTGACATGGATACGCACCCCGGAATTTAAGAATGATAATTCACGCAATCGTTTAACCAGAATTTCATAATGAAATTCAACATCAGTAAAAGTGCCTGTACTCGGTAAAAAAGTAACCTGTGTGCCTTGTTTCTCCGTTACCTCCATTTTTTCCAGAGGCGCTACCGGTTCACCATGTTTATAGGTCTGACGATAAACATGACCACCTTTATAAATTTCTAGATCCAATTTTTCTGATAAGGCATTCACTACCGAAATACCCACCCCGTGCAAACCACCGGAAACCTTGTAAGCATTATCATCAAACTTCCCCCCGGCATGTAACACCGTCATAATAACTTCTGCAGATGAGCGCCCCTCCTCAGGGTGTATATCAACCGGAATACCACGACCATCATCGGAAACTGTAACTGATCCATTGTCATTAATCGTCACATTAACTTCTTTACAGAACCCTGCCAACGCTTCGTCTATTGAGTTATCCACTACCTCAAAAACCATGTGATGCAACCCTGTTCCATCATCGGTATCCCCAATATACATACCAGGTCTTTTACGTACCGCATCTAGACCTTTTAATACTTTGATATTGGAACTGTCGTAATTATCCGTATTGTCGCTCATGTTTAACCTTGTTTTGTATTACGCAGTCATTATCTCTATACGTTTTACTTTCTATAAAACATAAAAGATTATTCCTGCAAATTAATCACAACTTTTTACTCTCAATGTTCCACGTGAAACATTAAACCTCAGTTACTACTCCATGTTCCACGTGAAACATTTTATATTCACCAATTTCTTGCAAGTCACCGAACTCATTCTGTTCAGTCGCCGTTAAAAAAACCTGTGTGTTCATCGCTGTTAAGAACTCAAGTAATTTAGTACGACTAGAAAAATCAAGTTCTGCAACCGCATCATCAATTAAGATACAACCCGAAGTAAATCCAGTTTGTAATAGATGCTCTACTTGTGCAAGTTTCAAAGACAGCATTAATAACTTAAGTTGCCCTCTGGAAACAAAATCTTTGACTTTTCTTGAATTAATCAATAATTGAAAATCTGCTCTATGTGGACCGCTATGTGTAAATCCATAACGTAAATCCTTTTCTTGATCTTCTGCTAATTTATCCAATAGCAAACTTTCATCATCCCAGCCTTGAATTAACTTTAGTTCCAAATTTTCTAGCGTTAGAAATTGCTGTGCAATGTTGAAAAAGAAAGGGCTGAGTTCTGTTAGATATTGTTTTCGATAATTAGCCACTATTGTACCGTATTGCTGTAATTCATGATCCCAAACATTCAGTTCTTTAACACTGCGTATTTTTAATAATGCGTTGCGGTGGGTCAGCGCTTTTTTAAAATGGCGCCAGTTTTCTAGGAAATCTGGATGTTGATTAAATATCCCCCAATCAAGAAATTCACGGCGTAGTTGTGGTCCAGCATCTAGTAGTTGATAACTCTTGGGATGAATAAGTTGGATCGGCAGGGCATAAGCTAATTCAGAGCGTGAATGCCTGTTTTCCTGATCTATACGTATTTGCAGATTTTTACCATCATGCTTTATTCCTAAAGTGGATACATGTTCATTGCTAAAACGTACATGTCCAGAAATAACCAAGTCATTATGCGCAAAGTGGATGACGTTTTTAATTGTGGTAGAGCGAAATGAGCTTGCTCTACCCAGTAGGTGAATGGCTTCTAGTACTGAACTTTTGCCACTGGCATTATTGCCATAGATTAAATTAATTTTAGCTGCAGGATTTATTGATACCTGTTCCAAATTGCGAACGCGATAAATAACCAGTTTTTGTAAAGCCATTACCCTATAAACGCATTGGCATAACTATAAATTTATATTTTTGTTCGCTGGGTTCTTCTATAAAGCAACAGCTGGAATTTTCAGCAATGGTCAATACTGCTAGCTCTGAATCAAGGTTAGAAATAGCATCTAATATGTATTGTGAATTGAATGCAATTGAGAGTGGCTGTCCCTGATATTCAATAGATATTTCCTCATCAGCTTCTTCGTGCTCGGGATTGTTGGTGCTGATTTGCAAGTTATTACCATCAATAACAAACTCTACACCTCTAAATTTTTCATTAGACAAAATTGCTACCCTGGTTAACGCCTCTTTTAGCAATTGTTTTTGTACATGAATGGAGCTATAAAACTTTTGCACAAAGACTTTACTAAAATCTGGATATTTAGAGTCCACCAGCTTGGCAGAAAATATTAAACTATCAATCACCACACGTATATTATTGCGCGATAATTCAACTTGTACTTCTTGGTCTTCTTCTAATAAACGCGCTAATTCCAGTACTCCTTTTCTAGGGATGATAACCCGTAATTCAATCCCTGTTTCCTGTAAAATGCTATCCTCATATATTGATAGCCTATGGCCATCGGATCCTACCAGTTTTAATTGCTGGTTGAATATACTCAGCATAATACCATTCAGGTAATAACGTATATCCTGATTAGCCATACAAAAAGTAGTTTTATCCAGTGCCTTTTTTAGTTGACTCGACGGCATAACAAACTGGCAATCCATTGCACTCATTTCAAAACCCGGATATTCATCAGCTATCAATGTGCTCACCATAAAGCGGCTACGACCTGACTGTATTTTTAATTTAGTTGCGATTAATTCAAATTTAATCTCTGCAGCGGTAGGTAATAAACGACAAATATCGAGAAGTTTACGCGCAGGAACAGTAATACTACCTTCATTTTCATTTTCTAATGCCAGCTTGGCTACAATCTGAACTTCTAGATCAGTACCGGTTAATGTTAGCTGATTTTTTTCTAGCTGAAATAACACATTCGCCAGAATAGGCATGGTTTGCCTTTTTTCAATTACATTAACTATTTGTTGTAGAGGGGTGAGTAATAGCTCTCTATTAATTGTAAATTTCATAAAAGAAGAATATATTATTTTTGTGACTATCAGCTAGGGCTTATCTACTGATCAACGTATTTATAATTATAAAATCAGCATTTTACCCTGTTTTTAACGTTGTGCCTAAGAATGAAACTACCTATTAAAAGTTACTAAGCAACAGAAGTTCTGTGATTGAATTCTTCACAGGGAAAGTATCAGGGCACTAAACAACCACCCGCTGGAAGCGGGTGGGTTAGAGAGATTGGCGACTGAAAGTCGGGATACAGGGCAAATAGCCCTGTTATTTCCGCTCACCATACTCCGTTTTGAAATTATCATT